>Ga0315331_10003128_pt1 | contig 12465 bp, 8 predicted proteins | sample M160m34915metaG_FD_203456 | JGI IMG/M metagenome (GOLD analysis project Ga0315331, IMG submission 203456) | Ammonia-oxidizing marine archaeal communities from Monterey Bay, California, United States - M1 60m 34915 | ecosystem: Environmental > Aquatic > Marine > Intertidal zone | place: USA...
TAAGAAAAAGATGTCTAGTTATAAAAATTTTAAATTAGTTTAAAAAAACTATTGAGGTTTAATCTTGTTATCGTTACCAGATTAGATAAACGAAAATAAGGTAGTTTTCGAAGATATATTTTGGAGAATTTTATGAAAAAATTTACATTTTTACTTACAGTTTTAGTATTGATTGCGGAGATCTCAAATGCGGACTCTCGTATCTACGGCGTTTGGGAAAACGCAGAACAAAAATTAAGATTAGATATTCTTGATGGCTTCAAAGCGGGTCAGGGGCCAATTCTTCAAATTAAAGATGACGGCTCTGTAGAAGCCGGTAGCTGGGAAGAAAAATCTGGTGAGATTAAGGTCAAACTCGGTTACAGCAGTTACACACTTGGGTTGGATGGTGACTCTAAAATATTTCTTAACCCAAGTTACGGTGACGGGATAAGTTTCTTGAAAACAAAACCAAAAGATAGCTCTCAATCAGTTACTCTGAAAGATAATGAAGCTGCATTTTTAGATAAGTTAATTGCTAACGAATGGGTGACTTCAGAAGACGGTGCGATTGCCAGATTTAAACCGACTTTTTCCGCTGACTCAGGTGTCTTGGAGTATCTTAAGCAAGACGGAAGTCTAGAAAATTTACAGTCTTGGGGTGCCTCGTCAGGCGTTTTAAAAATTGGACGATCCGTTATTGTAGAAGGTCGAGCCAGTGAAAATTACTTCATAGGATTAAATGAACGAGACAAATTTATTGTTTTTAGATTTTCAAAAAAAGCGGAGCCATTGGTTTCAACTGATATAAAAACTCAAAGAGAAGAGTTTTTTAACGAGCTACTATCAGGTGATTGGGGTACGACATATTATGGAACTCTTAGAACGCACAAATTTAGGCCTATCTTTGGAGAACTGAAAGGAGTTAAGTTAACTACAACAGAAGGTAGACTTTCAGCTAACAAAGTTTGGGAATACTCTCCTGGAACAGGTGCGATTAAAATTGGTTACACTGAGTATGTAGGGGCACTTGTAATAAATGGAACCTTGGCATTTATAAAAGATAATGGTGATCAAGAATTCTTTAGCCGAATAGCTGCTGATGTTCAAAAAAGATATACCCTGGGGGATGTTAAAGAGTTAGCTCTTAATGAGAAATCGACTGACAAGATAAAGAAAACGCTTAGCAATCAGTTCCAAAGAGCAGAGTATTTTTATTCATTTGAATTTAAGGATGATAATCGCACGGGTTTTGTACACAAGTGGAGATCGGAGCCATTCACAATTACTGGTGAAACTTTCAAGGATAAGCTAATTGGGAAGGCTGAGAATCTCTATCAAGTTGAAGACTTTGTTATTTTTGGTGAAGATGATGTTTTTAAGATTGATGTATCCCCTTCAAGGCTTAGACCGAAATCAGACGAAGAGGTTGCAAGCAGTGTGGCTTTACAGAAAAAACTTAAAAGTGAAGCTCTCTCTCAAAGTCTTGTTGTTAAAGTTCTGAAAAAGGATGGATCAACTATCGATGTGAAACTCCCTATTGGTGATTTCTCAGAGGTAGAAAATATCTCTGTCGTAAGAGAATAGATTAACGGCCCTTGAGTCATTTTACTAATTACTTTTGAAATGATTTAAGGGTCAAATGCGGTTGTAGATATCATCAAAACGTTCAATGTCGTCTTCTCCGAGATAGTTTCCAAGCTGGACTTCGACGATAACTAACTCTTTATCAGTATTGTTTTCTAAACGATGCTTCGCCCGCTTGGGAATATAAGTTGACTGGTTTATCGTTAATATTGAAACTTTATCATCAACCGTTATCGTGGCTTCGCCGGAGACTACTATCCAATGTTCAACTCTTTGATTATGGGACTGCAATGAGAGTTTCTCGTTTGCTAAAACAATGATCCGTTTGACTTTGTACCCAGGTTGTTCAACCAGGACTTCATATCTACCCCATGGCCTGTGTCCAATTTCTAAAGTGTTAGTAGTTACCATTATCTATAACCCTATGTTTGCTACGTTCGTATTTGTCAGATATCTTTACTCTTTATCTAATTTATCCTCTAAGCTATCAATCAAACATGTCAAATATTAAATCCTTTTTTGTAACACATATTTATAATGCGTCACTTGACCAATCTGGTAAGAAAATTGATATGCTCGATCTTGCAGAAAATTGTAGCTCGATAGCTGAAGATGACATAGCGGGTCAAAATTGGTGTGAAGAGAATAACTTCCCAGGATACACGAGTTATGCGTCATTGAATGATTTAGCATGGCGTTTTCCAATCTTTGAAGATCTAACTAAAATAATTAATAAACATATAGAAAATTTTGTTATAGATTTACAATTTGATTTAAGTGGCAAAAAGCTCACTCTAGATTCATTATGGATTAATATCTTACCTCCTGGTGGTGTTCACACCTCTCACCTTCATCCGCATAGTGTTATAAGTGGAACTACATACGTAAAAGTGCCGAAGGAATCTGGAGCAATTAAATTTGAGGATCCAAGATTGGCTATGATGATGGCAGCTCCACCGCGTAAGGAGGATACTAGGTCAGAACTAAAAAGTTTTGTCTATTTGGAGCCAAAAGTTGGTGATATAATCTTATGGGAGAGTTGGTTGCGTCATGAAGTGCCCATGAATTTGTCCAATGAAGAAAGAATAAGTATTAGTTTCAATTGCTCATGGGGTTGATAACTGGTGTGGCTTATTACGTAATCTTTTGGTTTTTTCTGCGCGTTTTTATATAATTTTTAAAAAGTTATTATGTCTCCAGAGGGAAGTGGCATAAAACTTGCCTTCCATCAGTTAAAGTCTGTGACTTAGGGGTAACGTTTTTACATTTTTCTTGAGCGTACTTGCATCTGTTATGAAACTCGCAACCAGATGGTCTGTTTGTTAAACTTGGTATCTCACCTTCGATTGAAAGTAATCTCCGGCGTTTTCGAGGGTCAGGTTGAGGTATCCCAGTAACTAACGCTTCTGTATAGGGATGAGCCGGTCTTTTGAAAATATGCGTACTCTCTCCAGTTTCTACCAAACGTCCTAAATACATTATCGCAAGTTTATCACTTATATGTCTTACAACGGGCAAGTTGTGACTAATTATTAAGTATGTAATACCATGTTCATCCTGTAATTCGTTCATAAGATTCAATATTTCACCTTGGACAGAAACGTCTAAACCCGCTGTGGGCTCATCAGCTATGATAAGCTTTGGGTTAAGTGAAAGTGCTCTGGCAACACCAACCCGTCTTGCTTGGCCCCCGGAAAGTTCGTGGGGGTAACGTGATAAAAAGTTTTCAGGTAGCCTTACAATATCACATAATCTTTTGGCTTCCTCATCTAAATCTATTGAAATATTATGAATTTTAAATGGCTCTGTTAGTAAGGATCGAACAGTTTGTCGTGGACTTAATGATCCTACCGGGTCTTGAAACATCATCGCCATCTCACGTCTTAACGGTTTGAAAGCATTATCTGGCAGAGTACATAGATCCACGCCCTCGAAGTTAGCAGTTCCTGATTTCGTCTTAACAAGTCCAAGAATAGCTCTACCTAGAGTGGTTTTCCCTGAACCACTTTCTCCAACCAGCCCTAGTGTTTCACCTTGTTCTATTTTCAAAGAAGCATCAATCACAGCGTTCACATGGCGTTTCTTTATGCCTTTTATCATCGCACTAACTTTTCCCATGAGGGGAAATTGAACATTTATATTGTTTACTTCTAAGAAGCTCTTATCACTCGTTCTCATGTAACGTTTTTCAATCTTATTTGAACTTTCTTGAGTTTTTAGATTTATTTCAGCGGCTAATTCTGAAAATTCAGGATTTAATAGATGGCACTTCGCGACGTGAGTTGCGTTGGAGACCTCGACATTAACTGGCTTTTTTGTATGGCATTTTTCACCAGAGAATTTGCACCTAGACGCAAATACACAGCCTTTTGGTTTTACGTGTAGGTCTGGTATGTCCCCGGGAATAACCGATAGTTTACGAGTATCCTCTAATTCTCTAGCTGGATCGCACTCTAGTAAAGCTTTTGTGTAAGGATGACCGGGATTATAATAGATATCTTCAACATCACCGGTTTCTACAATTTCACCGGCATACATAATAATTACTTCATCACAAAGTTCTGCTATTAATCCTAGATTATGAGATACTACGATAATTGTTGTTTCGGTTTCCTTTTGGAGTTCTCTTATCAAGTGAATTATCTGTGCTTCCATAGTTACGTCTAGAGCTGTAGTAGGTTCATCTGCTATTAGAAGAGACGGATCCATCAACATGGACATCGCAATACCTGCTCTCTGTCGCATACCTCCACTGAACTGATGGGGATATTGTTTTATTCTACTCTCTGGATCTGGTATTCCTACCCGCGCCATCATATCAATAGCTTTTTGTTTTTTCTGATCTTTGGAAAGATTACTTTTACGGTACAAGATATCTTTCATTTGCTGCTCGTAAGTGAGTACGGGTGACTGAGATGTCATCGGGTCCTGGAAGACCATGGAGATTTTTTCTCCTCTTACACCCATGATTTCATTTTTTCCGGCTTGTAGAAGATCAATATCCTCGAATGTAGCAGTACCACTTTCGACCACTCCATTTTTGGCAAGTAATTGGGTTAACGCCCAGATTACGGTACTTTTCCCAGAACCGCTTTCGCCTACGACTCCAACAATCTTTCCTTTTGTTATTTTGAAATTGATATCTCTAAGAGCATGCACTCGACCTAAAGGAGTCCGGAAATCAACATTAAGGTTTTTTACATTAAGCAAAGTGGTCATGATCTAACGTCCTTTTCTCAATCTAGGATCAAAAACATCCCTTAAAGACTCTCCCAAAAAGGTAAAACCGAGTGTTGTTAGGATAAGGGGGATCCCACCGGCAATCACAATCCAAGGTGTTGTGCGGATGATTAGATAGCCTTCATTCAGTATCGTACCCCAACTAGCAGTTGGTGGTTGCACACCTAGCCCTAGGAAACTTAACCCGGCTTCAATTGTTACAACCACTGGCACATCCATAGCCGCTAAGATTAGTAAAGGGCCTATAACATTGGGCATTATATGAATGGTCAAGATACGTTTCATCGAGGCTCCAAGAGAACGCTCTGCTAGAATAAATTCAGTGTTCTTGAGGGCCAGAGTACTTGTTCTAGCTAGACGAGCATAGCCAGGAATAGATGTTATAATTACAATAGTCATAACAAGGCTTAAGCTAGGACCGAGAAGAGCCACAGCAGCCAGAGCTAGGACTATAGTTGGAAACGAACGAACAGCATCAAAAAGTAATAACAATAAGTTATCTAACCATTGGGGACCATAACCTGCAATCATCCCTAGTGTTAATCCAATTATCAAAGATGCTGAAACACCAACAGCTGCTACTTTTAAGGCGACACGACCGCCATACAATACTCTTGTATAAGTATCTCGACCTAATTGGTCAGTTCCAAAAAAATGCTCGAGAGAGGGCCCGGCCAAACGGTTTGCTATATCCATAGAAAAGGGGTTATGTGTTGCAAAGATTGGCGCAAAGACGGCACTAATTACTACGATAAGCACTAGTAATAGACCAAATACCCCCATAGGGTTTCTGCAAAAAAGTATTAACTTTTCAAATTTCATACCTGTCTTGACCGGCTTTATCGTCCGGTTTTCAAGTGTTTTATTTTGTGAGTTACAGGGTATCTCGGACACGGGGATCTAACCAAGAAACAATCAAGTCGGCGATTAACGTAACGATCACGTACATTCCAATGGTCACGAGTACGGCGCCTTGGATTACCGGGAAGTTCCGCGCCAGTACCATGTTGTAAATGATCTTTCCAATACCAGGTCGAGAAAATATAATTTCTGCGAATACTGTGCCTGATAATAAAGCTCCAAAGCCGACTCCTATAAGAGTAATTGTGGGTAAAATTGCAACTTTTAGAGCGTATCTAAATATTATAGTTCTACCGCGTAACCCGAAAGCATTTGCAGAACGAATATAATTTTCACTCATAACTTCTAACATCGAAGCTCTAACCATTCGAGCAAGGTAACCAACCCAGCCCAGTCCAACTGCGAATGCGGGTAGAATTAGGTGATATATTTGATCACCAATATCACCTGGTTCCCCAGCACCGATAACGGGCAGCCATTTCAAGCCAATAGAAAATACCAATATAGCCCAAATTGAAACCAGAAATGAAGGTATAGCTATAGTCCCAACGGATAATATCCCTGTGACTCTATCAAGTATAGAATTAGGTTTAATAGCAGATAGGCAACCCAAAGGAATACCTATCAAAGCGGACCAACCAATTGCGGTTATCGCGAGTATAATAGTAAACGGAAGTTGTTCTGCTAAGATTGCCAAGACAGCTCTGTTAGAAAATAGGTCATTTCCAAGATCACCTTTGATTACATTTCCAATAAAAATAACAAATTGATGATATAGAGGTTTATCGAGATGCATTCTTGCCGCGTACTCGGCTTGTATTTCAGGTGTTGCGCGTGGCCCGAGAGCGATACTAATTGGATCTCCTGGAATTGAATGAAGTGTTATGAATAGTGCTAATATCGCTAAAAACACGATTAACACTGAAAGCAATATTCGTTTTAATAGGTAAGACCACATATATAATAAAGTTTTATAAGAATTTACGGCTAGAGCCAAGACTCCAGCCGTAAGAGTTTTCTTACGCTTCTTTAAACGCGCCTACAATCATTTCTGCTGTTGGAGAGAAATGAGGACTAAGAGAGGATTTATGTATGAAAACCTCTGGTTCGTGAGTTAGGTACACATACGCACCCGTTTCATCCATAATTTCTTGCATCCGTGTGTAAATAGCCTCCCGTTTTCCAGTATCTGTTTCGGCTACACCTTTTGCAAATAAGTCTTCGAATTCATCTGATGACCAACGTTCCCAGTTCCATATCCCAACTTGACCGCGAACAAACCACTGGAATGGCTCGTATGGGTCAGGGCCTGAGCTATAACGCATAATCCAAAGCTCAAGTTCTTTCCAGGTGTCCCCTTTCTTTTCTTGACCCATATCCCAAAATGGTCCGCCATCTAAAGGAATTATTTCAACAGTTATTCCTATAGCTGCCAAATTGGCTTGGATTATTTGTGCTGTCAGCATTCGCTCTTGGTTATTTAGAGTTCGCAGTGTCAATTTTAATCCAGACACACCCGCTTCATCAAGCAGAGCTTTTGCTTTAGTTGGATCGTATGAATAACCGGCTTTATCTCTCCTACCAGTTAAACCAGGACAGACGACACCATATGATTGTTCTGCTGTTCCTGAGTACGCTCCCTGTACTACGGCGCTAGCATCGACAGCATGCTGAATGGCTTGCCTTACTCTAATATCTTTAAGTTTTGGATGGTCAGTATTCATCCCCATCCACATGTACTGAAGTGCTCCGGCAACTGTTAAGCTGGAGTTTGCGGGAATATCTTTCAGGTACCTAGCGTAAGTGTCTGCACTTACTTTCGCAATATCAAGTTCTCCAGCCTCATAAGCAAGAGCGGCCGCTGAGGACTCGGTTACAAAAAGACAATCTATATTTTCGTAAACAGGCTTTGCTCCATTCCATTCAGGATTAGATCGAAGTTTCAATACCTGCCCTGGTCTATGTTCTGATATTAAGTACGGACCACAAGACGCAGGTTGTTCTGTTGTAAACTTCCCTCCTGCAGCTTCGACAGCTTTTTTACAAATTATAATTCCAGTTCCAGATGCAAGTGTGGTATTCATGAAGGGTGCAAATGGTTGATTTAGAACTATTGTTCCACTGTATTTATCTTTAATTTCGACATGATCATATGCTACATAGTCACCTTTCCATTCACTCACAGCCTCTCTATCATAGCTATAAGCAACGTCTTCAGTGGTTACTTCGCCGAAGCCATTAGTCCACATCATACCTTTTCGGAGAGTGAAATCGATATGTGTCGCATCACGAGCAACTATACTCTCTACGTGAGGACTTGGTATCCATCCGCCATCCCTACCGTAATGGACAAGTGCAGGCATTAGAGCCCAATTTACGTCACAAGGTGGACTTCCTCCTACAAAATACCCTGGGTCCAAGCTATCTAATTCACGCTCAAACTGGATCTTTAATGTAGTCCCATCAGCAGCAAATGCTACTCCTGGAAATTTCCCAACAGCCATGCTTGCTACCCCTGAAAAAGCAAGTGTTTGAAGCAATTGACGTCGAGTTTGCATGATTTTTTTCATTGTTTCCTCCCATATTTAACTATTATGGGGGGAGTTTTCCTTTATTAGTTGACGAAGTCAATATAAATATATGATTTATATATATAAAGATGATTCACTAATTGAAAATAAGCTAAAAAGGATTAACGAATGAAAATCATTGACGAGTTCCCAAGAAAAGTTGAAGTTCTAGATCCCATTTTTATTGAGCTTTCCGATGGTATAAAACTATCAGCTCGTATTTGGTTGCCTAAGGATGCTGTAGAAAATAATGTACCTGCAATACTTGAGTATTTACCTTATCGACGACAAGATGGGACCGCAGATAGAGATGCGGTTACACATCCGTATTTTGCAGGACATGGGTATGCCTCAGTTCGAGTAGATATGCGTGGATCTGGAGATTCGGAAGGTGTCTTGTTGGGTGAGTACTTAAAGCAGGAACAAGACGATGCCCTTGAAATTATCGATTGGATTACTTCGCAAAAATGGTGTTCTGGTAAAGTAGGAATGATTGGAATATCCTGGGGTGGCTTTAACGGTTTGCAGGTCGCTGCTCGTCAACCGGAAGCTTTAAAGGCAATTGTTTCAATTTGCTCTACAGATGATCGTTACACTGATGACATTCACCATATGGGTGGATGCCTCTTAAACGATAACCCAGCATGGAATAGCTACATGTTTTCTTTAAATACTAGCCCTCCAGACCCAAATGTGGTTGGCAATAAATGGCATGACATGTGGGTTGGACGTCTGAAGGGCAGCGGAATGTGGCTTTTAGATTGGATGGAACATCAAACTCGTGACGAATTTTATAAGCATGGATCTGTATGCGAAGATTACGATAAAATTAAAGCTGCGGTTTATGCTGTAGGTGGTTGGGCCGACGGTTACTCAAATACCGTGTTTAGGTTGCTCTCCAATCTAAAATCACCGTGTAAAGGGTTGGTTGGGCCTTGGGCTCACAAATATCCACATTTTGCAGAACCAGGGCCTGCCATTGGCTTTTTGCAAGAATGTCTCAGATGGTGGGACTATTGGTTGAAAGATATCGACACAGGTATCATGGACGAGGAACCTTTAAGAGCGTGGATCCAAGACACTGTACCTCCCAGCACTTATTATAAAGACAGGCCGGGAAGGTGGGTGTCGGAACCAAATTGGCCTTCAGAGAATATTAGAAATTTAACGTTTCAATTATCGACACCACAACCGATGCTAAAATCAGAATTAGGGCCAACGGGTCTTGATAAGTTTGAGATTAACTCTCCAATGACTGTTGGATTAATGGCAGGGCAGTGGTGTCCGCACGGCTTAGATCCCGATGGTCCAGGGGATCAAAGAGTTGAAGAGGCAGGTTCTCTTGTTTTTGATACTGAACCGCTGAGTGAACCACTTAACATTTTAGGTGCTCCTATCGTAAATTTGGAGTTATCAAGTGATAAACCTGTTGCAATGATAGCCGTATGTTTATCAGAAGTGTTACCAGATGGTGGTGTTACTCGAATAAGTTACGGTCTATTAAATCTTACTCACAGAGAGAGTAATGAAAACCCTGAACTTTTGACGCCGGGAGAAACGTATTCGATTAGAGTGCAATTAAATGAAGCAGGTCATAAATTTAGTAAGGATAACCGAATTCGTATTGCTATCTCCAATGTTTATTGGCCCATTGCGTGGCCTTCTCCCGAAAGATCAACCCTTTCTATAACACCAAATACTGCAACACTCATGTTGCCAACACGCGTTGCTAGAGAAATCGATAATCAGTTGGTACCTTTTGACGAACCGCAAGGTTCACCCCCCTTGAATAAAACAATACTCAAGGAACCCGAGTACAAGTGGAATATTGACCGTGATATGATAACTGGCCTTGTTACTCAACATCAGTGGTTTGATGAAGGTAAAACGGTTTACAATCTTCATGATGGATGGACTATGTCGTCCACTCATGATGAGTATCATTCTATCAACCCGGATGATCCGTTATCTGCGAAATTGGATATTACCTGGACAGAAGAGTATGAAAGAGGAGCATGGCAAGTTTCCTCACAAACTAGAACTGTTTTTACTTCTTCAGCAACACATTTTCATATTGAAGCTGAATTGGAAGCGAGGCAGGGAGAGGAAATCGTTCATACTGAGAAATGGTCAAAAGATTTTCCTCGAAATCATAACTGAGTTAGCTAGTTTAATGCGATCAAAAAAGGTTTTTATAAAATGAATAACGAACCGATTATCAGAAATTACAAGGATTCTGTCGAGAACCGAGAATTGGTATGGGTTCCTCTGTCAGACGGAAGAAAGTTAGCTGCAAGAATAGTGTTGCCAAAAAAGGCTGTTGAAAACCCAGTCCCAGTAATTTTGGAATATTTGCCGTACAGGCGTCGTGACGGAACTAGAGCACGCGATGAAATAAATATGTATTGGTTTGCAGCCAATGGGTACGCCTTCGTTCGTTTGGATATCAGTGGGACAGGGGACTCTGATGGTTTAGTGGAAGATGAATATGTAAAGCGAGAGCAAGATGATGGAATTGAAGCTATTGCTTGGTTGGCTGATCAGGACTGGTGCAGTGGATCAGTTGGAATGATAGGTATTTCTTGGGGCGGATTTAACGGTTTGCAAATAGCAGTAAGGCAGCCACCTGCACTAAAAGCAGTAATTAGCTTATGTTCTACAGTCGATCGTTATAATGATGATGTACATTATATGGGTGGATGCCAATTAAATGATAATATGGATTGGGGAAGTGCTTTTTTTACTTTTGGAGGCTTACCCCCTGATCCAAAGATGGTTGGGAAAGAGAATTGGGAAGATATCTGGAAGAAACGACTTGCTGGACTAAAACTTTACCCGGCACTGTGGCTAGAGCATCAGAGAAGAGATGACTTTTGGAAACACGGATCGGTTCAAGAAGACTACAGCTCAATTAAAACTCCAGTATTAGCAGTAAGTGGTTGGGCCGATGGTTATCCAACTGCGGTTTTTAAACTTGTTGAGAACATGAGGACCACTTGCAAAGGAATTATTGGTCCATGGGGTCATAAATATCCTAATCAAGGAGTTCCTGGGCCTGCAATCGGTTTTTTACAAGAATGCAAAAGGTGGTGGGATCATTGGTTAAAGGATATCGATACTGGAGTTGATCAAGACCCTGATATGCGACTATTTTTACAAAACTCTGAAAAACCAGCTCCACATTTTGACAATCGATCTGGGCGATGGTTGGGAATACCTGAATGGCCTGCTAATGGTATTGTTAGTCAAAGATATTTCCTTAAGAATGATACACTTAGGCATGCCACTGATTCAGTTCCTAAAAAAGAAATATTGAAAATATGTTCGCCTCAGACGACTGGTGTTTCAGGTGGTGAGTGGTGTGCTTATGGGTTGGGAAAAGTTGCTCCTGAACTACCTATTGACCAACGGCAAGATGACTCAGGTTCTATTACTTTTGATGGTGAACCTTTATCGGAACCTCTTAGGATTATAGGAGAGGGAAGTATAAAGTTAAAAATTTCAGCAGATCAAGCTCAGGCTTTGATCGCTGTTAGATTAAATAATATCTATCCCAATGGATCGGTTGAACGCATTTCGTATGGCGTACTAAATCTTGCGCACCGTAACGGTAGTGAAAACCCGACTAAGTTGGTTCCAAATAAGTTTTATAACGTAAGTTTAAAGCTAAAGGGCATTGCGCAGACAATACCTTCAGGAAACAAATTACGTATATCAGTTTCAACGTCTTATTGGCCGTTACTGTGGCCATCTCCAACTCCAGCTACTATCTCGGTAGATACCAGTGGTTCATATGTGAATTTGCCCATCTTATGTGATGAGAGTGGTTTTGAAAAAACTGATTTTGAACCACCAGAGCATGCCACACCTCTTAATGTGACGGTTAAAAGTACGGGTACTGAATCGCGTAGTTTAACTAATACCTTTGATGATCAAAGTACTCAATTTGTTGTAAGACGTGACGATGGAAGCGTTATAATCGATGATATAGGTACTGAACTATCATATACAAAAGAGAAAGTTTTTTCCATTGAACGCGATGACCCAATTTCTTGTACATCGGAGTTTAAATGCTCTGCTTCTTATAAACGCAAAGATTGGGATGCCAAGATTGAAACGTCCACAAAATTGAGTAGTGACAAGCTGTACTTTTACATTGTTGGGAGTGTGAAGGCATTTAATAAGGGAAAATTATTAAAGGCTAGGAATTTTAGTAGAACTATAAAAC
>Ga0315331_10003134_pt1 | contig 12457 bp, 7 predicted proteins | sample M160m34915metaG_FD_203456 | JGI IMG/M metagenome (GOLD analysis project Ga0315331, IMG submission 203456) | Ammonia-oxidizing marine archaeal communities from Monterey Bay, California, United States - M1 60m 34915 | ecosystem: Environmental > Aquatic > Marine > Intertidal zone | place: USA...
TGCCTTGATCGTATGATCTTCTTCAGCCAGAGATCACTCGAGAACGCCGTTCGTGAATACGTCCAGCATTACCACGGCGAGCGGAATCATCAGGGGCTCGGCAATGAACTCATCGAGCCTGAGGATGATACTGAGATCGTCGCCGGCAGGATCGAGTGCCGTGAGCGACTCGGTGGCATGCTGAAGTACTACCACCGACGAGCAGCCTGACGTCGGAGCTGCACCGAATCGTGGTCATTCTGCGGTGAAGGTGCGCACTCACCGTGAATCGACACCAATTCCACGGTCAGTGGTCGCTATCTCTGGCCGACGCACGGCCGAAATCGCGAACGATTTCTGTTTCTAACACCTGATTGTCAAAGAGCTTTGCCGTCGGTTCAGTTTTTCGACCCTACGGGTGCCGAGAGGTGAAATCAAGCGGCGGAGATGAGAGACTTTGGTGAGCCATAAGTCCCGTGTTTTACGGCGTCTTGAGTTCGGCGGAGTTTTTTGGCCCTACGGGACCCCGTCAGCTCTGAATGAAACAACTCAACATTTTATTCAGATTGCCCAAGGCAGCCCCGCAAACCGCAACTCGGACTAAAAACTCACGGCCTCTACGGGAAGCTTAAGTCATGACAACATGTCCCGGCCCGCCTCGATCAGCAGCCGTTCTCAACGTGTTCGGACAACTTAACGGTCACGACTGATTCGAACCGCTCGACAGCGTCTGTTTCGACCGACCGCTGAAAAAGGGGGCTTCAGGTGAAGTCCACTACGCGAGAACGGATTGAACGACTTTCGCGCCGGTGACTTCGGGGTCGGTGAGGCGTTCCTGGCGGCCCTTGTGCAGGAACTTCAGCTTGCGATGGTCGATCCCGAGCTGGTGAAAGATCGTCGCGTGCAGGTCCGGGACGCTGACGCGGTCTTCAATGGCTTTGTACCCGAACTCGTCGGTAGCGCCGTGAGTATACCCCGCTTTGAATCCGCCTCCGGCCATCAGCGTTGTGAAGGCGTTGCGGTTATGGTCGCGCCCGTCAGCTCCCTCAGTGATCGGGATACGACCAAACTCGCCCGTCCACATGACGATCACTTCGTCGAGCAGGCCGCGTTGTTGCAGATCGCGAATCAAAGCAGCCGTCGGCTGGTCAACCATGCTCGCGATTGTCTGGATTCCGCTTTTCAATCCGCCATGGGAGTCCCATGGCTGAAAGCTTGGCTTGAGTGGCGGGAAAACCTGGACATATCGGACTCCGCTTTCCACCAGACGCCGCGCCATCAGACAACGCATGCCGTAGGCGGCTGTGGTGGGATTGTCGAGGCCGTACATCTCGCGTGTAGCCGGGGTTTCGGACGACAGATCGAGGATGTTGCCGGCGGCCAATTGCATTCGTGCGGCGAGTTCGAAGTTCTGAATCCGCGCTTCGAGATCCAGCTCGCGCGGGTGCAATTCGGCGTGCTTCTGGTTGAGTCGCTTCAGCAGGTCCAGCGATCCTGCCTGCACGCCAGCCGGTCGTTGCTTTGATGGATACAGATAATGCACGGCGTTGCCGCCCGTGTTCAATTCCGTACCCTGATACAAAGCCGGCATCCAGCCGCTCGACCAAACGGCTTTACCCGACGTGTTGTAGCCGGCCGGATCCCGAAGCACGATGTAACCAGGCAGGTCCTGGTTTTCGCTGCCGAGTCCGTACGTGATCCACGACCCCAGTGCTGGATAACCGAAAAACGGCTTGCCCGACTGAAACATGCTGATCGCGAACGGGTGATTGTTATTCACCGTATGCATGGAACGAATCATGCACCAGACATCAGCCAGCCCGGCCATGTGCGGCAGCGGAGAACCGAAATTCATACCGCTGTCGCCGTGCGGTTTGATCTCAAACTGTGGCGGGAAGATGACGTTCTTATTACCAAGCTGAAACGTCTCGACATCACCAGGATGCGGCTTACCAGCCTGCCGTGACAGCTCCGGTTTTGGATCGAAAAGGTCCATCTGAGACGGACCTCCGTTTTGAAAGAGCTGGATAACGGCTCTGGCTCCTGGCCGAAAATGAGTCTCGCGCGGCTTCATGTCGAAGCGCGTTCTTTGCGGCTGGTCTGACTCATGAGACTCAGCTTCAGCGTGGAGCATTCCCTGCATTGCGAGTCCGCTCAGACTCATGGCGCAGGATGTCAGAGCTGCTCGGCGAGAGATCGGCAGAGTTGAGGTGCTGCTACTCGACATAGATAAACTCATTCGTGCACAGGAGCATGTGGCACAGATCGGCTATAGCCAGCTGCCCGGCCTCGGACGGATTCGTCTGCTGCCACATTGCTGTCTGTTCGGCAAGGAACTGTTCGCATGCCTGATATTCGTCGTCCGTCGGACGTCGACCGACGACGTTTTGCCAGGCAAGCGTGATCAATTTTCTCTTCTCAGTGCCGGCTGCCTTCACAAGTCGATCGCCTGTGTCCTTCGCGGCATGAATGACAAAATCGCTGTTGAGCTGCGCGAACGACTGCAGCACGGTGGTGGAGTTCATGCGTCGCGTGCAGTTGACCGCCATGATCGGCGAGTCAAAGATCTCCAGGAATTTCAGCGGGTAAACTCGCCGGGCAAAAATGTAAACACTGCGGCGGTTGTGTCCATTGCCGCTCGGTCCGGATTCGACCATTGAGAGGCCACTGGCAGGTTTGGTTACTGACACAGGCGGCCCGAATGCCTTTCGATTCAAACGGCCGCTCACGGCCAGAACGGCGTCACGGATGATCTCCGATTCGAGTCGGTTCAGATTCTGTCGCCAGAGCAGCGTGTTGCCCGAATCGATTTCTTCGGCCCGGTCCGACGTACGGCGAGACGCCTGCCGCCAGGCTCGCGAGTTCAGCACCAGTCGGTGCATGTGCTTCAGGCTCCAGCCGTTTTCCTGGAATTCAACTGCCAGCCAGTCGAGCAGTTCCGGATGAGTCGGCCGGGCCCCGTTGCGTCCGAAGTCACCCGGAGTCGCGACAATCACCGAACCGAAGTGATGCATCCACAACCGGTTCATGATCACGCGGGCTGTCATGGGGTTCTCACGTGACGTGATCCACTTCGCGAGTGCCAGACGTCGACCGGCCGTCGATGGCGGCAGATTCAACGCGGGCGATTCAGAAGAATTCGCAGCAGCCGTCGCCAGGATTTCGGGGACTTCAGCCACGACGGGAATGCCGGGCTTGAAACAGTCACCGCGACGCAGAACGCGCGACGCATGTGACGTCTCGACATCGAACAGGGCCTGGATCTTTCCGTACGACTTCTTTGATGCGTTGAGCTTTGCGATCTGATCGTTGAGTTCTGCGATCTGTTTCTGGTCAGCTTCCTCGCCGACTTTCTGAAGCTCGGCAACTCTGGTCTGAAGCTGTTTGACCTGAGCATCGACGCCTGCGTTGTGTTGATCGATCTCTGCCCGGCTTTTGGGGCCGACATCCGGAATCCAGCGATCCTGAGGCTTCAGCCAGTTGTTGACATTGTACGACGACTCAAAGCTCGCCATCAGACGGTAGTAGTCTCGCTGGCTGATCGGGTCGTATTTGTGGTTATGACAGCGGGCACACTCAAACGTCATCCCCAGCAGGCTGGTCGAGACCATCGACATCATGTCGTACAGCACTTCGTAGCGGCGGTCGATGCCGTACTGCGGCTCGGAGGTGTGGTCTTCGATGTTTCGCAGATATCCGGTCGCGATGACTTTCTCTGCGATCTCCGGAGTCCACTCTGTCGTGTTGCGCCAGTCGACCATTTCATCGCCGGCGAGCTGTTCTTCAATAAACTGATCCCACGGCTTGTCTTCGTTGAATGACCGAATGATGTAGTCGCGGTAGCGCCACATCCCTTCGTTGGGATAGAGCGTCGTGGCATCGCCGTCGTAAAGCCGCACGTCGACATAACCGACCGTGTCCATCCAGTGACGGCCCCAGCGTTCTCCATACCGCGGTGATTCCAGCAGCGAATCAACAAGCTTTGCCCATGCTGCGTCAGGATCGTCGCCGGCTGCTTTTTCGGCCAGCCAGGCATCGACCTGCTGCGGCGTCGGCGGGAGTCCGATCAGGTCGAAGTACAAACGGCGAACCAGCACTTCGTCGGATGCCATTGGTGAGAAACTCAACCCGCGTTCTTCAAGCCGCTGCAGCAGTAACTCGTCAATCGGTGTTGCTGCCAGGTCTGCCTGCTTCACGTCTGGACGAGCAGGACGTTCCGGGATTCGATACGCCCAGTGCTCGCGATCTTTATTCGTGACGAACGGTCGGGGTTGAACGTTTGAGATGTCTTCCGTCGACCGGGCGCCGCCGTCGATCCAGCGTCGAATCAGCGACCGGGCTTTGCGCGAGAGCGGCTCGGACCCTGCCGGCGGCATCTCGCCACCGTCGATCATCGTCCACAGATAACTGTGTGACGCTTTGCCGGGAGTCAGCGACGATCCGCTTTCGCCACCGTGGATCATCGCAGACACGGTTTGCAGATCGAGCCCCGCTTCCTTCGCGTCGGCCCCGTGGCAGTCTCCGCAATGAGCCGTCAGCAGCGGACGGATGTCTGTTTCGAACTCAGGTGGCGGAGGCAGCGTCGCTCCCGCCATTGTGATGGTGAGGTCCAGAATCGTGGCGTCACCGTGATGCGGTGTGGCCGTTCCGTCAGCTTTGCTGTCAACAATGAAGTAGAACCAGTCGCCGGTCAACACTTCCAAGTTGTTTACTTCGAACGGAGAAATGCCACCGTTGACTTTGTCGTCCGACACGCCCTGCGCGAGCGTCTCAGGCTTGAACCCGGTCGTCAGATCAGGAGCCGTTCCGCGCTCGACATACCAGTTGACCTGCGAGTTATTCCCACAGCATGTCTGGCGATTGTTGAACGATCCGCGGATTGCGACTCGCCCGTCAAACGGACTGCGCCACCCCAGCACGACTGCATGATCCGGGCCCGGAGCGAGTATCAGTTCGCCCTGTTTCATGGCGCAGTCAATGGTGTATGTTTGCGTGACACCCGCGATGAATGGAGCGAGCGCTGTTGGCTTGGTGCGAAAGACTGCGCCCCTGACCGGCACGCCGAACAGATCGCTTCCCGATAGGTCCAGCGGCGCATATCTGCCGTCATGCGCCCACGTCCGTGAGGCGACAGCACCTTTCGAGTTGGTCGTTCGCAGAAGAAACCACGACTCGTAGCCGTATTCGTCAATGAGCGTGCTCGCGTCAGTCAGATCCGCGTCACTGACGGCTGATCCAGGCAGCGTCCAGACAATCTTCTCGGGAACGTCCGCGGCATCCACCAGCGCAGCGTCAAGAAGAATTGAAGCGAATAGGATCGCAACCGTTATTATCTGCGTCGGCAAGCGTGTCATCTGTCGGTACTTGAAATGGTAACTGGACCGTCCGTGACCAAGAGTACTCAGTATACCTGGCATCGCTGGTCCGGCACACCTTTACGAATTCTGAAAAGCGTCACGATCCAGGATATGCTCAAACGATGATTGTGGGATTGCCAAGTCGTGGGATACTCAATTGACGACGCGTCAGGGTACCGGCTGCCAGTGTGGCCACATGGCTGCGTGACCGCGTTCCAGTTCTGTTATCTGTGTCTCGCTGTCATTGATCAGGTCCCGAACAAACAACTGTCGCACTCCGTCACGCTTCGAGCCGTACAGCAGCCAGCGGCCGTCGGCCGACGGGGTGATGTGGTAGTGCAGCGTGAGGGGAGGGGACTTCGTGAGCTGTCTGATTTTGCCATCAAGTGACGTTTGAAACAACTCGACATTGTCACCGACCGTGGCCGTGTAGAAAACAGACTTGCCGTCCGCCGACCAGACGGGGATGTCGCTGCTTCCCTCGTGAAAGTCAGCCACATCAAGGAACAGAATCCATCCTTGATACCCATTGAGGTCAGCGAGCTTTCGCAGATCGGTCCCGTTTCGCCGCACGACGTATGGGTTGCTGCGACCGTGCACTCCGCTGACAAACAGCAGCCACTGTCCGTCGGCCGACCAACGAGGGGCAAAGTTGAATGGATTTCCCGTCTCGATGTGCCTGCGATTCGTACCGTCGGCGGATGCGATGTAAACCTGATAGTTCTCGTGATAGCTGATCAGCTCGCCATCGGGTGACGCGCTGTACCCATATGTGAATCCGGTTCCCTCGCCCGAAACGTCGCGTTTGTTGCGGCCGACCACGTCCATCACGAACGGCTTTGACACACCGTTGATCAACGACGTCATCAGTAGTCGCTTGCCGTCCGGACTAAATGCCACGCTGTTGTAGTGGCTGACGCGATCAACCGCGGTCACGTTCAGAATGGTGCCCGTGGCAAGCTCAACGAGATTCGAATCGAGCTGCCACTTGTCCGGCAACATGCGAAAACGCCGGTGTTCCTCTTCCCATTTCGCATTCTCTGGATCCTGCCAGCCGCGCGAGACGATGGCCTGTCTGCCATCGGGTGACCAACCTGCAAACTGAGTCCACGCATTGGGATCATCAACAAGGTTTTTTGCAACGAGTTGCCGTTCACTGCCGTTGGCTTTCACCGTCATGGCGCGCATTGTGCGGACATTTGCGTGTCGGCCACGCGGCAGGTCTGTGCGCAGCATGGTGTAACCAATGACTCGGTCAGTTGGTTGTGGTTCAATTGCGTCGAGAGTGACTGGCAGCGCAAGCCAGCAGGCTGTGAGAGCAAAAACAAAGGTTGTACGATCGAAAATGGCTGTCATCGCGAGCATCACCCATCGAAGGTCACGATTCAAAATGAACTTCCGGCATTGTACCCTTTTACCGCCGAATCTGTTGCCAACAACCCCTGGAGTCATCATTGCATCGTCCCCAACTTTCTCGGCGTAGTTTAATCGCCAGTATCATCGGTGCGGGATTCACGTTATGCGGAAGGTCGAGCTTCGCCAGTGCAGCGCCACCGAAGGCCAAATGGAAAACGGCCCTCGGCATGAATGGCTTTGCCTCGGCAATTCGCAAATACAATAAAAACTGCCCGATTGAAGACGTGCTCGCGTTTGCGTCCGAGGTCGGTTTTCAGGGAGTGGAACTGGTGGAAAACTGGCCTCACACTGGTTATCCCCGATCAGAGAACACGGACGCGATCGAGAAGCTTCGCAAACAGCACGCGAAACACAACCTGCGGATGTTTTCCATTCAAACAGGAGCCGCCGCCGCTTTTTCTCCGGATGCCGCCGCCAGGAAACAATACGTCGCCATGATGCAGGATCGAGTCAAGCTGGTCAAATCACTTGGATGCTCATGTATCGGCATGTGGCCCTACGGTCCACTACAGGGACAAACAATCAAACAGGCGATTGTGCACCTGGGGCATTCATTCGCCCAGGTCGCGCGCATCGCGGATGATCATGGAATCATTGCTGCGTTTGAGATCGAGCCCCCATTTGAATTCAACAGGAAAGAACACTGGACTCAGATCCTTGACGCAGCTAATGAACCAAAACTCCGGATCATCTATGACCCCAGTCATTTCGACCTGATGAGTGGAGCAACCGGGAATCCCCACGAGATGCTACGCGACATTGGTGTTGAAAACGTCGGCTACGTTCACTTCACTGACACTGACGGTACTCTACGTGACGGTGCTACGTCCAAACACCTGCCTGCGGGAGACGGTCACATCAACATTGACGCTTCCTTCCAAACGTTGATGGATGGTGGATTTGCCGGCTGGATCATGATCGATGGCTGGGAAATCCCCGATCCTTACGACGCGGGTCGAAAAGGTATTCAGTCCATTAATCGATTTCTAAGTTCCTGAAGAGGTGCAAGGCCGACAGGTGTTCCGTTCTGAGGATGCCACTTGAGCAGGCCGAAAGTATGGGCGAAAAGAGATCTGCACCAAACGCGTGACAGTCCTTGAGCACGTGGTCAGTCTTTGAGCACGTGGTCAGTCTTTGGAAGAGACATTCCCCTTCCGAATCCGCCACAAAAGGAAATCAAGTCATGCAATTTATCGGTGCAGACCTCCACAAGAAGAGTATCACGTTTTGCGTTGTAGAAGTAGTTTCCGGAAAGACGATCGTGCATCAGAGGATTATTATATTCTGCTGCGAAACGGCTCGCATCGCAGATTCTCTTGCCTCACACGCGCCGCATCAGCTCGTTGTGGAAGCTTCGATCGGTTACGAGTGGTTCGCTTCACTGGCAGAGAACACTGACCTGCCCCCGCTAACCGCGACCAGACCTTGAGTGGTAAACTCTGGGTTTGTTCACAGAAGAGGGAGGCAGAAGATGCCACATAAACGATTCAAGACAGAAGAGATTATTCAGAAGCTCCGGGAAGCGAAAGTTCTGCTTTCCCACGGTCAGCGCCGTTCCCTGACTCTCCTGCCATCGACACCGATGGCACCACCCGGCGTGTTGGATTGAAGTAGGTGTTAGAGCGTCCGGTAGACGAGAATCTACCTGCCACTGTCATGACTGAATAAAGCGAGACATCCATCTACCTGAAGAAGGTGAAAGTCGCAGGAATAACCGGCATGAAGAAAACGTGGACCTTACTGATTTCGACAATGTTATGTGTTACGGCTGCCGCAAAGGCCGCTGATTTCAACGACAAGCAGGCGGACGTCGACGCCCTGCCCACCGTGCCCGCGGCGTTTGAAGTGACCTTGTTCGCCCGCGAGCCGCTGGTGCGACAGCCGTGCTCGATGGCGTTCGACGCGCGGGGGCGGCTGTTTGTCGGCATGGGGCCGCAGTATCGAAATCCGACTCCCAAGACGCCCGGCGACAGCGTCGTGATGGTGCTCGACACCGACCACGACGGGCAGGCGGATCAGACAAAAGTCTTCGCGACTGGCTTCAACGCCGTACAGGGACTGGCATGGCACGGTCGCGACTTGTGGGTTGCCAACGCGCCCGACCTGACGGTCGTTCGTGACCTCGACGGTGATGACGAAGCCGACGAGTACGTGCGTATTTACACCGACCTCGGGAACCTTGAGCATGGACTGCACGGCCTCACGTGGGCTCCCGACGGCAAGTTGTACATGAGCAAAGGGAACTCGAAAGGACTCACCCAGCCGGGACGCGTCGCTCCTAAGCCGTTTCGCGATTTGTGGGGTGTGACCGCACCGCCAGGCACGCCCGATTTCCCGGAACCGCAGGTCTTTTCGAAACAGGACTATCGGCACGCTTATCACGATCCGGCCGACGACTGGGGAATGGATGGCGGCGTTCTGCGTTGCGACAACGGCGGCGGGAATCTGGAAATTGTGTCGCGCGGCTTCCGCAATCCATGGGACATCGCGTTGGACGACGGCTTCAACTGGCTGGGTACGGACAACGATCAGACCACCGGCGACCGCGTCTTCATGCCGTTCGACGGCGCCCACTTCGGCTGGAACCATCCGTGGAGTTCCCACTGGTCAGCCGCGCCGCATCCGCCGACCGCTCCTGTCAGCGGTCCGTTTTTTGAGGGTTCGGGAACCGGCGTCGTCTTCGGCGACTCACCGCAATTCCCACCTGAGTATCGCGGCGTGTTCTTCATCAACGACTGGCTGCGGAAGACGACCTTCGTCTGGCGACCACACTGGGACGGAGCCCTGATGCGTCCCCGCGGCGGCGACTGGGAGTCGTTCATCGTCGGAGGTAAGTCGCTGTTCCGGCCGACGGATATCGAGTTTGGCCCGGACGGCGCGCTGTGGGTGCTGGGCTGGAGTAGCGGTTACGGGGCCGAATGGAAAGACGGGCAGCTCACCAACGAAGGCCGCATCTTTCGCATCACCTGGAAAGAGGCTCCTCCGGTCAAGAAGATGTCGGCCGGTGAAGGCCGTTCCATTGAGAAGTGTTCCGTCGAGGAATTGATCTGCGATTTCTCCAGTCCAATGGGTGTCCGCCGCATCGACGCCCAGGATGAACTTGTCCGACGCGGTGGGCCGGGCCGGGACGCTCTGACTGAAACCCTGCGGAGCGGTCGGTTGACGAAGATGCAGGAGACCTGGACCGCCTGGGCACTGGGGCGGATCGCCAACGATGACAAATCTATCGATCAGTTCTTCGCCCAACTACCGGCCAGCGGCTCCAAAGCACGAAGCTCGCGGAACCTGCGGATTCAGGCAGTGCGAATTCTGGGCGAACGCGCGCGACGTGGGGCATCGTTTGCGGGGCTGGACGATGCGCTGCGCACGTCGTTGGTCGACGACGAGCCGCGCGTTCGAATGGCGGCCGTTCAGGCCGTGCTGCGAGCCAACCGCCAAAACCTGTACGTGGAACTCTGCAGCCTGCTGGAACGCGAATCGGACGCCACCGTGTTATACGCCGGATGGCAGGCATTGCGGCGGTTCCTGAGCAAGGCAGATCTTCGTTCGCTGCTCGACGATCCACGTGGCCCGGTGCAACGTGCGGCATTACTGTCCCTGCTTGAAACGCATTCGCTGTCCCGGCAGGAAGTCGCGGCCGTGCTGGAGAAAAACAACGCTCCCGAAGTTCGCGAACTCGCCGAACTGTGGTTGGCGAAAGCTGGTGTCGGAGCGACCGCGCCGGTGGTTCGTGGACGGCCGATCGACGCGTCTTCTGTGTCGTCCGCTGTGCACTCGAATGATGGAGTGGCGGTTGTTGGCGAGTTGTCGACGAAGAGCCACCATAGGTATCGTATTCAGCCCGGCGGGTTGCTGCCCGGCATGGCCGCCTACTCCGACCGAAACTATCGCTTCAGCACGGTGCCGGACGAACTGGTGGGGCTGGATCTCGTTCAGACGGCCAATAATGACGATGGTTCGCGGGGCGACGACTGGCTGTCGGTCGATGCCTTGCTGCCCGTTCACGTGTATGTCGGGAATGATATGCGACAGACACCGCCCCAATGGTTGAGCGAGGAGTTCCGCCGCACCGAGCACATCGTCGCCATCGATGAGGGCGCACGGTTTCAGCTATATGTGCGCAAGTTCCCCGCCGGCCCGGTCGTGCTGAACGGCAACACCGATGATGGAAAGACCGGGGGCAAGGGCAACTACATCGTCGCCGTTCAGCCGCAGCCAATTGCAAAACGGGAAACGCCAGCAACCGTGGAACAGGCGCTGTCGCTGCTTGAGACTGCGGACGCAGCCCGCGGAGAACTCCTGTTCCGGCACGTTGGCGGAGCGGGATGTTTCAAGTGCCACAGCCTTGACGCGGCACGAAACGCATTCGGTCCCAACCTCGGAGGCGTCGGCCAGCGTGCCAATCACCGTCATCTTGTTCAGTCAATCATCGATCCCAGCGCCGTCATTACCGAAGGATTTACCATGCAGGCGGTCCTGACCGATGCCGGCAAATTGTTTTCCGGCGTGCTGCTGGAGGAAAGCGGCCTGTCGGTCTCGTTGGGTATGAGTACCGGAGAACGGGTCGACATTCCGAAGTCGCAGGTTGAAGAACGCCGCACCAGCCGCGTGTCGGCCATGCCGACGATGGCGAACGTGCTGTCGCCGCAGCAGGTCGCCGACGTAGCCGCGTTTCTGGCGATGCAGAAAACGTCCGTGTCAGGATCGGCCGCGAATTCCTACGCCGAATTCTCGGTGAAGGAAGAACACGATCGGCTGATCATCTCACTGTCCGGGCAGTCCATTGCCGAGTTCGTTTTCTCCGACCCGAAGATCCTGCGCCCATACTTCGCGCAAGTGCGGACCCCCAGCGGCCACCAAGTGACCCGCAATCATCCACCCGTCGCGGGTGTCGACGCGACCGACCACGACACAATGCACCCCGGCATCTGGCTGGCGTTCGGCGACGTCAGCGGACACGACTTCTGGCGAAACAAGGGCCGTATCGAGCACCTCCGCTTCACCGAACCGCCGAACATAAAGAACAACTCGCTGACCTTTGCGACGCAGTCACGACTGCTGCGTTCTGATGGCGACGAACTGTGCGACATGCGCAGCCGATTCAAATTGCTCGCGCGGCCGGCGGGTTGGCTGCTGAACTGGGATGCAACCTTTCAATCTGACACGCGGGAGTTCTCCTTTGGCGATCAGGAAGAGATGGGATTCGGCGCGCGGGTCGCCACGCCCTTGACGGAGAAGAATGGCGGGGTGATTACGAGTTCCACCGGCCGGCGAACGGCTGCATCCACCTGGGGACAGGCGGCCGCGTGGTGCGATTACTCGGGCAACCTCAGATCGCACCCGGTCGGCATCACGTTGATCCCCGACGCAGACAACTTTCGGGCAAGCTGGTGGCACAACCGCGACTACGGTGTGTTCGTCGCCAATCCGTTCGGCCGCGCGGCAATGAAACAGGGCGACAAGAGCAGCGTCATCATCCCACGAGGTCAGCCGTTTCGCATCCGCTTCACCGCAGTCATCCACGAAGGTCCAGTATTCAACCCGGAAACTGAACTTCAGGCTCTACTGAAAGAACGAGGACCGGTCGATGCCCGGACAAAAAAGAAGTCGCCATAAAGCGTCATCCTGGACTTCGAAGCGTGGTCCAAGCCGCGGGCTGCCTTGCCGGTACAGCCGGAAAGGGAATCCCATGCAGACCGAAGACG
>Ga0315331_10003138_pt1 | contig 12453 bp, 11 predicted proteins | sample M160m34915metaG_FD_203456 | JGI IMG/M metagenome (GOLD analysis project Ga0315331, IMG submission 203456) | Ammonia-oxidizing marine archaeal communities from Monterey Bay, California, United States - M1 60m 34915 | ecosystem: Environmental > Aquatic > Marine > Intertidal zone | place: USA...
CGGCAGGGTTACCTTGTCTGCTGGCAGGGCGTTTGACGAATTCGGCCGAAGGTAATCGAGGATGCCGAGTCGCGCGGGGTGCTGTCCCGTCAACAAAGCCGCTCGGTACGGCGAGCAAACCGGTGCTGCTGCATACGCATTCGTGAACCGCATCCCCTGCTTCGCGAGGCGGTCCAGGTGCGGTGTCTCGTGAAATTCGTTCCCGTAGCAACCGAGTTCTGACCAGCCCAGATCGTCGACAAGCACGAAGACGATGTTCGGCTGTCGTGTTTGCTCAGCCTGTGTGATAGCACCGACCGTCAGGCTCAGAACAAAGAGAATCAGGAAACGGCAACGTGGAAACTGACTATTCGTCATTTAATTTAAATCTTTGGTGTCGTCTTTGGTTTGAGAATTTAGACTCCTTCTATTCTTAAAGAACGCCCGCTTTGAGAAAAGTCCCCAGCGTCGTGTGGCAATGCAATATCGATGCCGCGTCCCGAACTCTTGCGAGCCCGGCTACTCTGCGAATGCAGAAAAAGCGTGAGCGGCGATCCAACACTAGCCACTCACGCCTTAAGAATGCTTTTCGAACGCCCATCACAACGATGGCTGCTTCAGACCCGTCGTGATTCTTTACGATCAGCTGGAGGCGTCTTGCTCGAGAAACTCAATCTGACCGGATTTCACGTCGTAGACAGCACCAACGACTCTGACCTGGCCGGATTCGACTGCTTCTCGAATGACAGTGCTTCGTGAAATAACTTCATTCACGGTGCGTTGGACGTTGTGCCGAGCGACGTCGTCGACCAGTGCTTCGACGTCTTCGGGCGAAAGCTCTGACAACGGTCGAGTCAGTCGTTCTTTGACAGATGGAGTCAGCTCATCGACGATCGACTGGAGATGTTCGCACCCGGTTGCTTCACCAGCGGACTGATTAGAATCAACCAGTTCAACGGACGAAGTGACGGCGCCACAGCGCGTGTGACCCATGACGAGCACCAGCTTCACTCCAGCAACTTTGACACCGTATTCAACACTGGCCAGAGATTTCGTGCCGATGACGTTGCCTGCCACTCGAACGCTGAAGACATCGCCGAGCCCCAGATCAAAGACCAATTCGGCGGGAACTCGAGAATCGATACAACTCAGCACGACGGCCAGCGGAGTTTGCGTTTGTGAAGTTGCGTCGACCTGGCGAACGAAGTCTCGCGAAAGCTGATTGCCCGTGCTGAATCGGTCGTTGCCTTCTCGAAGAATTTCCAGCACCTGCCCGGGAGTAACCTCGTGCTGCAATTCGCGAGTCGTATAGTCAGCAAACTGAATTTCGTCATTGAGGCGATACTTCGATCGAAACCCCTTCAGGCTGACTTTAACCTTTCGTGCTGGTCCCGAGACTTCTTTGAAATCACGAATCAGACTCAAAACGTCCGGGTCGATGTAGTCAGTGCCTGTCGCATCGATCAACCAGTCTGTCCCCGCTTCGGCGTTATTAAAAATACTGTCGAGTGCGGCGCGGTTCAGGAAGCTGACCTGGTTTCCCAATTCGATACGTGTGATGTCGCCCCCGAGGTGCGTCTCCACAATCTGTCGAATTGGAGCACGGAGATTGCTGTTCAGAATGAAGAGCACGCTGACAGCCAGACCGATCAAAATTCCAACCAGAAGGTCGGTCAGCACGATCGAAGTCAGAGTGATGATGAACGGTGCAAACTGGTAACGACCTTCACTCCACATCTGCTTGAAGAGTTGCGGACTGGCCAGTTTGAAACCCGTCACCAGCAGAATCGCAGCCAAAGCCGACAACGGAATCATGTTCAGATACACCGGCAGAAATCCGACGCTGACCATCAATAACAGGCCGTGAAAGAGCGTCGACATTTTCGTCTTCGCGCCAGATGCACAGTTGACTGAACCTCGAACGATGACCGACGTGACCGGGATGCCGCCCAGCAACCCGGCAGTCACGTTTCCGCAACCTTGAGCAATCAGCTCACGACTTGGCGGCGAGACTCGTTTCTGTGGATCGAGTTTGTCGACGGCCTCCAGGTTCAACAAAGTTTCCAGCGACGCGACGATCGCGATTGTCACTCCGGCCACGTAAACAGCTGGGTTGTTCAACTGATAAAAGTCCGGCGTCTTCAAGAAGCCCAGAAACTCTGTCGCGGACCGCGCGATTGGAACTTGAACCAGATGCGTTTCGCCGATCAACCAATGTCCACCCAGCTTTTCAAAGAGAATATTGAATGCCACTCCGAGCAGAACAACGACCAGCGGAGCAGGAACAATCGAATTTCTCAGCAGTTTGATCTTTCCCCAGAGAACGAGCACAGCGATCGACAAAAGTCCAATCACAGCCGCACCAACGTGCAAGTCGTCAGCGACCAAAGCCAGTTCGGTAAATGTATTTTCGTGGTCAGGCTGAACGAAGGACATGTCGCCTTCGGGGTCAGCGTCGTGCCCGAAGACGTGTGGAATCTGCTTCAGAATCAGGATGATCCCAATCGCTGCCAGCAGACCTTTGATGACACTCGACGGAAAGAACGCCGACAGCGCGCCAGCCTTCATCAATCCCAACCCAATTTGCAACAGACCACCAATAAACACAGCAAGCAGAAATGCTTCGAAAGATCCCAGCACTCCGATTTGAGTCGCTACGATCGCGGTCAGGCCGGCCGCTGGACCGCTCACACTGGAACTCGACCCGCTGATCGCACCGACGACGAGGCCCCCGATGATGCCTGCGAGCAGCCCGGAAAAGAGTGGGGCTCCGGATGCCAGAGCAATACCCAGACACAACGGAAGGGCGACGAGAAATACGACGAGGCCAGCGACAATGTCGTCTTTCCAGGTAAACGGTGAATGAACGGTTGTGTTGTCAATTAAGGTGTCTTCCTGTTGAGTCATTATGAATACCTGGATTGGAATGAATTCTGGCTGTTAGATAAATTTCATTCGAATGCCGCTGAAATTTATTTGAGCGGGACGCAATTCGTCTTCGAACGGAAATAGATTCCTGAGCTTCCTGATGATCGCGCCATGCATAGCTTTCCCGTCAACCAGCGACTGGCTAATCGGTTGACCATGCCTCAGCGAAATACCATTCTGCGAGCGCAACATCTGGTCCCAAAAGGACGATCGCGATCTTCGCCAGAGGTGGCAGCAGCATTCAGGAAAGCAGAAGGCACACAATTCAACGCGGATCAAAGATCGTGCAGAATCGGGCCTGGCTCGGTTAACAGCGGATCGGAGCCATCAAGCCATTGGATAAACGATGGCCTGACATCACTCGTTCGTGAGAAACGTCCGAGTGGTGCGTTCGGGAAACGACAACGCGACTTTGAGTGTGGCGTTTTGGTCGAGCGGATCGTCGACCGGACTTGTCCCGCTGAACGACCACCAGACACTCTTCGACTTCTTCCTCGCCGGAGAATTCGACTTCAGCTTCAGAGCTAAATGCTGCGAGAACGCCGACAAACCCGGAACTTGGCAACAAGAATGCCAGCAATAGAAACGCGAGGGTAACCCAGTCGCGTTTTCCGGTTTTTAAAGAGGCAGGACAGGCAAGCATTTCAAACATCGTTCGATAGGTGTCTGACGAAATCACGGTATTACGCGACTCAGGAAAAAAGCCTCATTTTATTTTGTAGACATCGCCTATCGACTGTCAAGATTTGAGAACTTTCCGGGTTCAACGGGGAGAATGGGGAGAATTCTGACGCCGTTCTGCTTTTACCTGCCGATCAACAGACCATAAGGCACAGCATCACGAAAGGGCTTGCTACTGCAAGAATCAGCCGGGTCCGACTATTCATGACCCGTGTTCCTTCAGGTGTTGGTTGAGACGCAAATTGTCGCTTCACGATCTTCCCAACAGGCGAATCTCTGGACCCCGCCTTGAAAAGAGGAACTGTCATGAAAGTGGGACTTACAAACGTCGCTCCAAACACCGACATTTTATTGACACTCGAACACTGCTCCGAATGGATGTCCACATGTGTTTAAGCAGGCCATAACGATTGCACTGGAGCGTCGCATTGTTAAGAGTAGTGCCATCCCGGTAGTTTGAATTAGCTGGGCACCAGCAAAGAATTTACTCAGGATATATTTGAAACAATTCGGCGTGAGTTGCTGGCTGTTCGGGATTGGCCAGATCACTATCGCGTTTATAAGGCTCATCGAACGCGGGAAGCAATTAGCCTGGAATCCGGAAGCATTAATTGATCCGCTGCGAAAACAGGTTCCCTCTCACCTGTCGTCCAATACAGACATGTTCGTTTTCATGCTGCCCGCCGCTTCGATCGTGGATGTGCTGGCACAAGTGATGTGAATCTTTGCAGTCAGTCCGATTTTCTGTGGCCTCGCTCGTTCAATACAACGAGGCCGTCAGCTTCACCGAAATCAACTTCGCCAGATCTAAACCACAGCTGAAAAGTAGAAGGCGAAGATGGAAATCGAGCTTGTGCGTCGATGGGTGGAAGAAGCCGTGCTGGGTCTGGGACTGTGTCCATTTGCTGGCGAGCCCTGGCATGCTGGCCAGGTGCGGCTGATCGTGTCGGAAGCTGCATCCGAGCAACAGTTACTGGACGATCTTTGCATCGAAATTGCCACTCTTGACGAAACGGATCCGGAAGTTCTTGAAACAACTTTGCTCATTATCCCGAATCTGCTGCGGCGCTTCGAGAACTACAATCAATTTCTCGACCTCGCCGATGTACTTTGTGATACACATGGCTGGACAGGTCGTTTTCAGATTGCGAGTTTTCATCCCGACTATCAATTCGAAGGCACAAAGTCTGATGACCTGGAAAATCTGACAAATCGATCTCCGTACCCGTTGCTGCATGTACTACGCGAAAGCACCGTAAGTCGAGTCTTGGAAGAACACCCGAATCCCGATCAGATTCCATCGACGAACATTGCCACCTTGCGGGCTTTAAATGAAGAACGTCGGAAGGAAATATTCAATTATTCTCCGACGACCTGCCGTTCACCATTTCCGCCCAGGTAAAATCCGACGGTTCGCACCTCGCAAATTACATATCTGAACGCAGCCTCCGCGGTCCAATCGTCGTTCGTTCAACACCAACCATCACTTGCAAATCATCCATCTCTGAACTTTATCTGCGAGCCAACGAAGTTTTCCACACGATCGACTACAACGCATTCGAATGGCATCCGGATTTGCATGAATGTTTCACGCTCTGAAATTTGCGCGCATTTTCAAAACTGGACAGAAGTAATGGCTGAAGGCACGATCAAACGAATTACGGAAAAAGGCTTTGGATTCATCGACGACGGAATCGGCAAGGATGTCTTCTTCCACTGTTCGGGCGTCGAAGGCGGTGGGTTCGATCAACTAATGGAAGGTCAACAAGTTTCCTACACGCTCGGATCAGGACCGAAGGGACCTTGCGCAGAGAACGTCAGAACTCTCTAGCCGGGGGCAACCGGCACTTTGCTGGTAACTCACAGTGACTGAGCATCGGACGTAACTCCGTCCGGTGCTCGTCATTCTTCGAACGACACCGTTCACACTTCCGTGGCGAAAAATGACCAGCACATTCGAGCCAGAAAGAGATGACTCGACCGACGGAACAAATCCAGATCCCCACTGACAACCCGCGTCTTGATAGTGGGTCTCGTACACACTCCCGGAAGCAACTGTATGCACAATCGAAAACCTACACCGTTGTTCCAACCTCGTGAACGAAAACGCTGTCCGGTATGTGAAGAAATCTCGTACTCGTCTACTGGCATCCATCCTCAGTGTGCAGTGCATCGGTCTGATGCAAAGCGTCTGGAAGCCATCAAGCTGAAGAAGCAGGATCAGTGAATTTAGTCCTGCGCATAAGTGACCCCTCGCAGCTGACTTCTAACTGATGGCGCCACGATATGCCCTCTGGAATCGATGCGGCAGCATCCTTGATCAGTTCTCAGACAAAGAATGCCGCAACTACTTCAAACACTGTGGATGCCGCTACGATTAAACTGCAGCCGCTCTATAAACCAGATGACCTAAATTGAGAACGAGCTGATAAATATATATTCAGCATCGGCGATACATCACTGACTGATAATCCAGGTTTTGCCTCAGAGCCAATCAACGCAGACCATCACGACGGTGGCATGTGCCGCAGAAAAGCGGCAATTTGTACTAACCATCTTATGAAACGATTCTACTTCCCGATCGCCATTTCGAGCGACGCACGCGCCTCCGACACTCGTCCTGCGGCGAGAAACGCCACAACCTTGTCAAGCTGCAGCGTCTGGGCCGAACTCGACACTTCGCGGCGGCGTTCAAGCAGTTTTACAGGTAGTCGCAGATCGGCTGGTGCTGGTGCAAAATCGGCATCGATGTGCTGGCGGCGGAAGTTCTGAACGATCTCCAGATCGCGGTAGCCGTACTCGCGACAGGGTTCGATGTTAGTGCCCTCGCCCCAGTCGTTCCACGTGACGAGTTGGATGATTCTCGACTTTCGGGCCAGAGCCTGTTCGAGTGACGCTTTGAATGTAGCACCGTCTTTGTCTTCGATGCGGCCGTAGCTGTCGTGCAGCCTGGCTTCGGAATAAATGTCGACGAACCGGGGGAAGGCGACGGGAATTGAATACGGCCACGTTTTCGACGAGTGTTGAAACCGGTCGGTGGCTTTCAAACCTTCTTTGGGAATCGGCCAGTCGAAGCCACCTTGAGCACCTTCACGACGGAAGTGCTCGCTGAAATACGAAACCGGCGACTTCAGTTGTTTAAGACATTGCGACCACTCGTCGTTCGTCAGTCCGGCATGACCAAACGAAAGTAACACCGGCCGACCATCTAGCTGCACGTAGCTGTCGAGCTTGAACCAGTGCTCCGTCAGCCAGTCAATTTCAGCCGCCACGTGAGCGACTCGATGTTCAGCTCTTACTTTTCGAGCTTTGACGAGAGCGGCGATCGTCTGATCCTCATAACAGATCACCACTTTCATCCCGAACCGTTCGACTTGCTCCAGCAGTCGTTGAGTGTTGCGATGCAGAATCGGGTAGTCGTAAAGCTTCTGCAGCCCGTACCAGTCAACAATCACCCCATCGATCCCCGCCAGCTTCATCAGCAGCAGGTGATACTCCAGCACGTCCTTGTCACCAGAATCGTACGGCCCGATCAGCGGATAAAAGTGAGAAGCAACCGACCGCCTGCCATCAACGATTTTTTCCGGATCAAAATGGTTCATCGTCCAATGCCAGCCCCAAACCCGACTGGCGGGTCTGGCAACGTACCACGGCATGTAATGAGCCATCATGAGCGACTGCTCATTGTCTCCGGTCGGCAATTCCTGAGCGGCCACATCAACATCTGGTGGACAAATGAGGCACGCTGCTACGGTCACCCACGTGTAGATCAGCTTCATCGGGCGGCTCAATTCTTCCAGTAAAATCATTCAAATTTAACGAATTATGCACCCTGAAATCATAGCTGCTGGCGTTCAAACGTCGTTGCGGGCTATGCCAGACGGTTCGAAAAATCAGCCAACATGCCGGTTTCTGCTGTAAACATTCAAAAGTAACTACGGTATCGGAATTGTAGACCCGTGTGACCTGACACTCAGAGGATATCGAGATGCGCTATGTTCTGCTGGCCATTCTGCTTGGGATCAGCTCTCAATCCGGGGCCGCCGATGATCGACCGAATATTGTTTTTATGCTGTCGGACGATCAGAACTGGAATGGAACTTCCGTGGCAATGCATCCGGATGTTTCGTTCTCGAAGAGCCGTGTGATTGACACGCCGTCGCTGGAGAAGCTGGCGGGGCAGGGGATGCGGTTTTAGGCAGCTTATGCGCCGGCTTCAGTCTGCTCGCCGACTCGGTGCAGTCTGCAGTTGGGGATGAGTCCCGCTCAAACGGGTTGGACGAACGCGACTCCGACAATGACCGCTTCTGATGGGTACAAGCTGGTGCCGCCGCGGATTTCGAAAAATATTGATACTCGAACGACGACGATTGCAGAAGTTCTTCGCGACGCCGGGTACGCGACGGCTCATTACGGGAAGTGGCATTTGAATAGCGGCGGGCCGGGGCAGCACGGCTACGACAACGACGATGGCAATAATGGCAACGAGTACGCTTACCGGTTCACCGATCCGAATCCAGCTGACATCTTTGGCATGGCTCGGCGGACGGCGGCGTTCATGCAGCAGAGCAAGCGGGCCGGGAAGCCGTTTTTCATCCAGATGTCCTGGCACGCGTTGCACGCTCCGGACAACGCTTTAAAGAAAACGAAGGCGAAGTACCAAGCAAAAGGTGGATTTCGCAACAGTAAAGGCTTGGGAATAGCGGCGATTACCGAGGACCTCGATACCGGCGTCGGGATGGTAATGGCCGCTGTCGATCGACTTGGCCTGTCGGACAACACGTACATTATCTACATGTCTGACAACGGCGGGGGTGGCGGAAAACGCGACACACTCAACGGCGGCAAAGGCTCTGTCCGGGAAGGCGGCATTCGGTCGCCGCTGATCGTTCGCGGGCCGGGCGTCGCCGCGAACTCGTGGTGCCACACTCGCGTCGTCGGGTTCGATTTATTTCCAACGTTCTGCGAATGGGCGAACGTTTCGGCTCGCAAGCTTCCAGTGAATCTCGAAGGAGGCAGCGTTGCATCGCTATTGGCCAACGACGGGCAAGGCGTCGTGCAGCGGCCGCGCGACGGACTGGTCTTTCATTTTCCGCATTACCAAAGTCAGGACGGCCCACATTCAGCGCTGATTCTCGGCGACCTGAAGCTAATGAAATTCTACGAGGATGACCGGTTGGCGTTGTTCGATCTTTCTCAAGACATTCAGGAACGAAACGATCTGTCGCGGAACCGGCCAGGAGAAACCGAGAAGCTGCACGGATTGTTAAAGGACTACCTGGCGGACGTCGGCGCGAAATTTCCCGTCGTCAATCCTCAGTACGATCCCTCGAAGGCTCCACCAAAGGTTCAACGCGGCAGGGGCGGCAACAAACCACGCGAAAAGAAACCGCGAGATCCTCGGCGCAACAGGCCTCGCCCAGCATCTTGATCGGGCTTCACAATGAATAACAGCGTTTCTGAATCACGTAATACGACGACGAATTGGTTCCCACAACGAACTTTGAAAGACGATTCAATGAGACGATGCCTCAGAATTCTGCCTGTCTTGTTTACCTGGTTGTTGGCGGCTCCGATCGCAGTCGTTATCGCCCATCCCGGACACCATCAAACCGCTGACAAAACGCGTCATGACAAGACCACTGCGGCGCCCGGTTCAGTACATCATCGAATCATGGCTGCGGAAAGCAAAGAGGTAATGGACACCGAAGTTGTCACGATCGCGGAGTGCTTCAAAGACGCTGGTTACGCCACCGCCGCGTTTGGTATGTGGAATCTCGGACGAGGCCGGTCCGGCCCAGGCACCGCGACCAGCCAGGGTTTTGACATTTATCGAAAACCTCAAAACCTTGGCTTCGAGCAACACTCGTACTTTGATGAAGACAGTCGATTTCTGACTGATGCATTCTCAGATCTCGCCATCGAATTCGTCAAGTCGAACCGAAGTCGACCGTTCTTTCTGTACCTGCCCTATCATGCGATTCACGCGCCTTTTGAACCGAAACGTGAACTGGTCCAGAAGTACGAACGAAAGACACGAGAAACGGGCGAAGCCAACGTGGATCCAATCTACGCGGCGATGATCGAAGCCGTGGATCAGAATGTCGGTCGAATTATGGAAACGCTTCACGAATTGCAGATCGACGAGCACACGATGGTTGTCTTCACATCGGATAACGGCGGCACTCCGCAGGTCGTTGCTCCACTGAATGGAAGCAAAGGAGCACTCTACGAGGGTGGAATTCGAGTCCCCGCCTGCGTATGGTGGTCCGGCATCAGCAATCCTGGCCGAGTTGACGACACTCCGATTCTGGGTATGGATTTTTATCCGACGATGCTGGCCGCAGCCGGGATCAATTCGTCAAAGCGTCAGGTGGTCGACGGGATAAACTTCCTTCCGGTGTTGCAGGATTCGGAAACCGTGGAGCGAGACGCCGTCTTCTGGCACTTTCCGAGTTATGCCGGACGAGCCACTCCGTCGAGCGCGATCCGCATGGGTGACTGGAAGTTGATCGAATACTTCGAAGACCACAGCGTCGAACTCTTCAACATGGTCGACGACGTCGGCGAACGTCAGAACCTTGCCTCGATGATGCCTGTGAAAGCTGAGGAACTGCACGCTCGCCTGACTGCATGGCAACAAGCGATGAACGCTGCCATCCCCACTGAGTCGAATTTGAATTTCGACCCGGCGACTTCGAACCAACGCGGAAATGGTGGAAGAAGGAGAGGCGACCGGCGGAACCAGACCCGACCATAGATCGAACAATTCTGGCTAGCTCGATGCACCTGCAGAGGCGCATTCGATATTCTTATGCGGTACTCACTGTGACCGTTCAGCCAGACTTTGATACGCCAACATGGTCGATACCCCACAAATCATTGCTCGCCAGGTTGGCATGTCGTACGGCGATGCGCTGCCGAGTCTTACCGCCGTTGATCTGTCCGTCGCGAAAGGGGAATTTGTTTCGATCGTGGGACCTTCGGGTTGTGGCAAGTCGACGTTGCTGAGACTGGTGGCCGGCTTGCGAAAGGCGACCTCGGGGCAGTTGACAGTCGATGGCAGTGAGCCGGGGAATTCACAGACCAAAGCAGCGTTTGTTTTTCAGGAACCCAACCTGCTTCCCTGGCGGACTGTTGCCGGAAATGTTCGGCTTCCGCTTGAGCTGGATCGGGCGAACGAGGCATCAAACAAAGCATTGAGCAAGGCTGACTCGCAGGCGTTGGTTGAGCGAACAACTCAACTGGTAGGATTGTCTCCGGAAGACGCTGCTAAGCGCCCGTCCGAACTGTCAGGTGGGATGCGGATGCGAGTGTCGCTCGCGCGAGCGCTGGTGACCGATCCAGACATCATGCTCCTCGATGAACCGTTCGCCGCGTTGGACGATATTCTTCGGCAACAGCTCAATGAAGAATTGCAGCGGCTGTGGTGGAGCAAACGCTGGACAGGTCTTTTTGTGACGCACAACGTTTCGGAAGCGGTGTTTCTGAGTCAGCGAGTGCTTGTGATGAGTCGTGCACCGGGCACGATTCTGGAATCGATCGATGTCCCGTTTGGTTTTCCTCGAACACCCCGACTGCGTGCTGATCCTGATTTCGCACAGCTGACAGGTATCGTCAGCGGACACTTGCGACGCGCGGCTGATCTTTCCGGTGCTGACAAAGCGACTGCTGAAGTTTCGGATGCGGAGGGCATTACGTAATGCCTGACGCTTCGAAATCGAATCTCTCGCAAGTTATGCGTGCAGTTGCTCCACCGCTGATTCTGCTGGTCGTGCTGCTTAGCTTTTGGCAGTTCAGCGTGTGGTGGTTTGATCTGAAACCGTTTCTGGTTCCGAGCCCCGTCCGAGTTGCTTCGGCAGCCGTCTCGACATTCGGTAAGCTCGTGGCCGCTACGAAAGTGTCAGCTGCGGCCGCGCTTTCGGGTTTCGCTGCCAGTCTGATTGCCGGCGTCGTGATCGCGTTTTTCTTTTCCCAGTCGCGCTTGATTCGGATCAGTTGCTACCCGTACGCAATTTTTCTTCAGACGGTTCCGATTGTTGCCATCGCTCCGCTGGTCATTAACTGGTTTGGATCCGGCTTTCGCAGCATCGTGATCATCACATTTGTGATCAGCCTGTTTCCGATCATCACTTCAACGACGACTGGCATGCTGGCCGTCGATCCTGAACTGCTCGATCTCTTCCGTCTGAACCGGGCCAGTCGCTGGCAAATCTGGCTGAAGCTTCGTCTACCGAACGCAGTCCCACATTTAATTACCGGCGCCAGAACATCGAGCGGACTTTCCGTCGTGGGTGCGTTGGTCGGAGAATATTTTGCAGGCTTCGGAGTCAACAACTACGGGCTGGGATTCCTGATCGGTCGAAACACCAGCCAGATGCGGACGGATGAGCTGTTTGCAGCCGTCATCGCATCGACGCTACTGGGCATTACAATTTTCGGAGTCGTCAGCATCGTTGGAGCTTTCATTCTGAACCGCTGGTACGATACGAAGTAGATTTCGAACAGACGTGTGAATTCAACAACGGTCGGACGAGCATCGTGGCGAAACGAGCATCCCGGAAAAAGATTCGGTTTGAAGCAGCGATCAACGCTGTCGATTCGCCGATGTTCCTGGTGGATTCTCAGCGACGAGTCGTCTTTCTGAACGAAGGCTGCCAGACGCTGACAGGATGGACGTTGCCAGAAGTTGTCGGCACCGTTTGTGAATTTGCGTCATCCGGCGAGGCAGCATCAATCGAAGCGTTGACCGGCGCGTTATGCCCGCCTCAGGAAACAATCGACAGCGAACCTCGCGAGCTTGTTCGTCAATTCGTTCATCGGGAATCGGGCCAGATAACTCCGCGGATGGTCCACTTCTACCCG
>Ga0315331_10003139_pt1 | contig 12453 bp, 11 predicted proteins | sample M160m34915metaG_FD_203456 | JGI IMG/M metagenome (GOLD analysis project Ga0315331, IMG submission 203456) | Ammonia-oxidizing marine archaeal communities from Monterey Bay, California, United States - M1 60m 34915 | ecosystem: Environmental > Aquatic > Marine > Intertidal zone | place: USA...
GCCCCAATAAAAAACAACTGCAGAAGTTGACTTTTCTTGTTGGAGTATCTTTTTAGGACCATCAATTCCTTTAATCAATTTGTTATAGGTATTATGAACATCCATATTACTCACAACAACATCAGCACTTATTGTTTTACTCGCAATTGAAACCCCACTTATTCTATTATTATTATATAAAATATCCTTGACAGGTTGATTAAAACAAAACTTGACGCCCATGGATTCAGCATGCTTATACAGATGATTGGTAATAGCCACCATCCCTCCTTTAGGTATGTATGGTCCAATATTTAATTCAAGATGAGCAATGATATTTAGCATCCCTGGAGCCTCGTATGGATTACTTCCGTTATAGGTTGCGAAACGATTAAATATTTGAACAGTTTTAGCATTATTAAACTGTTGCTGATTCACTGTATTCATGGATTGAAGTAAACCATATTTAGGAATTCTGAAAATGGCACGAAATATTCCTTTGTTGAACCATTGAGAGATTCTGTGCAATGATGCGGATATAAAAACGGGGTAAACAGCCTCATAATTCATCTTAAGCTTATTCAGGTAGCTATACACCTTCTCTTTATCCTCTCCCAATTGATTATGTAAAACCTCCGATACCTTCTTTGCTCCATGAGGAAGAGCGACTTTAACCCCATCCTCAAAAAAATAATTACATGATATGGCTAGCTTTTGATACTCAAATGAACACTCAGACACTCCATTAATTGATAAAAGCTCTTCGACTAAATGTGGCTCTGTAAAAACAGATGGGCCCATATCAAATCGATATGCATCAAAATGCTTTGAGTGGACCTTTCCTCCGGGGTCCGTATTGGCTTCATAAACCGTAGTTTCAAATCCCAAATGAGCAAGACGAATTGCAGATGCCATACCTCCGATACCTGCACCAATTACAACTGCTTTTTTACCCATATGATGTAAAACAAGTCATAATTTTGATTGTTTGGTATCGAAACGAACATTAATTTAGGTCAGCTAGCTATGAAAAAGCTTATTTTACACTAGGTTAAAATGACATAAAGCCTTTATTTTACAAGGATTTCAGGCTAGTTATTAACAAAATAGCAGATTTATTAACATTTTACCTACTTTTTCGGGGGCAAACCTCGACTCACATTGATATTCAGATATATTTGTTCTGATAATTAATTATTAATCATTAAAAAAAACAACTCATTATGAACAAAGCAGAATTAATTGATGCAATGGCAGACGGAGCTGGATTATCTAAAGCTGATGCGAAAAAAGCATTAGATGCATTTGTTGGAGCTACAACTGGTGCTTTGAAAAAAGGTGACAGAATCTCATTAGTAGGATTTGGATCTTTTTCAATCACTAGACGTGCTGCAAGAGCTGGTCGTAATCCAAAAACTGGTGCTGTTATTCAAATTGCAGCTAAAAACTCAGTAAAATTCAAAGCAGGATCTGATTTATCTTCAACCGTAAACTAAGAATTGCAAAGAATTATAAAAGGTCATCTTTGGATGACCTTTTTTTTTGGCCTATGTCGCCGATTGTTTTTTAATGATTCTCCAAAACATAGAAGGAAAAAACCTACGTAAAGTAACTGCTTTAATTTCCTTATTCCCTATTAAAACCTCGCGCTTTTTTTGATACAAGGCTGTTATTAATTGAGACACACACTCTTCAACAGGCATACCTGTTTCTTGATTGTGATCCATTTCACCATATCTTTTACCATCTGCTGCTAAAGCATTTGTAGATATTGGTGTATTAATTTTACCTGGACACGCCAAAGTAACAGTGATACCATTCTTCTCCTCCTCTAGAGCAAGAGATTCATAATAGCCATGTAAGGCATGCTTCGAAGCACTATAGCTTGATCTCAAAAAGAATCCAAACTTGCCAGCAATACTGCTAATTACCAGAATCTGACCCTTCTTTTTTCTAAGCTGAGGTAGCACAGCTTTAGTCAGTAACACATTTCCAAAAAAATTAACCTCCATTATACGCCTTATGACATCCTCTGAAGAATCAAAAGCAGTTCCTCGCTGACTCACCCCTCCATTTTGAATTAATATATCAACACCTTCCACCTTCTGGGATAAATTTTTGACCGCCTCACCAAAGGATGCACTATCAGAAAGATCTAAGGGAAGCAAAATATGTTGATCGGATGAGGGCAATTCATTTCGAAGCGCCATTAAAGCTTGTTCATTTCTACTGGATAGAATTAGCTTGGAACCCAATCTAGCTAGCTGAATACACAGCTCTTTCCCTATTCCTGAGCTTGCACCCGTTACCCAAACCACTTTATCCTTGAAATGTGCTTCTTTAGACATAAAACAAAGATACAAAACAATTGAATCCGTAATTCTATAGAGATTTACTTAACTTTACTCCACTTTAATTGATATGAGTAAGAAAGACATTAAAAATCATTTTGATCAAGCCCTAGAGGTTCTTAGCGCTTTTAATATGGACGCAAACATCCAGAAAATTGAAGATGCAATCGAAATATTTTCTAGATCTCTAGAGAATGATGGTAAAATCATTAGCTGTGGAAATGGTGGATCAATGTGTGACGCGATGCACTTTGCAGAGGAGCTGAGTGGTCGATTTCGAAATAATCGAAAAGGTCTTGCTGCGCTTTCCATTTCAGATCCAAGCCATATCTCTTGTGTGGCGAATGACTTTGGCTACGAATATATCTTTTCAAGATATGTTGACGCTATTGGATGCAAAGGAGATGTGTTATTAGGTATTTCTACCTCAGGAAATTCTGAAAATGTAATTAAGGCCGTGGAATTAGCAAAATCTAAAGGGATTAAAACAATAGTCTTGACAGGAAAAACAGGTGGGAAATTAGCAGCATTGGCTGATCTTGAAATCAGAGCACCACATAGCGAGTATGCTGATCGTGCTCAAGAAATACATATCAAAGTAATTCATGCCCTCATTGATGGCATCGAAAGAAAGCTTAAGCTGGCTTAACTTCGCCACTTTTAATCGCCTCCATTTCTTCTTTTGAATACCTTCTGATTCGGATATTTAAGAAACCATAAAGCATGGTCATTATCGGACTGATTAAATTAAAAAAGCAAAACATCCAGTACGTTCCTGTAGCCACACCCAACACTCCGGCATGATAAGCTCCACAGGTATTCCATGGAATTAAAGGAGACGTAACAGTACCTGAATCTTCTAAAGTTCTACTTAAGTTCTCAGGCTTTAAACCTCTATTTTTGAACTCATTAGAAAACATTCTTCCAGGAACTACTATCGCCAAGTATTGGTCCGAAGTAGTGGCGTTAAAAAAGATACAGGTTCCTGCTGTTTTAGCAATTAAAGATCCTGCAGATTCCACCTTACTAATAAAGCTCGAAGTAATTTTCTTAAGCATTCCGGTAACTTCCATAGCACCACCGAAGCACATTGAGCAAATGACCAACCAGATGGTATTCAGCATACCACTCATTCCCCCTGTAGATAATAAATCATTAACCGCAGCACTACCCGTTTCTATATTAGATTCACCGGCAATGGTATTAAAAAATGTCACATAAGCAGACATGAAATAATCATCTGTAATTCCTGACAATTGATTAACAATAGCTGGCTGTGCAATAATAGCGGCTACACCACCCGCAATGGTTCCAAAAAACAATGCTGGAAGTGCGTCCCACTTTAACATAATTAAACCAATTACAACAGCTGGGACTAAAAACAACCATGGAGAAATTACAAAAGTTTGATTTAAAGTCGCCTGCATACTCTCTATTCCAGCAATATCAGTCTTGGAATCTAAGGATAATCCCAAAAACAAAAAGATGATTAAGGTGATGATTAATGTAGGAACTGTTGTATACATCATATATCGAATGTGTGTAAACAGATCAGTTCCAGCCATAGCCGGTGCAAGATTCGTAGTGTCAGAAAGAGGAGACATCTTATCTCCAAAATAAGCGCCTGAAATAATAGCTCCTGCAATCATACCCTCACTAATCCCCATGACACTGCCAATTCCGAGTAATGCCAACCCAACTGTTCCAATGGTACTCCATGAGCTTCCCGTAGCCAAAGCCACAATCGCACATATGATACAGGTTGCCACAAGAAAAAAGCTTGGACTCAAAATATCAAGTCCATAATAAATCATAGTTGGAACTACTCCTGAGATCATCCAGGTACCACTCAGTGATCCAATAATTAATAAAATAAGTACTGCTCCTAAGGAGGATTTAATACTTTTTATCATTCCTTCTTGAATGGTTTTCCATGAAAAACCTTGACCTATTCCAATAGCAGAGGCTATTACAGCGCCAAAAAGTAAGGCTATTTGATTTGGTCCTCCAGTTGCGTTATCTCCAAAAACATATACATTGAATGCCAATAATGAGATTAAAACAATTACCGGAATAAATGCTTCAATAAAATTAGGAGAACGTGTATTGTCGGTCATATTTGAGATTTGGACCAAAAATAAGCATAATATTCATTCAGTTCTGAACCCCATTCGCCCTCATCTGTTATTTTTGTATGGTGAAAGATTCAATTGTTATAAAGGGAGCAAGAGTCCACAATCTAAAGAATATTGATGTGGAGATTCCTCATGGGTCTTTTACGGTTATAACAGGCGTATCTGGTTCCGGAAAAACATCCCTGGCCTTTGATACTATTTTTGCTGAAGGTCAGCGTCGTTTTATTGAAAGCATGTCCTCCTACGCAAGACAATTTCTTGGTAAATTAGAGAAACCTGAAATGGACTACATTAAGGGAATCGCTCCTTCTATTGCTATTCAACAAAAGGTCATATCATCTAATCCAAGATCAACCGTAGGTACAACTACAGAGATATATGATTACCTCAAATTATTATATGCAAGAATAGGTATTACATACGATCCCAACACAGGAGAAAAGGTGATCAAGCATTCCATAAAAGATGTCTTGAACTACCTAAAAGAGCTACCTGAAAACAGCAAGTTAGCGTTACTTTCACCATTAAACATAAACAAAAAAGAACATCTTCAAACATATGTAAAAGAAGGATTTAAAAGGGTTTATATAAACAATAAGTTTATAAATTTAGACGAGTACAAATTTAAATCCAAAGACAATATTTATCTTGTTATTGATAGAATCAAAACAGACTTTTCTGAAGAGGACAATGAGGGACGTATTCTTGATTCGATAGAGCTCTCATTTAATGAAGGTCAAGGTGTTTGTCATGTGCTTAACCCTCTCGATCATACTCATGTTATCTTCAATAAGAAATTCGTAAATAAAGGAGTTGAGTTTCAGGAACCCTCGCTTCATTTCTTTGCCTTTAACAATCCCTTTGGTGCGTGTAAAACTTGTGAGGGATTTGGCAAGGTCCTTGGAATTGATGAAAACCTCGTGATTCCCAACCGAGACGTCAGCGTGTTTGATGGAGCTATTGCCCCTTGGAAAGGTGAAGTAATGGGTGCAAATTTAAGAAAGCTCATATTGAACGCTTCAAAATTCAATTTCCCAGTACATCGAGCTATCAAAGACCTGAATGAAGTTGAGTACAAGCTGCTCTGGGATGGCAATCAACACTTTACTGGCCTTAATGCCTTTTTTAAAAAAGTCGAAAAGAAATCCTATAAGATTCAATACAGGGTATTGCTATCGAGATATAGAGGCCGAACAGAGTGCTATGAATGTAAAGGGACCAGGCTAAGAGGAGATGCCTCCTACGTGAAAATAAACGGAAAATCCATTCAAGATCTTGTTCTACTTCCAGTTTCAGAAATATTAAGTTTTTTTAAAGAACTGAAAGGTCATATTGACGAAAACGCAGTGAGCAATAGAATCCTACCTGAAATCATCAACAGATTAACTTATCTCAGTAACGTTGGCCTAGGTTACCTAACCCTTAACAGACAATCAAATACTCTTTCAGGTGGAGAATCACAACGGATTCATTTAGCCACTTCATTAGGAAGCGCTTTAGTTGGCTCAATATACATCTTAGACGAGCCTTCTATCGGATTACACCCAAAGGATACAGAAAATCTTATAAAGGTTCTTAAAGAGCTCCAAAATGCTGGAAATACACTTGTCATTGTCGAACATGAAGAAGAAATCATGAGAGCCGCAGATCACATCATTGACATTGGACCAAAGGCGGGTAAATTTGGTGGTGAAATTATATTTAATGGAACACATAAAAATCTCATAAAAAGTAATAATAGCCTCACAGGTGATTACCTAAATAATGTCAGAGCTATAGCCGTTCCAGCGAAAAGAAGACATCTTAAAAGTAAAATAACCATTGAAGGAGCAAATCAATACAACCTCAAAAACCTTAATGTAGAATTCCCTCTGAATGGTTTGGTCTGTGTTACTGGAGTATCAGGCTCGGGAAAATCTTCCTTAATTGGAGACATCCTTTATCCGGCTCTTCGAAAGAAAATGGGAATCAGTAATGATGTTCAAGGCCGATATACAGGTCTAAAGGGAAATATCGATAAGCTCAAACATGTTGAATTCATTGACCAAAACCCTATTGGCAAGTCATCAAGAAGCAACCCTATAACCTATGTAAAAGCATTTGATGATATCCGGGATTTATACTCGAGGCAGAAGCTTTCTAAAGTAAGGGCATACAAACCCGGGTTCTTTTCATTTAATGTTCAGGGTGGTCGCTGTGAAATGTGTGAGGGAGAAGGAACAATCACTGTTGAGATGCAGTTTATGGCAGATATTCACTTGCAATGTGAAAACTGTAAAGGGAAGAGGTATAAAAAAGAAACATTGGAAATCAGCTACAGAGACAAAACCATTCACGATTTATTGGAGATGAGTTTGTCAGAAGCCCTTATTTTTTTTAATGAAAGTACGGAACGTATAGAAAAAAAGATTGTGTCAAAGATTCAACCCCTAGTTGATGTAGGACTTGGATATCTTAAGGTGGGCCAATCATCAAGCACAATGAGTGGTGGAGAGGCGCAAAGAATAAAACTCGCTTCATTTTTAGCCAAAGGAAAAAACCCACAACCTACCCTATTTATTTTTGACGAACCTACCACTGGATTGCATTTTTATGATATTGAAAAATTGATCCTGGCTTTTAATGCACTGATTCAACTTGGGCACAGCATTATTGTAATAGAGCATAACGTAGAGGTCATGAAATGTGCTGACCACATTATAGATCTCGGACCTGAGGGTGGTGAAAAAGGAGGAGACATATTGTTTGAAGGTACTCCTGAAGAACTGATTAAACAAAAGAATAACGAAACCTCTCGTTTCTTAAAGAAGGTAATCAGATAACAAAACATAAATTTCATTCATTACATTTGTTAAACGTGAAGAAGATTACAATAGCCATAGATGGCCACTCGGCCTGCGGAAAAAGCACCCTAGCAAAAGGATTAGCAAGCAAACTCAACTATGTTTTTATCGATTCAGGTGCCATGTATAGAGGCGCTGCCTTATTTGCGCTTCGAAATGGGTGCCTCAATGATGATCTTGACAAAACCTTACTCCTATCGTTACTTGACCAGCTTGATTTGAGCTTTAAAAATGTATCGGGAACGAATTGTTTGTTTTTAGGAGGAGAAAACATTGAAGATGAAATCCGTCAACCTCATGTTGCAGCAATTGTTTCTAAAGTAGCTACCATAAAGGAAGTCCGTGTTAAATTGGTTGCACAACAACAAGAGATGGGAGCAAATGGAGGCATTGTCATGGATGGTAGAGATATTGGCTCTGTGGTTTTCCCAAACGCTGAGCTTAAATTATTTGTTACGGCATCGACTGCCATTCGTTCTGAACGAAGATTTCTAGAACTTCAGGAAAAAGGGATTAAGCAAGATATTGAGGAAGTTGAAAAGAACTTAATTGAAAGAGATTACATCGATTCAACGCGTGAAGAAAGTCCTTTAATTCAGGTTCAAGATGCTATTGTTTTGGACAATTCAAAACTCTCGAAAGAGGAGCAGCTTGAATGGGCCTTAAGAAAAGCTTCTGATATCATTTCACAAGCATAACCCCCCTATTAATTAGGCTTTTTCGTTTCTAATAATAACAATTAAATTTCTAGAACATGAAGTCTCTTACCACATCATCTCAGGTTTTCTATATTTCATTTTTATTTATTTGCAGTACAATACTGTTCAGTAGCTGTTCAAAACATGCAAAAAAAGTAAAAGGCAGCTATAATGGAACGCTATCGATTAATGACACTATCATGTCAAACAATTCCGATATAATCATTGCAGAAGTAGAGAACAATGTAATATCTATTAGCTCAAATTATTTCACTTCCTACCTGATTGAAATTGATAAAAATCGATACTTCAATTCAATAACATATTATTCTGTGGAAGGCAATGAGAATCTTGAAATCGATGGTGATGGAAATATGATATTGATTCATATGCAAGACGGGGAGGAATTTGTTTTTACTGGGTCCCGAAAATGAACAGTTAAAGGCATTTGATTATTCCACCTTCCTCTTCCATTTAAAAACTTTTGTCTGACGCGTTTCATTGTCCCCAATAATATGATAATCAATAATGATATCCCCATGATTAACAGGGCATTTAATCTCAAAATTTTTAAATAATGGAGACATGTTAGATGCGTGTGGTATAAGAATATCATTAACATTGGTCATCTTACCATCTACAGAAATATGATCGATTTTAACCGTATAAAAACCAATATTTTCAATTTCCAAGATCATCTTATTGTTGGCGCTTTTTACCGGATAGGCATGAATAAATTCATTCTTATTAAAGGAATTTCGAATGTATTTAGCACGTTCGTAAAATTCGGTTTTACTGTATTTGAACCTTTCACTACCATATGAAAAGATTTCATCTTCATATGATTCAGGATCCGACTCAATAACAGCCAATCGCTTGTTAATCTCCTTATCCTTATTCGAAAAAAAATAATCTAGCCATTCCTTTTCAGAATAGAGCTTCAAATAATGTATGTAGTTGGTATAGAAATCAATATCAAAAGTTTCAGGATTAACAAAAAGAAACTTATACCAGTCTTTATATAAATCAACCCAAACATCATTGACAAAATGCTTTAGAGGAATTGTAGCGCTTACTTCATAAGTCATTTTATTTTTAAAAAAATATTCATTGTAGTGTCCATCATACCCAATAGGCTCAAGTAAGCCATTATTTGGATTAAAGTAGAATCGAATGCTTTTCCATGCCTGAGCATGTGGAATCCACAATACATCCGTTAAAGCAAAATATTTCGCAAGCTTTTCCACATTAAATACCTTTGAAGTTTTCATTCTCCCTCGCCTCCATAATTCTAAATTAGATATGGCTTTTTGAAGTAGTTCCGGATTGTTTTTTTGCCAATACTTATCTTGAAATGGGTCAACAAAAGTCGTTTCAAAATCATCTAACGAATGATCCTCGTTAAATCGAATAATTGGTCCAAGAGGCAAGCCTTTATTTGCAATAAGGGAATTCTCAAAATGCTCTTCAAAAGCATACAGCCCTAGATCACACTCCCCTACTTTCAATCTTATAAACTCATATTTTAATCCAATTAAATCTATAGAATTGAGCGCTTCATGAAAAATCCATTCATAAATGTAATTTCTTGCACCAGCACGGTGAAGAGAAAATCTTTTTATACCAAAAATACTTTTGCCATTTTTTGTCTTTACCCTAAAAGACCAACGAGTAGGATCATTATAATGAATAGCGCGATCACCCTTTAATCTAAGCTGAATACCTACTGTATCTTTATTGTGAATTACTCTCGCATCTACAAATTTAAAATCTCGATTTCCATCTATTGCATTCTGACGTTGGGTTTTAATCTCTGCCAACACAGAATCTGAGATGATAAGGTTTAGTTCATCTACAGCTATCTTTTTGTCTTGCTTTGTCTTGCATGAGTCCTGACAGGAAACAAGATAGGTTTTGATTTTTTGCACAACTGAAAATTGATACTCAATCATTAGACCTACTGCCAATGCTATTGAAAAAGTCAATATTACCCAAATATATTTTGAATACCTTTTCATTTATAAATGCTTGATTAAGAAAGATTTAATAATGCAATGTAATGATTTAATTTCCAATTAATTTAAGAATTAATGTAATTATCTGCATATCATTATGGTATTTAGCTTTTCTCTAGAAAAAATTTAACAATGGTCTGAGCTTGAAAATGACCAAGATCATGTTTTTCCTTTAGACATATTTTCATTTCTTTTTTATTAGAAAGCTTTTCTTCGGATAAAACTGATAGCCATTCATGTAATGATTTTCCGGTTTTCTCTTGAAGATTTTTAATAATTGCCTCTTCCATTTGTTTTGGTGACAAGCCCATAGGATTGTATTTTGAGCATCAATTTAGTCTTTCTTAGAATCATAAAACATATTTAACGCTATCTCTTTTGTAAAATACGTTTTAATCCATTCCTAAACATAGATGTACTAATTTATTGCTGAATTAGTCCTTATTGAATAAAAAACACTCTGATTCTTCGTCAAAATAATATGTCCAACTATTACACCAATGATTATCAGATTCATCAAGTTCAGAAAAATAAAGTATTCCATCAATTCTTTGAAAAGAAGGGCCTCCAAATTCTTTGAGCATAATTGTTTCTCCCATTTTAAAATGAAGTCCATTTTTTCCATCAATAAGGTTAAAATCAGTAACTCCCATATCCATACTTAGTATAAACAACGCTAGTTTACTAGGGCTGGTTTTTGAAAGTGCCTGAATTATTGGCCTCGTAATATCTTCGCTATTTTCAAACGAGTAGTCATCAGGATCCATTTTTGTTTTGTACCACGATAAACTCGAAGTATCAATGAGTCCTTTATCAAAGAAAACATTCAATGAATCGTAAAAAAAAGAAGACCCGAAAAAATCAATAATCCTATAACCTATATAATCTTCTGCTTTTTTTAAACTAGTAGCACCACCTCCTCCCCAAGCCATATCATCTACTGAAATTCCTCCTGCATTGTTATTGGTCAGAAATATAGATCCAAAATCTGGTCGATCAATATATTTAATCATTACTTTTAAATCATCACCAATCGTTGCCATATCTAGCCAACCATCAATGTATCCATCAAATGCCCCATCTAGCCTTATAGCGCGTACATGAGCTGCAGGTGTAGTAATAAGTGAATAACCGATTAATGGATGAATTAGACCTTTCTTTTTCCAGTCTTTTGGAGGTGTATTGCTTAATTTATTAATTAGAGTTCTTAATTCTTCTAAGGTGTCTTTTACCGGTTTATAATTACTAGGATAAGTGTTTTTTTCAACATCAATGAGCCAGTCAACTAATTCAATTTTTGCATATATTTTAGCTAAGCGACTCTGATGCTTCCAGTTTTGCGTATCAGTATGACCAGCATCATTTTCAATAAGTTTCAGACTATCCAAAGTTCTTGCTTTCCAAATGGGATAAATTGAGTCAAGTTTTTTTTTGGCTTCAAAAAGTTGACTTAAATCAACTTCTTTTTGAAACTTTAAGCTATCCATGTCTATAGTTGTGTTATCTATTACAGGATTAATTTTTGATACAGGAGTCGTTTTATCTTCACCACAACCAATTACAAAAATCATAAATACAGGGACGTATAGCTTTTTCATATATCTAAAATGTTACTTGCATTTTGAGAATCAATTTAGTCTTGCTTAGAATCATAAAGCATATTTATATCTATCTCTTTTGAAAAATACGTACGTACACAGGGAGGTTTTCCACTAGCGCATCCAAAGTCATTTCTAGTAACATACATTAATATAGTTAGTATTTTCTTTTTTGAATTATACCAATAACCACTTACTCCGCCAAATCCACAGGCATTTAGTTCTTCTTGTAATATTTTGTGATTTTCGAAGGTATTTGATATTAACCAAATTGTAGTATTTGATACATCCATATGAATTGCTATAGAATCATTCCCTTTGTTTTTTTTTATTAATAATGGGAATTTTTGAAGCTCTGTTTTAGGAAACTCAGAACATTTATAATACTGATTTATTGCACCTGAATTATAATAATCATAAGGCTCCTCTTTTGAGAATTGAATAATTTTTTCTATTAATTTGTCATCTCTACATTTTTCAGTTGAAATTTGAGTAGTATCAAATGTCTTTATCTTAATATCATTTGAAGATTGATTGTTAATAATCTGTTGTTGCTGTGAATTATCTATCTCAGAATTTGGAGGCACTGTTTTATCCGAACAAGAAAATAGGGCTATTATTATCGTTATGGCGTATATTGATTTATTCATCTTTAATGAAAGTTAACGAGGAAATAAACATAATGCGTTTAAGTTCTGTTATGTATAAAGTTACAAAAAATGAAAAGACCAGATTTATCTAATGAGGGTAATATGCCCTGTAAGCTGATAGGTTCTTTGATCGTACCATTTGAAAGACATCTTCCAGGTATAAACACCATCTTGAGCAATGTTT
>Ga0315331_10003142_pt1 | contig 12444 bp, 19 predicted proteins | sample M160m34915metaG_FD_203456 | JGI IMG/M metagenome (GOLD analysis project Ga0315331, IMG submission 203456) | Ammonia-oxidizing marine archaeal communities from Monterey Bay, California, United States - M1 60m 34915 | ecosystem: Environmental > Aquatic > Marine > Intertidal zone | place: USA...
CACTAGATGAAGAGTATGCAAAAGCATTTACTAATTGATTATACTCATTATTAAATAATGCAGCAGTAATAGTATCACCATCACTGAATGTACTTTGTCTTATATATGCTTGTGCCATTTATTATCTCCTACCCGAAGGTATGTAATCTACATAAAAACCATTAATTGTATATGATGGTTTTGTATCTTCACTTATTACTGTAAAATTGTTACTTGTACCACTGCCTTGTAAAGGCACTCTTATCATTGGGTTGTTTTGTCCAGCAAATTTATTAGTAGCAAAAACTGCTTCACTAAATATAGATGGTGGATTTATTACACCTAAGTCAATTAAGTCTAAAGGTTGTGGTACATCTGAACTGTTAAAATCAAATTTAATTTGTACATCCGGTTCAACAATACCTTCGGTAGCTGCTGAAACTCTAAGATAGTGTAAAGTTTTTAAAGTTCCTAAATCACCATAATCATAATCTGGTGTTGTATATCTTGCTAAGATTGATGAACCATCAAAATTATTACCAGTGTCATGTTCATAAACAAAACCATTAGTATCACCATGATATATTTTTTCTATACCATTAGTATCAAAACCTGAACCAATAGCTGTAACTTCTAAACCTCTAGTCTCAGACCACTCAAAACCATTTGGTCTTAACGTACCTATAATGCCTTGCTGAGATGCATTAGTAGCTCCAGTATTAGTATAAAATAAACGATACTGAGACTTTTCTCTTAACACAATACTATTTATGGTAAATAAATTTATATTGTTTGCTAAATCTGTTATTGTTGGTTGTATAGATTGACTTATAGTTCCTAACTCCACATCACCAATTCTTGCTGTACCAGCTACTGTTCTTAATCCATCTGGTGCTAAAAATATTAAATCACCACCAATCTCTTGAATACTGTAACCACTTAAACAACCTACGTTTTTGGTTACCGGTATTACTGCAATCGTACTTGCATTATTTATATTCTGTAGTTTAAATATTGAGTTTTCACAAAATATAAATAATTCATTACGGAAACTTTTAATACCTTCTATCTGGTCTTCAATAACAATACTACCTGAACCAGTGCTAGTAAAATCTGTTGGGTCTAAAGTACCACTATAAAAAATAGTATTTAAATTATCTTCTACTCCAGCAGCTATTAAATGTTTGTCATGGACAGTCACATGCTTAACATGTTTAGTTCCGGTAACTGTTATCTCACTACTAAAGTAAGTTCTACTATTTAAGTTAGCACCTGTACCTTCCATTCTAAACTGATAAGGTTCGTTTGCTCCATCAGCTATAATTAACGTACCATAATCTGAAGTTGCTGATTCAAATAAAGCAAAACTTATTTGCCCTTGACCAGTTCGAGCTAAAACACTACGACCTGTAAAAGTACTATAGTTATCACCACTACCAGATACTGAACTTCTATTTATTTGTAAGTAGGTTATACCATCTTGAGTAAAATAAATATTAGTACCAGCACAAACAACTACACCATCAGCATAAGGAATAACTCCTAAAATATCTGTCGTACCACCAGTCGGTTGAGTTGAATCTGTAGTACCAAACTTCTGATAGCCATTAATTCTTCTGTAACCACCTTCTATAGAGACTTCAAAGTTTCTTAACTCTGTAGCAACTCCGGGAGCTCTTAATAAGTCTATAGCATTTGAAGAGTTTACTAAACCTCCTGCACATGCTACTGTGTATGGTTGACTTCTAGGCATATTATCCTATAGTTTTTTGTACGGATGTTGGGGTAACTAATTCTTCAATAGTACTATCAAGACTATCTTTCATGTCATTAATAGTATCAGCTGTTAAAGCTGCTTCGACCCAACCCTGCACTGCTGCAGCATCGAGACTAGCAAAAGCTGTAAAGCTTGATAAGTCTGAAGTATCTAAACCCTGAGACCCATATACTGTTGCAGTTAATGAATTACCTTCTGCATCATTATTAGTGTCATCAGTAGCTGTTAGTCGCCAGTGTACATTATAAACTACGTCAGACTTAGAATCTTTAGTAGGATAAGTGTCCACAGTTTTTACATCCCATGCGTATGATATTGCCATGTTATTCTCCTTTGAGTGTGTTAATTTCAGCTTGTAAGGCTTCAATCTGTGTTTGTTGTTCTTGGATTGCTTTTATTAAGTAAGGTATTGAATCTGGCAAGTTACTAGAAAGAAGTTTTATACCTTCTTTTTCATATACCCATTCTGGTTTAATTTCTTCTATTTCTTGAGCTATAAAACCTACTTGGTCACTATTTTTGCCTTCTTCTTTCCAGTCAAAAACTCTTGGTTTTATTTGCTTAATTAAATCTAAACCACCAGTTAAATCTCTTATATTTTCTTTTAAAGAAATATCAGAAGCAGTAGCAAGAGCCATAACACTTTGGTTATAAGTTATATAACCTCTATCAGCTCCACTTGCTTCTGTCATAAATGACATAAAATAAACTGTGCCACTTGTAGCAGTGTGATGAATAGAAACTAACTCTTGACCTGCAGTGCTATTTGCTGATTTTACTGTTAAATTACTTACTCCATCTGGTGATGTTGTACCAATAGCAACTTGACCAGAAGAATTAATTCGCATTCTTTCAGTGCTACCTATTGTAGATGAATTATTAAATGTTAGATGACCACCCGTTATGTTTGCTATATTGTAGTAACCTGAACCATCATCAGGAGTAAGTATCAATCCATAATCAGTTCCGCCACCAAAACCACCAACCATGATGTTACCACCACGAACATCTAATTTATTGCCTGAGAGAACTGAGGTTGTACCAATTGCAACATTTTCTGAACTATCAATAGTAATAGCAGTTGCATTACTACCATCAACAATGCCGGGGGTACTTGAAAGTTCTACTGGTATCTTAGTGGTCATTTATATCTCCTAAAAATATGTTCTGTCATCGGTCATGTATTTAGGTGTAGGATTAATTAATACACTCTTCATTTGTCTCATGCCTTTTTTATAGTCGTCTAAAGCAAATGCTGCTTGTTGTGGACTCTCTTTAAATTGCCAAACGTAATATCTTACTCTGGCTAAAATTATATTTTTATACTGGTCTGGCAAAACCATTTCATCACTAAAAGCTGATAAAGCAGTTGGTCTAGCAAAAGCATAAAAATGTACATTATAAATCTTGTCAGGTATTGGACTTAACCCAAACTTTCTATTATCTGGTGATTTAATAACATGTATTGGTTCACCATAACTTTGTGAATCAGCATCATCATTATTTTCTGTATTGCGATAGTATCTAGTCCAATCAGCTAAAGTTAAAAACTTTAAACCTTTAGATACAAATGGAGCTGTTTCACCACTAACATTAACTGTAGTAATAAAAAAATCATCCCAATCAACTTTAGAAAAATCAGTAATTAAACTAGAACTACCAGCTTTTAAGGTATACCATCTTTGTCCAATCACTGAAGCAACAGTAGTATTACCATAAAAAGGGTCAGTAGCACCACTTAGTCCTGCTGAAAAGAATGGTAATTCAGGTTCTTCATTAGCTATATCAAATAAACTTTTATTAATTGAATCTTTAACAAACTGTTGAAAACCTGTAGCACTTGCAAAGTTTGATGAGGTTAAAGGTATTTCATTTAACTCTCTTAGTATTTCATTTGATAATTCTAAATATGTTGTTGCCATTATGCTTTATGTTGTTTTTGTATTGCAAAATTTGCAGATAATGAAGCACCTTTATGTTTAACAAACTTTCCAGAATGCTTCATTAATTTATAACTGCCATTAGATTGTTTCATCCAATGATAACCTTTAGGTGCTTTGACTTTCATTTTTAATTAGGTGTAGCTTTAGGCATTGCACTACCACCAGCACTATACATAGCTCTGCCACCACCTTTCATCATTTTTTTCTTTTTAGCCATACCACCGTACATCATTTTTTTCTTTTTATCTTTGTGATTCATTTATATTCCTCTTTATTATAAAAAAGGAGAGGTCCGAAGACCTCCCCAATTATTGTTAGTCAACTACATAAAATGCAGATACTAAAGCTTCAGGTCTTAAGACGTTAGCTCCGTATACATGCAGTCCACGAACTATGTCACCAAACGAAGTTGGGTCTCTCAACACTTCAGTTGAAAGAATCGTTTGAGCAGTAGCAGTAGAACTGATATGACCAGCCATAACTTTACCACTTGCGTTGGAAGTCGCAGCGATATTGTTAGACTTGTACATGTCAAATCCACGTAGTTTTCCAGTTGATACTAAACCATTTCTGATTGAGCCTTGACCAGCGTTAAAGTCAACAGACAATAACTTAGAACCAGATTGTGATAGCTCTTCGTAGAACGAAGGTGGAGCTACAAACCATCTACCTTCTTCAGGTATAGTTTGGTCATCCATTAATCTAGCCATTCTAGCCATTAAGTCTAGTGCATCAACACCAGTTCCGTCAGAACCAAGTAGGTCAACAGAGTTAGTTGCGTGAGTCATTGTAGAATCAGCAGTAGCACTGTCAGAACCTATGATGTGGTCTGGGGATGATGAAGAAACACCTGCAAACATTTCAGCTATAACAGCTGCATCATACGCATCTTTTAATGAGTAAGCAGCAGATGATGTAGCAACTTCTTTAAAGTTAACGTGAGACATATTAGTTTCAATGTCATCAACGATAAACTTAAAAGCGTTTGCTTGGTCGACAACCAAGTTAAGTTCTTGGTCAGTCAATCTAGTTTCAGTTGTGTCAGTATTTCTAGTATACGCTGATACTGAAATTACTGGCTCTTTGATAATCTTTACAGAGTCTCCAAACGCTGATATTTCTCCAGCGTAGTCAGTGTTTGTAATAGCTTCAACTACCGATGCTTTTCTGAAAAAGTTTAAAACCTTTTTAGAATAAATCGAAGGTAGGAAAAAACTATTAGTTTGTCCACTAACGGAGTTTGCAAAGTTAGCATTAGTATCCGTTGAAGGTTCAAAAAATTGAGCCATGGGATATTCTCCTGTGTTTTATAGTTTATTTAATGATTCTGCCTTGTTGCATAGCTTCACTGATTTCACTTTCGTACTTATCAAATTCAGCCATACTCATTGCAGCAATCTCCTTTTCAGACCATATTTTCTCTTGCGTTGGTTCAACACTTGTTGTTTTAGTTGAAACCATATCCGCAGCAGATTTAGTCTGTTTAGAAGATGACTTTTTCTTTTTCGGAGTATCTAAGCCTATATCCTTTTTAAATAAATCTATAGCTCTACTAGCTAGGTCAGGGTTATCAACATTATTGTATATCCAATCTTGGATAGCTTCAGGTTGTTCTTTAGCCCATGTATGAAAATCATCACTGTTTCTGATATCATCAAAGTCAGGATGGTTTTCCATTAACCTTTTTTCTGATTCTCGTTGACTCATTTGTTGTTCTCTTTCTTGGAGTTGACTAAGACGTTCTTCTAGAACTTTTGCCTTAGATTCACTTTGTAGATGTGCAACAGTTTCTACAACTTCGAATACATCAGGATATTGATTTTTAAATTCTTCAAGTTCTTCTGGAGTTTTAGGAGCTGTATATTCAGGTGTTACCTGTCCTAACAATTCTTGTTCTCTAGACTTAAATTCATTAAGTTTATTATCATAATGTTTTTTTAAATCATCATAGCGTTTTTTGTAATCAGGTTTTTTATAAGGAGTATCATTTTGCTCTACTACCTGTTCCTGTTTAGCCATTTCAATGTCATCACTTTCGTCAACTTCATTTGATGGTTTTTCAAAAAACAAACTTTCTGACGATTCAAAAGGTTTATCTTCACCAGTATGCCAAGCTTTTTTTTGGTTATAAGGATTTGCTTGTTCCTCTTTTAAGACTTCTTCAGTCATTTTCTATCCTCCTAATTGGGGCTTTGTCTACAAGGTAGCTCTATGTCGACTAGAGGGCTTGTTTGTAAAGGTAGCCTTTCGGTTGTTTTAATATAATAAAGTGCCTATTACTAGGGTAGCTTTATTGCTTTTAGCTTCTAACGTAGGGTCTATTAGAAAGCATAGACTTTTTTATTTCATCACTAACTAAATCGTCTTCCTCTTGCATTGTAGCTTGAGAGCCAACTGTTTCTTTAGTAACTCTAATGTCTTGCTTTACAGCCGGTGTTTCCACAGGCATTGGAGTAAGACCAGTCTCTTCTTCTATTTCGCCACCGTTAGCAGCTGTTAGTCTTTCATCTGCTTTAGCTTCAGCTTCTTTCATCATAGACATTAAATTGTCTGCTCCGATTTCTTCTACAGCTTTAGTAGTAAAGACAAATTCACCGTCAGATAACCTTGCAGGTATACTGTCGGAGACTTCCGAACCCGGTCCTTCTACAGGACCAGACCCTGAAAATTCTATTGCAACATCCATAACTTTATCAAATAACATGCTAAGTTGTGGATTGTTTTCTAATTCATTCATAAGCATTGTTTCTTCTTCTTCATCTAATGCTTCATTTATTACAAAATCTAAATACTTATCTTCCATTTCATCATCAGAATCCATTTGTTCTTTAGGTTTCTCTGGAAGAGGTTCTAATTCTTCTTGCATTTTTTCTGATTCAGTTTTATCACTCATCATACTTTGCATTTGTTCTTCTTGTGTAGGTAGTTCTTCACCTGCCATCATACCACCCATTTGTTTTTGTGTTCTTTCTCTAAGAGCTTCAAAGTCATCAGCAGTTAATTCACCATCTTTATTAGCATCTAATTTTTTTTGACTACCTACTAACTTTTTATTTTCTTTCATATTATTCCTCTACTCTTGTTAATGCTTCTTTAACCTGTTGCGGTAGTGTTATTAATCGTGCCAGAGAATGAATCCTCCCCTGCAACCGGAACATTTCCGATTCCGATGTTGCCACCGCCAGTGCCTGTAACTCCAAGGTCTTGAGGTCCTTGAGGTGTTCCTCCAAGGCTTCCCATACCTGTCTGTTGTTGACTATCGGGTTGAGTTTCTTCGCCTGTATTTTGTTGAGCATTTTGCATTCCTATTATTTGTGCCATAATAGCTGCTTCTTCTGGGTCATTTAGAATTTCATCTGGGTCTAAATCTAGGCTATAGGCAAGTTCACTAACTAATTTAGAAACTTTAACAAATGGTGCAATCGCTGGACTTTGAGCAGTTTGTAAAAACATTGTTAGTCTTTGACTTCTAACTTCTTTCTGCATCAAGCTATTTGTACCTGTAGCTTTAACTTCTAAATCACCTACCACATCTAAGTCACCTTCAAAAAACTGCATGTTCCATTGAAAGTAAGACTCTCCTAGTGGCTTTAATAAAAAGTCATCAAGATTTTTAATGACTGTTTTAATATTTAAACTTGATGCACCAAGTAACATTGACATACCAGAAGCAGTTCTTGTCATACTTTGTACACCTGTTTGCCCATGAGAATAACTAGGTATTCCTGTTTGCTCATCAGCAAGTTGTCTAAATCGGTCAAACATCATCATGTTCTCAGGTGCTGTATTAGGAAACTTAAGACCATAAATAGATTGACCCGGCATTCCAGCTTGTCTTCTAAAGATTTTGCCGGGATAGACCTCCATATTTTGCCCACCTACTAAAGCAGATTCATCAACATCAAATACTAATGAACCAGCTAATGCTAAGTTATCAATAGCCATTCTTGCATGACCATTCATAATTTGTTGAGAATCATTCATATTCTCAGCTACTCCAATACCAAAGAAATTATAAGGGTTTCTTTCATAAGGGAATGCGTTATAAGGTATACGATATGGTGTAAAAGGATTTATTACTGCTCGTAATAATTTATCTCCAGATACCCAAGCGTTTATTTGTACCTCATCTAAATCATCTATAGAGTTTGGTAAATCTATACCAACTTCTCTAGCATATTCTGCATCCATAATTCCCCAATATTCAAGCACTTCAAAGTTAGGGGCATAACTTTCATCAACATTATAATCATCTTTTAGTTGACTTTCAAAATCTTTTTCTTCATAGTTTGGACCCATTTGTATACATTCACGAATAGCATCTTTATTAAAGTAAGGCATGTTTTTTAACTGTCTTAATTGACTACGATTCATTTTATGTCTGTGAATTATAAACTCACATTCTTCTATATTAGTAGCTGTAGGGTCTGGATAAAAATCCCAACAACTTACAAATTCTATTCTAGGTACTCTTACTTCAAGTGGATTATATTCTCTAATACCTTCTTCATTATTTTCCCATTTATGTAATTTTTTATTAAAATTAAATGGTCCTTTAATAATTCCAGTACCTAATAAAGCTGCTTCAAGTAAAGCATTTCTTATCTCAGCTGACCCATTAGACTCTTCTATTTGGTCATGAACAAGTTTTTCCATTCTTCTTGCAGCTTTTTCTGCTGGAGAAAGTTCTACTGCTTGAGGCAAAGGACTTAAACCTTCTTTTAATAAACCTAAAGCATTTGCTTGATTTTCAATAGTTTCTTCAAACATTCCAGTGCCATAAGTAGCACCTGCTTTTAAAACTTTACCATCACCTTCATAACCAATATTATAAGGATTTTCTTGTGGTTCGTCTTCTAATCTATTACCAATGTTATCTGGTATACTTGTTTCTAATCCGGGAGTAGGGTTAGTAGCATCAAGATAAGCATTTTCTTTTTCACCTTCTGGTATATGTGTTTCGGAAATTCCTATCGGAAATTTACCTGTACCAAATATAACATCAACTAATTGACCAAAAGCTGCTAAAACTTTTGTTTTAGTTACTTTAACAAATACTCTAGACTTTTCTGATTCTCTAAACTTTACTCCTTTACTGTAAAGTCCTCGATAGTTTTCATAAGATTTTAACCATCTTTTTTCATCAGTATTTCTAACATCTTCTGCTTTTTGAAATCTATCTTTAATTATACCAACTAAATTTATTCTTTGGTCATCTTCTAAGGATAATGTTTTTCCTGCTTCACCTTCAACTTCTTCATATAAATTGTTAGCTGTTAGAAATGTATTGTCGTTTTCTGCCATACTTAATAACCAAATGTGCTATCAGAAGGTTGGTAAACTTCTGACTTTATTTTTAACATCCTATCATAAGGATTATCTAATCTAGGTCTACTCATTAACATATACCTTAATGCATCATATGCGTGGTCAGCAGCGTGAGTATCTACATCTTCAGGATTACTTTTAGATAAAGGTATTCCTTGTAATTCTTTAATTAAATTAACACAGGTACTAGATATTTGTAATCTTGGTCTGCCAGTATCCCTATTAGGTCTTAATGATTCATGTATTTGAATCTTACCAGCAATTCTATTTTTATCAGCTCTTCTTAGTTTATGTCCTTTCTGAACTAAGATTTCACCAATAGTCGGACCAGTATAACCAGTCCTTGACCAAGCTGCAGTATCTAAAACACCACCTATTGATTTAACTTCATTTTCTTCCATAGCTGTTATTGTATCTGCAAGAGCATCCCCTGTAAGACCTTTTTTGTATAATTCTTTATAAATAATGATGGTCTTGTCTTCGGGGTCTATTGTAGCCCATAAACAGCAACTTTCAGAAGCGTATCCATAGTCAATACCTTTAAATCGTTCCCAATAAGTAGGTATATCAAATGGTGGTATAACATGTATGTTTGGGTCAAACTCAGCAAAGGCTGCACCTTCACTTATATCCCAATTCCCTTCCAGTAACTGCTTACGCTGTATTGCTGGTAAGGATTGTAACATCCTTTCATATTCACCATCTTCAGCAAGGTACGGGTTATCCTGTAACAATGCTGGAATAAACTTCCGACTTAAACCATCAGAACCAATAAAACTTTTATTATATCCTGAAGGTTCAACATATCTTTTTTTTACCCATTGAGCACCAACCCCTCCGGGGTTAGCTGTACAACGTAAAAACGTAGGCAGCTCTGGGTCAGTTGTTCTTAATCGTGATGCTAGATAATTCCAACCAAATTCTGTTGGTAAGTGTGTTATTTCATCAAAGCCAATCCAACTGTATGCTTGTCCTTGATAACGATACACATCTGCATCTCGTTCTAAAAATCCAAACTCTATTTTAGCACCAGAAGGAAACTGCCAAAGTTTTTCAACTTCTTTGAACTTAGCTCCCGGAAATGCATTCGGATACAATTCACGAGACTTATCTATAAGTTCTCTTAGTTCAGGCATTGACCTTCTTATTATCAAAGCTCTATGAGCTTTAATGTGACAATACCTTAGTGGGTCTATAAGCATTGCAAAGCTTTTCCCACCACCAGCTGCTCCTCCATAAAGTACATCTTTTTCGGAGGAAGCTAAAAAATCTGTCTGAGGTCCTTCATTAGGCATAAATGCCACAGTAGAACCTGTAGTATCTAAATGTTCTTGAACTGCATCAGGTAATTCTTTCTTATCTGATTCTGTTAGAACATTAGTTGTTAAAGCTTTTTCTTTTTTACTTAACTCAGTTTCTGCTCTTTTTAAATTCCTTCTAAGTTTTTTAACTTTTTGGTTTTTATTTTTTAAAGCTTTCTGAGCTTGTAATGCAGCTTTAACACTACTTAATTCTGTATTCTTTGGTCTACCACCTTTCTTTCGTGGAGTACCATCTTTGTTAAGTATATACTCTCCTGAAGCATTTGTCAAGTACTTTTCAGGATTTATTTCCCAATCTTCCATATACTTTGTCTACATATTTTTTTAATCCGGGTCGAGACATAGATTTTCCTGTCTCAGCTTCTAACCAATCAACTGCAATACCTAAACTAATTTCACCATTAAACACAGCTGCTGCTACTTCTTTTAGTATTATTAATTCTTCTGGTATAGGTTTTAAATAACCTTCAAGCATATCGTCTGATTCATAACCAAAAGGAATAGTAGAAGAAGCTCGTTTTATATATCCGTCAGGTATCATTTCTTTTTCTTTTTACGATGTAAGCCATGTTGAGCATGTTGTTTACCTTTAGCAGTAGCTTCTCGTTTCTTTTTATTAGCTGCTGCAAGTTTACTACGACCTTTAGAAGTTGATTTAAGTTTTTTAATCTTAGCAGCTGGAGCATATACTTCACCAGTCTCCGAAGACTTTTTACCACTTGGAGTTCGCCATTTTTGTTTAGTCCACGTTCTAAGACTTCTTTGACTTTTTTTGAGTGCCATGTTTTTTTCTAATTGCTTCTTTACCTTTTTTAGCTATAGAAGCTTGTTGTGTTTTACCAGCTACTTTAGCTCGTTGTTCTAAAACAGTTAGTATCTGTATTTTACGAGCAAAAGGTTTATTAATTTTTTTAACTTTAGCAACTGTTGCTCTAGCATCTGCTGGTGTTTTATATTTAATACTAACAGTATCTTTAGGATTCTCATCAGTATATAAACGTCTACCTGAACCTTTTGGTTTTTTACCTGTACCTTTTTTAGGGTCTTTCTTTTTCATGCTTGTAAAAAATAAATAACTGCTACTGCTAATGTTGGTGGTATAATAGTCATACACGATGGAATAATTACTGCATATAGCATAGGATTACGCAGCATTATTGTATTAACATCTTCTACTTTATCTTGGTCCATTGCCTTTATTATTACCAGAATCGTATTCAGTTAAAGCTTTCCAATAAGCTTTTCTTTTAACATTAACTTTATACCAAAAAATATTCATACCTCTAGGGTTTGAATTTTCACCTATCATAGCAATAATACATAAAGCTAGGGTTGTTAATAAAATAAAATCTGTCATAGTTTAAAATCCTTTTAATGATAACAAAGTTAAATTTATTTATAACCACCACCTTTAGCTTTATATTGTTTAGCTAACATCTGTGCTTTACGAGCTGACCATTGACCGGGTTTACCACCTTTACTACCAGCTTTAATTCTATTAAAAAGATTCTTACGCATAGTAGGTTTAGTATAGTTACCAGCTTTATTTACTGTCGATTTCTTTTTTTTCATTATTTTTTTTATTAAATATTTTATCCCAGTTATCTGAAAATTGTTGAGTAGATACTGCTGATGGTCTAATTCTAGAACCTTTACCAATCCTACCTTTATTTTTTTTATTGGTCATTAAGACCGGTTTTTCATCACTTCCTAAACTTGGCATAATTTGTGAGCAGTTTTAATTCTTGCTCAGGAAGTATGGTTAGTTAGTCCATTTAACACCACGGTAAATACCGTTGGTAGCTTTCTTAGACTTACTAGGTTCTGCATCATGCTTGATACCTCTGTAAATACCCGGTTGAGCTTTCGCTTTTTCAACGTGAGTATTTTCAAGAGTTACCTTGATACCTCTGTAAGTAGCCATATCGTGCCTCCAGTTTTCATAGGTTAATATTAAGTCATATTGAAATGACAGCCTATGCGTTCCTTCGGTAGATGTCGGTCTCTGTTCCTATTACTAGTACTTAGCTTTCCCCTATTACTAGGGAGGTTTTCCTGTCTAACCTACTTCCGTCTCTTTCGAGATGAACGAAAA
>Ga0315331_10003144_pt1 | contig 12442 bp, 15 predicted proteins | sample M160m34915metaG_FD_203456 | JGI IMG/M metagenome (GOLD analysis project Ga0315331, IMG submission 203456) | Ammonia-oxidizing marine archaeal communities from Monterey Bay, California, United States - M1 60m 34915 | ecosystem: Environmental > Aquatic > Marine > Intertidal zone | place: USA...
CAGAAAGTTCATGTCTATGATGGAAGATTTCTGGTTACCACGTAGAGAAGGTGGTAGAGGAACTGAAATCACAACACTTCCAGGTGGACAAAACCTTGGGGAACTTGCTGATATTGAGTACTTCCAGAAGAAACTTTATAGAGCACTTGGTGTTCCAGAATCTAGAATTGCTGCAGAGGGTGGATTTAATTTAGGTCGTTCATCTGAGATATTAAGAGATGAATTAAAATTCTCTAAATTTGTAGGACGTTTAAGAAAGCGTTTTGCTCATATGTTCACAGATATGCTAAAGACTCAATTGATTCTTAAGAATATTGTCACTCCTGAAGATTGGGAAACTATTAGTGAGCATATCCAATATGATTTCTTATATGATAATCAGTTTGCTGAACTCAAAGAAACTGAGATGATGAATGAAAGATTGGGAACTCTTGCTACTATCGAACCTTATATTGGAAGATTCTATTCACAAGAATGGGTTCGTAAGAATGTTCTTAGACAGACTGATGGAGAAATCATCGAACAGGATGAGCAAATAGAAAAAGAAATTGCTGATGGTGTTATTCCTGATCCTGCTGCAATAGATCCTATAACTGGAGAACCATTACCACCTGAAGGTGAAATGGGTATGATGGGTGAAGTCCCAATGGAACCAGAAATTGATGGTGGAATTACTAATGCACAGTTAGGAAAAGACACTAAGAAGGCAGAGATATAAATAAAGAATAGGATTATATTAAATTTTCATGGAAGAAATCGTCAATTTGATTGCTGCTGATGAAGCAGCATCTGATATCAGTGATAAAATTAAAGACGTTTTATATACTAAAGCGGCTCAGAAGGTTGATAATCACAAACCTACTGTAGCATCTTCTATGTTTGCTGATACACAACAACCATCTGAGGATCAAGAATAATGGCGAATAGGACATTAATAAAAGGTGCAGAAGTAGCCTTACCAACAACAGTAGGTACTGCTAGTAGTTTTGGTAGTGCTACAATTGTTCGTCTAGTTAATAGTCATGCATCTAATGCATATAAAGTAACTCTTTTAGAAGATGTAAGTGGTGCTGGTATTGGTTCTTTTACAATGCCAGCTCAATCAGTTGAATACATTGAAAAAAATAGTGTACATGCTCTTCTTGCAAGTAATGCTGCAATATTAGGTGCTAAAGTAGGATTTACCAATTAAGAAAATGAAACTCATTACCGAAGAAATTTCAAGCGTTAAATTTATCACCGAAGGAAAAGGTGCTAAAAAGAAAATGTATATTGAAGGAGTTTTCCTACAAGGAGATCTCAAAAATCGTAATGGAAGAATGTATCCAGTAAACACTCTTGCAAAAGAAGTTGAAAGATATAATGAAAGTTTTGTTCAAAAAGGACGTGCTGTTGGTGAACTTGGTCATCCAGATGGTCCTACAGTAAACCTTGATCGTGTATCACATAAAATTGTTTCTCTTGAACAAAAGGGTAATAACTTTATGGGTAAGGCACAATTACTTGAGACACCAATGGGTAAGATTGCAAAATCTCTTATCGCAGAAGGTGTAACTCTTGGAGTTTCTTCTCGTGGTGTTGGTTCATTAAAAGAAGATCGTGATGGAGTTAAAGTTGTAGGTGAAGATTTTATGTTAGCAACTGCTGCTGATATAGTTGCTGATCCTTCTGCACCTGATGCTTTTGTATCTGGAATTATGGAAGGAAAAGAGTGGATTTGGGAAGGAGGAATTCTTCGTGAACAACTAGCAACAAATACTCAGAAGCGTATTAATACACTAGTTAGTGAAAAAAGACTTGAAGAACATAAGTTGAACTTATTTAACGATTTTCTCTCAAATCTATAAGTTCTATAAATAAATACAGATTAATTAAAATATCTAAAACAAATGTCCGTTGGTAACAATTTACAAGAAATGGAAAACGTAGTAACTAAAAACGCTGCGCCTGGAGAACCAATGCAGAAGTTAACCACAGGTGGTACTCCTGCTACTTGGGAAGATCTAGGTGGGCCAACCCCAGAAAATTCTAAACCTGATGACAACTCTAATAAGTTGAATACACCAGGTAAAACACTTAAGCAAGTGAGAGATGTTGTTAATGCAAAGGCAACTTCTGGAGATCAAGCAATTCCTAGTGGAAATGCAACTCCTGGAACACTTAAGCAAGGGGATGATCCAGAAGTAAAAGACAATCAAGAAATTGTTGCCGAGGATGAAGTAACTACAGATGAAGTAGTTGCTGAAGAAGAAGTTTCTACTGAAGAAGTAGTTTCTGAAGAAGAGACTACTGAAGAAGAAGTCGTTGCCGAAGAGCAGAAAGAAGAAGAGAAAATTGACGTTGAAGAAGACATCAATGCTCTTATTGCTGGAGAAGAACTTTCCGAAGAGTTCCAAGAAAAGGCACGTACAATATTCGAAACCGCAATTAAGTCTAAGGTTTCTGAATTAAAAGAAGAACTTAAGAAAGAGTATGAGCAATCATTAACCGAACAGGTTGCATCTATCAAAGAAGAAATCGAAGATAGATCTGATGCTTATCTTGAATATGTTGCTCAAGAGTGGTTGGAAGAAAACCAACTTGCAGTAGAGCACGGACTTAAGACAGAAATGACTGAATCATTCCTAACTGGAATGAAAGGTCTTTTTGAAGATCATTATGTAACAATCCCTGAAGAGAAATATGATGTACTTAATAGTATGGTAGAAAAACTTGATGAAATGGAAGATAAACTCAACGAGCAAATTGGTAAAAACGTTGCTCTAACAAAAAGGTTATCAGAATCGACTGCTGATGTTATCCTAGCGGATGTATCAGAAGGTCTTGCAGTTTCCCAAAAGGAAAAACTTGCTTCTCTTGCCGAAAGTGTTGAGTTTGATAGTGAAGAAACATACCGTGAGAAGCTTGGTACACTGAGGGAATCATATTTCCCAGCTAATCCTGGCACTCCAAGAAATCATTCAGAAAATCTTTCTGAAGGTACAGAGGCACCTCAAGCAGCACCGTCTGGCTTGATGGAAACATATCTTCAGACTCTGGGTAGAGTTTCGAACAAGTGATTTTAAATTATAAGATCAAACAAACAAACTTTTAGTAAAAGGTAAAAATCAAATGCAAGCGTTCAATGCTGAACAACTGCAGGAGAAATGGGCACCAATTCTAGACCACGATGGTCAAGAAAAAATAACAGATTCTCATAAGAGAATGGTGACCGCAGTTCTTCTGGAAAACCAAGAAAAGACTTTAAAGGAGGAATCAGAATTCCTTAGTGAAGCAGCTCCTACTAACTCCGTTGCTAACGGTGGAGTAAACAACTTCGATCCAGTGCTTATCAGCCTGATTCGTCGTGCAATGCCAAATTTGGTCGCTTATGACCTAGCTGGTGTTCAACCAATGAATGGTCCAACTGGACTTATCTTCGCAATGCGTTCTAGATACGCTTCTCAAAGTGGAGAAGAAGCATTCTACAACGAAGCAGATACTGCATTCTCTGGTCAGTCATCAGGATTTAATAAGACTGGTACTGGCGATATGGTCCAGAAGGCAGTTGGTTTAGGTACAACTAACCAACAGGGTACTAACCCAGGTGCACTTGACGGAACATTCCCTGCTACTGCTGATGCTACAACCTACAACGTAGGTCAGGCAATGGGAACGGCAGCTGCTGAAGCACTTGGAGATGCTGGTGCTAACAATTTCAACGAAATGGCATTCTCAATCGAGAAAGTCACCGTTACTGCGAAGTCACGTGCGTTGAAAGCTGAGTACTCACTAGAACTTGCTCAAGACTTGAAAGCAATCCACGGATTGAATGCAGAGGCAGAACTTGCCAACATTCTTTCTACTGAGATTCTTGCTGAAATCAACAGAGAAGTTATTAGAACAATCTATAACGTTGCTGTTCCTGGTGCTCAGGCTAATGTTGCCACAAGTGGTACATTTGACCTAGACATCGACTCTAACGGTAGATGGTCAGTTGAGAAGTTCAAGGGACTTATTTTCCAGATCGAAAGAGATGCTAACGCTATCGCACAGCAAACTCGTCGTGGAAAGGGTAACATGATCCTCTGCTCTGCTGACGTTGCTTCTGCACTCACAATGGCAGGTGTTCTTGATTACACCCCTGCACTTAATGCTAACCTTAATGTTGATGACACAGGCAATACATTTGCTGGTGTGCTTCAAGGTAAGTATAAAGTATACATCGACCCTTATGCTGCTAACGTTGCTGCTAACCAGTACTACGTTGCAGGTTATAAAGGTTCTTCACCTTATGATGCAGGACTGTTCTACTGCCCATACGTTCCACTACAGATGGTTCGTGCAGTTGGAGAAAACACATTCCAGCCAAAAATCGGGTTCAAGACTCGTTACGGAATCGTTGCTAACCCCTTCGCCCGTGGTGCTTCTCTTGACGCTCCTGGTGTTATTGCACGTAATAGCAATAAGTACTATAGACGTGTTAAGGTTACAAACCTCATGTAAGAAGAAAGGAAATATATCCTTTTTCACAAAGACCCCTTTACAGGGGTCTTTTTTTATGTTACTATATAATACACGGACAACGAAAGAAGTCCAGTTTTGCTGAAAAGTAAAACAACCCAGTAAACTAAACCGAAAGGAGGAAATACCATGTCTAACATGGATGAACTTCGCTACCTTAAAGATGTGGCGAATGACCCTGCACTTGAAAATGCACGAAGAAAATTCAAGAAGGGTGTCAAAAAACTTAGAAAAAGATTAAAGAGAGGTATAAGAAAAGCCTCAATATTAAAAATAAAAAGAGAGTGGCAAAGAAATATTAGCGGTAATGCTATTGTCAAATATGACCAATTTGATCCACAACTTGCAACCATTTTAGTTGTATCAGTTAGACCTGAACATCTTGGTGGTGATGTCTTACTTATTGATGGACAACACACTGGTATGATGGATCTTCTTGGTGAGTGCGATCATGAGCATGATACCTTAGAGTTACATCATTCTTCTACTGCATCTATAGAGGAAGTTGAAGCAGCAGAAGCAACACTCTATAAAGCATTAAATACACAGAATAAGAAACTATCCAAATTAGATATTATTCGTGTGGATTTATTCCTTGATCAACCATATGCAATTCTGTTTAACGGTATTTTAACTCTTTGTAAGTTAAATATTGATGGAATGGGTGATGCAGATGGAGACGTTGTTCCTGGTTCTGGTACAAGATTTATCAGTACTGTTGAGACTTATGGTAAAGATTTCTCATCCTATATTAGTAGATCAGTATCATTTATGCGTGATAACTGGGGTACTGAAGATAACCCATTAAAAGAATTACGTGATGATATGATCTATGGACTCACTACACTTTTCGTTTTCCTTGACTATGCAGGAAGAGTTGAGGGTGGAACTGAAAATGGATTGAATGGTAAAAAGAAGAAGATTCTTCAATGGATGAACTCTGAAATGTGTAAAACATCAATGAGAAAATATACCAACAATACAGCAGGTGGTCATGTTCATTTCAAAGTTGTTTACAACATCATTGAAGAATATAATTATTGGGCAGAGGCACAGGAGAAGACTCTGACAATTAGTAAAGACTACTTACATAGGAATGGTATTTGGGATCCTACTAAATTCTTATCAAAAGAAGATAAGAGGGAGTTGCCTTCTTTTCCAAAAGATATTAAATAAATATAGAGGGGGGTTTTAAGACCCCCTCTTTTTTTGTCTAAATACAAATAAAAGTAGTATTACAATGAAACCTACTCCTAAGCAATATCAAGACGCACAAGAACGTCATGATAAGATAGTAAAGCATCTTATTGATGAAGGTTATGCCGATACAGAAGATATGGCAGATAACATTATCATGGGTATGAGCGAACAGTGGTTTAATATTATTATTGACTAATGAAAGATTTTGATAAGTTTATTGAAGAGGCAGCCACTAAGAGATGCCCTCCAGGTAAATATTTTGATGGTAAAAAGTGTGTAAAAATTCCTCGTGGTTATCATGTAGGTAGAGGAGGATATATTGCACCAGATGAGGATGGTGAAAATGGGTCCAATAACGGCAATGGAAATGGTAATGGACATAATGGCAATGGTAACGGTGGCAACGGTAACGGTGGCAACGGTGGTGGAAATGGAGGAGGTAACGGAGGTTAAGAATGGCAACAACTAGAGGTGCATTTGCCAATCAAATACAAAATAGAAATTTTTTATCTCCAATTGGATTTAAATTTACTTTGGCAAAAGAACCTAAAGTAAGTTTCTTTTCCAATTCTGCTTCTATACCAGAAATTGTATTGGGAACTGCCATACAACCAAGTTACTTGAAGGACGTTGATGTTCCTGGTGATAAATTACAATATGGTGATTTTTCATTGAGATTTTTAGTTGATGAAGAACTTGAAAATTATATGAAAATTCATAATTGGATGAGAGGTTTAGGATATCCAGAAACTACAAAAAGTTATAAAGATTTAACAACCAATACTGAAGGATTGAGAGATTCAAAAGAAGCTTTCAGTGATGGTTCTTTACATATATTGAATAGTAATTATAGAGATGTTGCTATTGTAAAATTTAATGATTTATTTCCTATAGGATTAACATCATTAGAATTTGAAGCAACAGACACTGATGTCAATTACTTTACAGCAGAGGTTGTTTTCAAGTATACTGTGTATAATATAGTTGCATCTGACGGACGTACTCCTTTATGAATCTTGATAAAATTCAGGAGATGTGGCAGAGAGATTCTGTTATTGACCCTGATAATCTACATGATGAATCACTAAAAATTCCTCAATTACATTCCAAGTATTATACAGTTTATAATACGATTACTTTGTTGCGTGAAAAAGCAAGAGACACATATAATAGAGTAAGATTAGAAAGGTATAATTACTATACTGGAAAGGCACCAGCAGAGGTGTATGCTGAAGATCCATTTCCCTATAAGGTTAGAGAAAAGGATGCAATACAGAGGCATTTAGAGGCAGATGAGAAACTAACAACCTTAGATCTTAAAATAAGATACTATGATGCAACTCTAAAATTCCTTGAAGAGATAATTAAAAACCTTTCAAATAGAACATTTCAAATAAAAAATGCCATAGAATGGCATCGTTTTCAAGCAGGATTTAGTTGATAAATATTTCCAAATGAACATTATGTTATGTCCCATTTGGTTATATCAAAGAAGAATGAAGTTAATCTTCAGATAACTTCTGAACAACATGTATATTATGAGTTAGCTGATCAGTTTACTTTTGAGGTTCCTGGTGCAAAGTTCTCACCAGCATATAAGAAGAAATTTTGGGATGGGAAGATTAGATTATTTAATATTCAAACTAGAGAAATATACGTTGGTTTATTAGATAGAATAATACAATTTTGCACCGATCACAAATATACTTACGAATTTGTAGATAATAAACATTATGGTACTCCTTTTGAAGTCAATGATATGATTTCAAAGGAAGGTGTTAAAGACTATATGAATGCTATTAGTAAATATAAACCTAGAGATTATCAAATAGAGGGAGTATACGACGCTCTAAGGCATAATAGAAAGCTGTTGATATCCCCAACTGCTTCGGGAAAATCGTTGATGATTTATTCGATTGTTCGATATTTTGTTGAGACTGGGAAAAGTACTCTGATAGTTGTTCCGACGACTTCGCTAGTAGAACAGATGTATAAAGATTTTGCAGACTATGGCTGGGACGTAGGTTCATTTTGTCACAAGATATACGCTGGTAAAGAAAGAGAGACGGACTCTCAAGTCATTATTACTACCTGGCAATCAATTTACAAACTTCCCCGAAAATATTTTGAGAGATTCTCTGTTGTGGTTGGGGATGAGGCTCACCAGTTTAAATCAAAGTCACTTATATCTATAATGACAAAACTTGCGGATGCAAAATATAGATTTGGATTTACTGGAACTCTTGATGGAACAGAAACACATAAATGGGTTCTTGAGGGATTGTTTGGACCTTCCTATAAGATCATTAAAACTGATGAGTTAATGAAGAAAGGGTATCTTGCCAAACTGGATATCAATGTACTTCTATTGAAACACCCACCGAATAAATTTGAAACATTTGAACAAGAAGTTCAATATATTATCGGACACAACCGTAGAAATAACTTTATTAAAAATCTTGCATTAGATTTAAAAGGCAATACATTAATATTATTTGCTAGAGTAGAAGGGCATGGAGAACCACTATACGAATTAATAAATAATAATAACACTATTGAAAACCGTCGTGTATTTTTTATTCATGGTGGTGTAGACACGGAGGATAGAGAAAAGGTTAGAGCAATTACTGAACAAGAATCTAATGCAATTATAGTTGCATCTTACGGAACATTCTCTACTGGAATTAATATTAAAAATCTTCATAATGTCATTTTTGCCTCTCCTTCTAAGTCAAGAATTAGAAATTTACAATCAATCGGGAGGATTCTTAGAAAAGGAAACAAAAAAACTAGAGCAACTTTATATGATATTGCTGATGATATCAGTTATAAGTCTAGACGAAATTATACATTAAACCATCTAATAGAACGAATTAAAGTCTATAATGAAGAAAATTTCAATTATGATATAGTCAACATACCGCTTAAGAACTAATGGGAGACGAATTTTATAGCATAATAAAATTGGTATCAGGGGAAGAAATATTTTCTTTGATATCTATAGATGATACTGATGAAGATCCTATTATCATCTTACAGAATCCTATTGTTATGAAAATGTATACTAATAGTAATGGTTCTCATATTAAAGTCAAACCTTGGATTGAATTATCTGAAGAAGATTTCTTTATGATAAGATCTGATAAAATAATTACTATGACTGAAACTAAAGATGAAAGGTTAATTCAAATTTATAACGATTTTCTTTCTGAAGAAGATATTATAGAAATTCGTAGTAATACTGGATATACAAAACCTTCTTCTAATATGGGATATATCTCTTCTGTAAAAGATGCTCGTAATAAATTAGAGAGTTTATTTAAGAAGAATATTAATAATAAAGAAAGCTAATATTTCTCTTCAACCCTCACAAAGGTTATTCTACTGATATTTCATTACCTTGTCAAGCCTTAAGTTTTGTGATATAATAAAAACAATTAATAAAACAGGAACTCCGATGTCATGCCTAGAAAAAAGACGGAACACTATGTAAATAACAAAGAGTTGCTGGAAGCGATGATTGTTTATAGAGGAAAAGTTTCAATAGCAAAAGAAAAGTTTTTAAAAAAGTATCCTGATAAAGAACCACCAAAGTCTGGACCATGGGAGGGTAAACCACCCATACCGAACTATCTTGGTGAATGTTTTTTAAAGATTGCTACTCATCTATCGTATAAACCAAACTTTGTTAATTATATGTTCCGTGAAGATATGATTTCTGATGGTATAGAAAACTGTGTCCAGTATATTCATAACTTCGATCCAGAGAAATCTAGAAACCCATTTGCATATTTTACACAGATAATTCATTATGCATTTTTAAGAAGAATACAAAAAGAAAAGAAACAATTAGATATTAAAACAAAGATCATTGAGAAGACTGGTTTTGATGAAGTTATGATGGTTGATGATACAGCATTATCTGGTTCTGCTTCTGAGTACAATACAATTAAAGATAATATACAGTATCGCAATAATAACCGATGAAGGTTGCTATTATAACCGATACCCACTATGGGGCTAGGAAGGGTTCTAAGTATCTTCATGATTACTTTGAACTCTTTTATCGTAATGTGTTTTTTCCCACCTTAGAAAAGGAAGGAATCACTACTGTGATCCATATGGGGGATATCTTTGATAGTCGCAAGGCAATTGATTTACAAAGTCTTGAGTGGTCTAAGAGAGTTGTATTTGAACCACTTAAGAAATATAAGGTTCATGCTATTATTGGTAACCATGATTGTTATTATAAGAATACTAATAATGTAAATTCTCCTGAGTTGTTATTAAAAGATTATTCTAATATAAAAGTATATTCTAAAACAAAAGAACTTACAATAGAGAAATTAAAAATTCTTCTTCTTCCATGGATTAATTCTGAGAACTATGATGAATCTTCTTCAGTTATCAAAAAGTCTAAAGCAAAAATTGCTATGGGACATCTTGAATTGAATGGATTTAAGGCTACTCGTGGACATATGATGGAAACTGGTATGGATGTGGGAATACTTGATAAATTTGATAAAGTATTTTCTGGGCATTTTCATACCAGATCTACTGATGGTAAGGTATTTTATTTGGGCAATCCTTATGAGATGTTCTGGAATGATGTGAATGATCCAAGAGGATTTCATATTTTTGATACAGAAACTCTTACTCATACACCAGTTGATAATCCTTATAGATTGTTCTATAATATCTACTATGAAGATACTAACCATAAATTATTCAATACTACTGAGTATATTGGTAAGATTGTAAAGGTTATTGTTCGCCAAAAATCTAACCCCAAAGAGTTTGAAAAATTTATTGATAAATTGTATTCTGCTGGTGTTCAAGAATTAAAGATTGTTGAGAACTTTGATATTCATGAAAATGAAGATTTTGAAATAGATGAAGAAGAGAATACCCTTTCAATTCTTAATCGATATATTGATGAGTCTGAATTTGAATTTGATAAAAGTTACATCAAAGATATTTTCCAACATCTTTATCGACAAGCATGTGAGGTAGAATAATGTGGCTTCTAACTCTTAAAGATGGTAAAGATGAAGGTGCTTATGCCGTTCAAGATAAGTATGGTCATAAGGTTTTATTTTTATTTGAAGAAGAGGATGATGCTACAAGATATGCTATGATGCTTGAAGACCAAGAAGAAAAAGAAATGGCAATAATAGAAGTCGATGACGAACTTGCCTTAAAAACTTGCAAATTACATAGTTATAAGTTTGCAGTTATTACTCCCGATGACATTGTAATTCCTCCTAAGAATCCTAAAAATGATAACATTTAAAAAAATTAAATGGAAGAACTTTTTAAGTACTGGTAATAACTGGACTGAAATAGATTTTCAACAATATAATACTAATCTGATTATTGGGACAAATGGTGCTGGTAAATCTACTATGTTAGATGCACTTACATTTGCTTTATTTAATAAACCATTTCGTAAAATTAATAAGGGTCAGTTAATCAATACTTCAAATGAAAGGGAGTGTATGGTAGAGATTAATTTCTCTGTCAATAGTAGGGATTATATTGTAAGACGAGGAATAAAACCAAATATATTTGATATAGAAGTAAATGGAACTCTTCTTCATAAAGAAGCAGATGATCGTACCAATCAAAAAATATTAGAAGAAACTATATTAAAAGTAAATTATAAGTCCTTTACTCAAATTGTAATTTTAGGTAGTAGCACCTTTGTTCCTTTTATGCAATTGAGTGGTGTTAATCGTAGAGATGTAATTGAAGATTTATTAGATATTAGAATCTTCTCTGCAATGAATCATCTTATTAAAGATAAACTTCGTTTACAAAAAGAACAAGTAAGATCTCTTGATCTTAAGAAAGATAATCTTAAAGATAAGATGTCTATGCAGAAGAATTTTATTAAGGAGTTGGATGAACAAGGTAAGAGTAGTATTCAAACAAATAGAGATAAAATTAAAGTCTTAAGTATTGAAGTTGATACTCATATTGAGCATAATGAACTTAAAGAATCTAATGTTGCTGATTTAATTGAGAAGCAAGAAGAGGTTACTGGTGCATCTGAAAAGTTAAAGAAACTAAACAATCTTAAGGGTAAAATTACTCAGAAAGTATCTACGATTACTAAAGAACATAAGTTTTTCACAGATAATACGGTATGTCCTACATGCACTCAGGATATAGAAGAAGAGTTTCGTGTAAATAGAATTGCCGACGTTCAAGATAAAGCAAAGGAGCTCAAGAAGGGTTTTAAAGATCTGGAAGAGACTATAAAGTTAGAATCGGAGAGAGAACGTCACTTTACCCAACTATCAGAGGAGATTACTAAACTCAACCATGACATTTCTCAAAACAATACTCGTATCAGTCTCAACCAGAGACAAATCCGAGATCTTGAAAAAGAAGTTCAAGGAATTACCGAACGAATTAAAAACAGAAATACTGAACATGAGAAGTTAGATGAGTTTAAGGGCAATCTCCAAAAGACAATAGAAGATTTATCATCAAGAAGAGAAGAAATCACTCACTATGATTTTGCATATTCTCTACTAAAAGATGATGGAGTAAAGACAAAAATAATTAAGAAGTATCTTCCATTTATTAATCAGCAGGTTAATAGATACTTACAGTTGATGGATTTCTACATCAACTTTACTTTGGATGAAGAGTTTAATGAAACGGTAAAATCACCGATTCACGAAGATTTCTCATATTCATCATTCAGTGAAGGTGAGAAGATGAGAATTGA
>Ga0315331_10003148_pt1 | contig 12435 bp, 10 predicted proteins | sample M160m34915metaG_FD_203456 | JGI IMG/M metagenome (GOLD analysis project Ga0315331, IMG submission 203456) | Ammonia-oxidizing marine archaeal communities from Monterey Bay, California, United States - M1 60m 34915 | ecosystem: Environmental > Aquatic > Marine > Intertidal zone | place: USA...
TGTGTATTCATAACTCAAATTAAATTCATTCAAAAATAATAAAATGTGGTGATTAGACTTAATATTCAACTACCAGTGATAGGCTTCGTCTGTCAACCACTTCTTTTGTACCCTTAACGTTTGTTCAATAACATCTCTAACACATGCCTTTCCTCCGTCATACGGAGATTGATAATCAACATTCGATTTCACATCAATGCATGCATCCTGAGGACAGCATGCTACGCCTACTTTTTTGAGAACGGGAATGTCAGGGATGTCGTCACCCATATACAACACCTGTTCATCATTTAATTTATAGTTCGATTTTATTTCGTTGTAAACCTTCAATTTGTTTCCAGATCTCAAGTGAACTTCCTTGATGCCAAGCTCTAGCAATCTCTTCTTAAGGTCTTCGCTATAGCCTCCTGTAATTATAAAAATCTGATAACCCATTTTAGCGGCGTATTGCAAGGCATAGCCATCTTTCGCGTTTAATGCCCTCATTATTTCATTTTCCAGGAAGTATACTTTCCCATCAGTCAGAACACCATCCACGTCAAAAATAAACGTATCAATAGCATTCAATTTTGTTTTATAGCTCATTTAGAATTCATGGTTTTAACTATGCTTTCAGTCAATGCTTGGTATACCTTTAAATGTTGCTCATCCAACATCTCTTCATGTTTTTTTATTATTGAGATGTCATTTCGTGTAGCAGGCCCTGTTTGACTACTTAATGTATTGTTATTTAATATGTTAAAAACAGTTTTGTCCAATAATGGTTTAAGGATTTCCCAATTTAATTCTCTTTGGTCGTTTTCTGTTTTAGCAATATGCCCAACATGATTAATGAAATTATTCATGAATACGGCTACAAGATGATAGTTTGATCTTTTTTGTGAATTACAAAGATCATAAGTCAATTGGCAGTATTGGCACAAGTCTTTTATTTTTGAAACTAAAATATCTGTTTTAGCTTCTATCAGTACTGGAAAATCAAATTGAGAATCACTATCCAAGCCACTGAATGTTTGAAGGGGGTAGAATACCCCTGTGTTTGGATGGTCTATTTGACTTAAATCAACACTTCCTGCAGTGTAAATGACCGCCTGCTCAGGACGGATCGAAGTGATAATATTTATCGTTTGGTCATCGGCCACGGCTACCAATACCATATCACCGGGAAGTTCACTAGGCTTATCAAAAAAAGGACATTTAAAAAGAGCCGCACAGGCCTGCCCCGTTTCCTTATTTCTACTGTAAATACCTTTAATAGGAACTCCTTTGGACAGGAAAAATGCACCGAGAGATTTAGCAACTCTTCCCGAACCAATAATGGAAATATTCGGTAAAGTATGCTTATCCATTAATTAGCTTTTCCGTGACATTGTTTGTATTTCTTTCCGCTTCCACAAGGACAAGGTTCATTTCTCCCAACCTTTGGGGCGGATACTATGGGTTGTCTTTTTTCTTCTGAACGCATCGAATTTTGAATCGCTTGATCAAACCCTTGGCGACTAGGAAGTCCATCCTGTGATGTATTTGATTGTCCTGAATTTGACCCGCTGTAGTTACTTTGCTTATCCTCTTTATTAGTGCTTTCAACTTCTTGCTCTGCAGGAATATCTAGCTTCATCAATAATTCAACTACATCTTCGTTGAGTCTTGCAAGCATACTTTTAAATAGCTCATAGGACTCTAGCTTATAAATCACCAATGGATCTTTCTGCTCATATGTCGCATTATTTACCGCGGACCTTAAGTCATCCATTTCACGAAGGTGCTCCTTCCATTCTTCATCAATTTTCGATAAGATTACGTTTTTTTCAAACGACCTACTGATATTCTTTCCTTCAGATTTGTAAGCGTCTTCAAGATTTATAATCAAACGCATTTCTCTTTTCCCATCTGTTAAGGGAAACACAATGTTCTTGTATTTTTCAGACATGGTTTCGTAAACATGCTTGATTTGAGGCATTCCTTTAGTCGCTATTTTTTCACACTTTCGGTCATACTTTGATCGTGTTTTATCATAAACGATATCGACCAATTCATTTTTATTAATCTCGGTGAATTCATCTTCTGTTATCGGAGCTGCAATACCTAAAACCCTGACGAGGTCCAATTCAAAATCTTGGTAATTAGAATTCTCATTCTTAAAAACCGTTAAATCACAAAGGTCGTAGAACATGTTGTCTACGTCGATATCTATTTTGTCACCGTATAGTGCATTTTTTCTTTTCTTGTAAATGGCTTTCCTTTGGGTATTCATTACATCGTCATATTCGAGTAACCTTTTACGCACACCAAAGTTGTTTTCTTCAACCTTTTTTTGAGCTCTTTCGATTGATTTTGATACTAGTCCTGCAGAGATTACTTCTCCCTCTTTAAGTCCCATTCGGTCCATTACTTTTGCAATTCTTTCAGAACCAAATTTCCTCATTAAATCGTCTTCTAACGACACGAAAAACCTTGAAGAACCTGGATCCCCTTGTCTCCCGGATCGACCACGAAGCTGTCTATCCACACGTCTTGAATCATGTCTTTCAGTTCCAATGATTGCCAATCCACCTGCGTTTATTACACCTTCACCGAGCTTAATGTCAGTTCCACGTCCTGCCATGTTGGTGGCTATTGTAACTGCTCCAGCTAATCCGGCGTTCGCAACAATTTCTGCCTCTTTTTGATGGTATTTGGCATTAAGAACTTGATGCTTGATTTTTTTCATTTGAAGCAATCGGCTGAGAAGTTCGGATATTTCAACCGTTGTCGTACCTACGAGAACAGGTCGTCCTGCCTCAATTAATTTCTCGACTTCAAGTGTTACCGCGTTGTACTTTTCTCTCGCTGTCTTAAAGACCCAATCATCTTCATCTTTTCTAATCACGGGTTTGTTGGTCGGAACCACAACAACATCAAGCTCATAGATGTCCCAGAATTCTTTTGCTTCAGTTTCAGCTGTACCGGTCATTCCCGATAACTTGTGATACATTCTGAAATAGTTCTGTAAAGTAACAGTAGCATAGGTCTGTGTAGCTGCCTCGACATTTACATCTTCTTTTGCTTCAATCGCTTGGTGTAAACCATCAGAATACCTTCTCCCATCCAAGATACGACCAGTCGATTCATCAACAATTTTCACTTTACTATCCATTACCACGTATTCAACTTCTTTTTCGAATAGGGTGTAGGCTTTTAGGAGCTGATTAATCGAATGAATTCTTTCAGATTTTATGGAATAATCTCTGATTAATGCATCTTTTTGTTCAATGAGTGTTTCTTGATCTAAATTGTTATTTTCAAGTTTAGCAATCTCGGCTCCAATATCTGGCATGATAAAGAAATCTCTTTCTTCATTCCCTGAAACGAGGTCAATACCCTTGTCAGTAAGCTGAATCGAATTGTTTTTTTCATCAATGGTGAAAAAGAGTTCAATATCAATTTTTTTCATATGCTTGCCCTGTTCTTGCATATAAAAGTTTTCTGTTTTTTGAAGATGTACTTTGATCCCTGGTTCAGAAAGGTATTTTATAAGTGCTTTGTTTTTCGGTAGACCTCGGAAGGCACGGAGCAAGGCAATCCCCCCTTCTTCGAGTTTTTTCTTGGCTTCATTTTTATCTCCAGAAGCGTCGTTTATAACGGTTAGGTTTTCCTTTGCTTCTGTTAAACATTGTTGTACATATTGCTTTTGAGCTTGAACTACTCTTTCAATTCTTGGTTTTAGAATATGGAACTCATGTTCATCGCCTTTTGGGGTGGGTCCAGAGATAATCAATGGTGTTCGTGCATCATCAATCAAAACAGAATCAACTTCATCTACGATGGCAAAGTGATGTTTTCTTTGTACGAGATCATCTACATGTCCGGCCATATTATCTCTCAAATAATCGAACCCAAATTCATTATTCGTCCCAAATGTAATGTCAGCCATATATGCCGCTCTTCTTTCTTTTGAATTGGGCTTGTGTTTGTCAATACAATCGACCGAAAGACCATGAAATTGATATAAAGGCCCCATCCACTCTGAATCTCTTTTAGCCAAATAATCATTTACTGTTACAATATGGGCGCCTTTTTTTGCTAGAGCATTCATGTATACCGGAAGTGTTGCAACCAAGGTTTTTCCCTCTCCAGTTTGCATTTCTGCAATGTTTCCTTTGTGTAATACGGCTCCACCCATTAATTGAACATCATAATGAACCATGTTCCATTTCACTTTATTACCTGCGGCAGTCCATTCGTTTGACCAAATGGCTTTATCACCTTCAATTGTTATACCGTCTTTTGAAGCGGCAAGATCTTTGTCAAAATCTTGGGCATCAACAACCAGTTTTCCATTGTTTGCCCATCGATATGCGGTTTCTTTAATTACAGAAAAGGCTTGAGGTAAAATTTCTAAGAGTGTTTCTTCTATTCTTTCATCGACCTCTTTTTCGAGTTTTTCAACTTTTTCAAAAATGGCTGTTTTATCTTGAATTGAAAGCGCTGTGTTTTCGGCTTCTTCCTTGAGATTCGCAAGTTGTTCTTCCAGGGTGGATTTGTCTTCCTGTATTTTTTGAATGAAAGTATTTGTCTGTAATCGTAATTCGTTATCGGTTAAGCTTTGTATTTCTGGGTAAACAGCATTCACTGAATCCACAAATGGTTGATACGTAGATCGATCTTTGGTGTTTTTATCACCAATAATTTTTTTTAAGAGATTTCCAATCATTTTATTAGGAATTTATGGATTGCAAATTTAAACAAATTAAAGGATGAAAGGAAGCGTTCAACCTAGCAATGTGAAAAATGGTCAAAACTTCCATTTTTATTGCTTCTAGTGAATAAAAATTATGAATTATTATTTAAGTTTTAAAGTGCTTAATGGTTATAAGAATTATCTTTGCCATATGCATCAAAAAATAATTATTCTTGATTTTGGGTCTCAATACACCCAATTGATTGCCAGAAGGATTAGGGAACTCAATGTATATTGCGAAATACATCCATGGAATAAAATTCCCGATATGGATAATTTGGTCGTTGGAGTGATTTTATCCGGTAGTCCGTTTTCGGTATTAGATAATAAATCACCTAATCCTGATTTGTCCCAAATAAAAGGGAAACTGCCTCTTTTAGGGATTTGTTTTGGTGCACAATTCCTTTCACATAACTTTGGTGGAGAAGTATTGCCTTCAAGTACACGTGAATATGGCAGGGCTGTGATCTCAAAAATAAATACGGATGAAACCATTTCCCAGGGAATGACTTCTGGATCGCAGGTATGGATGTCTCATGGAGATACAATTAAAAGTATTCCTGATAATTATTCAATTTTTGCTTCAACGGAAGATGTTGAAGTTGCGGGATACTCAGTGAACGGAGAACAAACCTACGGTGTTCAATTTCACCCCGAGGTATACCATTCGACGGAAGGAAAGATTTTACTCAAAAACTTTATCGTTGACATTTGTGGATGTGAAGGTGACTGGACGCCTCATTCTTTCGTAAATGAAACGTGTGATAATTTAAGAAAACAAATAGGAGAAGATAAAGTGATTTTAGGTCTGTCTGGAGGGGTTGATTCCTCGGTAGCGGCTGTTCTTCTACACAAGTCTATTGGTGCTCAGCTTCATTGTATTTTTGTAGATAATGGACTATTAAGAAAAAATGAGTTTGAATCAGTTCTTGAGTCATACAAAGGCATGGGCTTGAATGTTACAGGTGTTAATGCCTCGGAAAGATTTTATACCGCTTTAGAGGGCTTAACTGACCCAGAGCTCAAAAGAAAAGCCATTGGAAAAGTATTTATTGACGTCTTTGAGGAAGAATCAAAAAAAATCGAAGATGCGCGTTGGTTGGGTCAAGGGACAATTTATCCCGATGTAATTGAATCTATTTCGGCTACAGGTGGTCCTTCTCAAACGATAAAATCTCACCACAATGTGGGCGGATTACCGGATTACATGATGCTAAAAGTGGTTGAGCCTTTGAAACAGCTTTTTAAAGACGAGGTAAGACGTATTGGGAAATCATTAGAGATCGATTCTAAGATTTTAGGAAGACATCCTTTTCCAGGTCCTGGCTTAGGTATTCGTATTTTAGGAGACGTTACAAAAGAAAAGGTACGCATTTTGCAAGAGGTTGATTACATATTCATTGAAGGTTTAAAAGAACACGGTCTTTATGATGAGGTTTGGCAGGCTGGTGCTATTTTTCTACCCATTCAATCGGTTGGTGTAATGGGTGATGAAAGGACCTATGAAAATGCAGTGGCGTTAAGGGCTGTGTATTCTACGGATGGAATGACTGCTGATTGGTGTCATTTACCGTATGATTTTTTAGCTTTAATGTCTAATAAGATCATTAATCAAGTAAAAGGGATCAATAGAGTAACTTACGACATTAGCTCTAAACCCCCTGCTACAATAGAATGGGAATAGTATGAAATCGATATTGATTGTATTTTTCTTGTGTTTGGCTTTTTTCTCTTTTGAGCAGAAATATGCCAGTATTGGAGAAAAAGGAGGAGAAATGTTTTATTTGCATAAAGTTGAATCTAAAAATTCTCTTTACAGTGTTGCTGCTACTTACGAAACCTCAATCGAAAAATTAATTGAGAATAATCCTGAGCTTTCAGAAGGAATGAAAATCGGACAAATGATTTGGATTCCAGTTCAATATGACGATTTAATTCACATTGTAAGACACCGTGAAACTTTATATGGGATTTCAAAAAGGTACTCAAAACCAATTGACTCAATAGTGGCTTACAATCCACAGGTGAAAGATGGACTCCAAAAAGGTCAAGAGATTGTTATTAAAAATATTATTCGTCCTATTAAGTTAGAAGAAACCAATGACAATCCTTTTAGTACAAACCCCGAGGTTGAAAGCACTGCTTCTTATTTTGAAGATTCTCTTGTTGATTATGTTGTTCATTCTGGTGAGACATTGTATTCAATTTCCAGAAGATTCATGGTATCCATTGATACGTTGTCCAATCGAAATCACTTAAGTTCGAATGTGTTGAGTGAAGGCCAAATACTCATTATTCCTTTGAAAAAAGAGCTCGAAGTCAAAAAAAGAGAAAATCAAGATACTTTAGGGGTTATAGCAGAATTGATTTCAGACAGTATTTCATCTCTTGAAAATGATTCCGTTCACAAAAGTGTAGTTGTCTTTTTACCTTTTAATCTTGATACGATCGATGTGCGAAACATCAGAAGGTTTGCTGTGGATTATTACATGGGTGCGCTTTTGGCAATTGATTCATTAAAAAAACACGGCGTAAAGTGTGACTTTTACTTCTTTGATTATGAGTCCAAAATAGTACCATTCGATAGCATTTTAAATTCTAATGATCTCCTAAATTCTGATTTAATTTTTGCCCCGTTCAATTATTCAAAAGCTAAAAAGCTAAAAGAATGGTCGTTGGATAAAAGAATGAAAATAGTTTACCCGCTCAAAAGTCTCAATAAACTGCATAATTATCGATTAAATGATTATTTCATGGAGCCAGAAGGTCGAGCAAAGCAATATATTTTGGCCAAACACCTTTCGAAAACAGATTCATGTCAACTGGTTTTTATTAAAACAAATGATTCCTTGGACTTGGTTAATCAAAACAAGTTTTTAGAGATCTACTACAACATCAATGCGAAAACAAAGCTCATTGAGGCAGATGCAACGAATTACAAGTTCTTTGCAAATAAAAAAAATACAAAAACCGTGTATGTTCTGCTTTCTGACAATGAAGACATTGTTAAAGATGTATTGGATTTTGCCAGTGAAAAAGAAGACATTCTGATCTATGGTAAAGAACAGTGGCTCAAAAAAATCAAATACACCTCAAGTATTGAAAATATAACGCCATTTAGATATTCAGTTGGAACTTACCTAGATTACAGTAGTCCCGTTGTTAAAAGTATACATAGAGACTATAGAAGTAAATTCAATTCAGACCTGACGAAAATGTCTGGTATAGGTTATGATGCAACCCTAAATATTGTTCTTCATTTGTTGTATGATTTGACCTTACAAAAAGGATTGGTTCATAATTTTAGGTTTGATTTCGAGGGGAGCCCTCTAAATCATAATATGGGTGGATACATTTTGAATTTTGATAATCTAGACATTTCAATCGTTGAATAATGGATAAAAATCGAATTTCATCATCGTTCGAGGAAATACAGAACTACATTTGTTCAAAGCTTGAAGAAGTAGATGGAGTTTCATCATTCGAATCTGACACATGGTCAAGAAATGATGGAGGAGGAGGCCGAACAAATACCATAAAAGAAGGAGCCATTATAGAAAAGGGCGGCGTGGCCTTCTCAAAGGTTTTTGGTCCAGTTTCAAGTCAAATGTCAAAACAACTTAAATTGGAAGGCGATTCATTTTTTGCCACTGGTGTTTCCATCGTCCTTCATTCAAGAGAAGTTGAACACCCTATCATTCACATGAATATTCGTTATTTTGAAATTGATGAAGATACGTATTGGTTTGGTGGTGGTATTGATTTAACGCCCATCTACATCGATGAGGATCTTGCGATGCGTTTTCATGAAAAGTTGAAGAAATTATGCGATCGATATGATTCATCTATGTATTCTCAATACAAAAATTGGGCGGATGATTATTTTTATTTAAGCCATCGAAAAGAATCACGGGGAGTTGGGGGAATCTTCTTTGATCATCTGTCCGAAAATGAAACAATGACCAAAGAACAAATTTTTGAATTTTGTTTGGCGCTTGGGCGACTGTTTCCAGAAATATATGCAGAACAAATTTCAGCATCAAAAAGACTTGATGACATGAAACGAGAGTGGCAATTATTAAGACGAAGTCGATATGTTGAGTTCAACTTGTTACACGACAGAGGAACAAAATTTGGAATATATTCAGGAGGCAGAACAGAATCCATTTTGTTGAGTATGCCACCCGAAGCTAAATGGGTATACAATTATCAAGAAATTGAGAATTCACTCGAGCATCAGACACAACAAATCTTGAAAAATAAGAGAACTTGGATTAATCCTTAATTGACCTAAAGGTTAAATTAATTCTTTTTCCTTTTTCCTTTTTTGTTTTTGGGATGTGATGCTTCCAGTAATGCTGAAGCGGCCCTTTCATAATCAATAAGCTACCATGCTCCATATCCAGGTGGAATTTATTTTTAAGTTCTTTATGTCTGAATTGAATTCTTCTTGTTTCACCTAAACTCAATGAAGCAATGAACGGATTCTCACCTAGCTCCTTTTCATCATCTGAATGCCAGCCATTACCGTCGGAACCGCTACGATATACATTGACAAGTACGGAGTTGAATTTTTGATTTGTGAATTTTTCGAGATCATCACATATTTCTTTTAAAATGGCTGTATATGGGTGACTCTTAAGTTTCTTTCCCGAATAGCTATAAACTTGATTTTCTTTTGTGAAAAATGCTTCTAAACGAGGAGATTTATGTTCCTTGCCAAATATTTTGATTGTTCTTTGACTGTATTGAGTATAGGCCTCTAATTCTTTAAAAAAAATACGTGCTCTTTCGTCAGAATAAAAGGATTTGATATAATGAACTTCGCCATCTAAATTTGCTAAATTCATCATAAATACCCCATGATATTATACACCGTATAACCAACCCATTCTTTAATCAACTTATCCCACATGGTAAAAGCGTTATGGCTTGGTATGAATTCAGTTACAGAGATTGTTTGAGAGTGAATGGAATAATGATCTGTTGTGAAAGGTGTACAGGGCATACCTTCTTTTTCAAAACAAGCGAGGGCTCTTCGCATGTGCATGGATGAGGTGATGAGTAGATTACTTTGTTTTGAATACCCTTTTTTTTCAAAAATTAATTTGGTTTGGTGTGCATTTTCATGGGTATTACGCGACTTGCTTTCAACGATAATGTCTGCAGCGGGAATTCCTAATGAAACAAGATCTTGTTTGAGTTGTGAGGCTTCATGTAAACCCTCTTTCAATAAATAACCAGAATCACCTGTTATAACGATTTTTTTTATTTTCTTTTTTTTATACAGCTGAATGGCTTGCCAAATTCGGTCAGCTCCTCTTCTTGCACTAAGTCTATTGAGGTCTTTGTTGTATTCGAACATTCCGGATAACACGACCCCATATTCGTGTTGATTAAGATTTTCAACTTTAACCCCTTCTATTTCCCAAAGAGAAACCAATCGATTTACAATAAAACCATTTGAGAAGAAAAAAAAAATAACCACAGTACTCCACATCAACCTTTTTTTCCAAATCCTATCCTTTATATAAAAAAACAACCCAAGACTAATAAGCAGCCAAGTAAAAGGAGACAAAAGAAAGAGGAGTAATTTGGACAGGACAAAAAACATGATCAATCAATTTTGAATTGAGGTTAAACGTAGTAATCAAATATACTCAATCTTAGGATGATTATATTTTTGATAATTTATTTTTATTTACGATGATGTTTAGACTGCTAGGCACAACTTCAATCTTAATCGTCTTTCTTTCTTTAGTATGTTCACCATCGTAATGAGCAAGGTCATCATTTAACTTCAACGTTGCTTTTTCGAATTTTATCGTCTCAACGAACTTGGATTTATGGCCTTTTTTTCCGATAAATCGTGCTACTAAAAATGGACTTGTCCATTTTGGGAATGGTTTGACAATTACCATTTCAATTATACCATCTTGAACACTGGAGTTTGGAGATATGGCAAAACGGTTTCCAAGCTCCGAGGTATTGGCAATGGACAACAAGAAGGCATCAACCATCTGACTTTTTTCTTTAATTTCTATCTCTACTTGTATGGGTTTGTATTTGTAAAATTCTTGAACAGTATGTTTAATATATGTTTTTAGTCCTCGTTTTCCAGATCGATCAAACTTTTTGGCAATAAATGCATCAATTCCATAACCTCCTATTCCGAGAAAATGAGAATCGTTCACCGCAACTGTATCTATTTTAATCTGAAAACTATTATTTAGACACTTAATGGCTCTTACCGTTCGATTGGGAATTCCCATGTGATTTGATATGCCATTACCTGAGCCTCTCGGAATAATGGCTAAACAGGAGTCAGAGTGAATTAAATTAACACCAATTTCGTGTGCTGATCCATCTCCACCAACGGCACAGATGATGTCTATTTTTTTTTCCACTGCCTCTTTTGTTAATTCCGCAGCATGCCCTTTATATTGACTATAATATAATTTATAATCGAATTTCTGATGATTGAGGTGTTTACGAATAAGTGTAGGTAATTTCTTTTTTCTACGCGTCCCAGAAATAGGGTTAATAATGAACCAAATTGTTGTTTTTTTTGTCGACAATCCTCGTGATTTTATTGCTTTACTTCAAAAATGAATAAATTTTATGACAAATCTTGCTATTTACATCGTCAAAAAAACAAATGTCTCACTTGTTATTAGAGAATTTCGTCCTATATTTGCACTCTCAAAATGAGTTTTTGAGATTTTAATGGCCCGTTCGTCTAGTGGTTAGGACGCCAGGTTTTCATCCTGGTAACAGGGGTTCGATTCCCCTACGGGCTACTTTTAATGGCCCATTCGTCTAGTGGTTAGGACGCCAGGTTTTCATCCTGGTAACAGGAGTTCGATTCTCCTATGGGCTACAGTTTTGAATAAAAATATGAACTTAAATTAATAAAATGGCAAATCATAAATCAGCGATTAAAAGAATTAGATCGAATGAAAAAAGAAGGGTTTTGAACAAATATCAACACAAAACCGCGCGTAATGCGATGAAAACGTTAAAAGAAACAGCTAAAAAAGCGGATGCGGTTAAATTATTACCTTCTGTTTTCAACATGATTGATAAATTGGCGAAAAAGAACATTATACACGATAACAAAGCGGCAAACCTTAAATCAGGATTGCAAATGCACGTAAACGGACTATAGTTCTATTCTTCTTAAGATTTTAAAAAGGGGCTTTTGGCCCCTTTTTTCATTAAGTTTGTTTTGAAATGAAACTGATTCTTCTGTTATTTTCTTTTTGTACTTGCTTTGTAGTTAGAAGTCAAATCGGTTTTTCAGAATATTCTTCTGATACACTTTTAAGTAATTTTCGCACGTTTGGTTCCATGAGTGAAAATAATGAGGGCCTTGGAGTATTAGATCAATCATTCATATCCATTGAAAACCCTCATTTTTTTTTATCAAGCGGTATTTTTCGGTCTTTCGGATCAGCCATTGACCTGACTAATTTCAAACAGAGAAATATCAAACAAAATATAAGTGCCTTACCTCATATTGGTTTTGGTTATATTTTTGGGAGCCAAGGTGCACAACGTCTCTCATTTCAATATGGTCAAGTACTTCCAAAAAATTGGGTGATAAATACCCAAATAAAAACCAATAAGCTCGATGGTTTTTTCAGAAATACAGCGTATTCTCAATCCTATTATGGATTTTCACTTTCAAAGCAGTCTGATAAATTTGGATTGGT
>Ga0315331_10003149_pt1 | contig 12432 bp, 12 predicted proteins | sample M160m34915metaG_FD_203456 | JGI IMG/M metagenome (GOLD analysis project Ga0315331, IMG submission 203456) | Ammonia-oxidizing marine archaeal communities from Monterey Bay, California, United States - M1 60m 34915 | ecosystem: Environmental > Aquatic > Marine > Intertidal zone | place: USA...
GATCAGTTCCAGTGCCCCGGCGCCTGCGGCGGAGTTCGCCAGATGACTCTTGGCTGCGACAACGGGCGTCTTCGCGTTCTCCTGTCCCAGGATGTCACGAATGGCCTGTGCTTCCGCAACGTCTGAAGCCCATGTTCCAAGGCCATGAGCATGGATATGTCCGATTTCTGAAGGAGCCCATCCTGCCCTGTCCAGAACCTGAGCAAGCGACACGGTCAGGGCCCTGCGACAGTTGGCCTGTCCTGCTGTTCCGACCAGCGAAGCTGAAGCGGCCCCCATAATCTCACCATAGATATGCGCATGGCGTTGCACGGCAGAATGCATTTCTTCCAGCACAACAGCGCCAGCTCCTTCCCCGGACGCCGAACCTGCACGACGCCTGTCGAATGGACGACAGATGGCATCGTTCTCATTTATTTCATCTTCCATCCGAGCGTGCATGTGATTGATCGGTGTTAATGTGGTTCCCGTCCCGCCTACCAGCACCGCGTCGGCGTCGCCCGCTCGAATATTGCGGCACGCCTCCGCAATCGCCAGGTTCGCGGACACATCCCGCTGCGTAATCGTGTTGGACGGCCCGCGCAGGTCATTGGCGATTGCAAGATGACAGGCCGGCATATTGGGTAGACACTTCAGAATCCACAGGGGGGCAATTTCGTCCAGCCCGTCAGCGCCCCAGCGTTCCATTTCAAGAGTTCCGTCAGGCGAAGTACACGCCTGAATCCCACGCTGAAAGTCACGGGGCATTATGGAAACGTTGTCCGCGCCGAAGCAGACTCCAAATCGATCAGGATCGTACTGTTCCAGTACGCCGCTGTCAGAGAGTGCCTGCTGGCCGGCGGCAACGCCCATCTGAGTCTCTCGATTCATCAACTTCAGCGATTTTCGGATGAACTTTCGTTTCGCATCCGGCAGGTCTCCGAAGTCTTTTATCGTGCCGCTGAATTCTGCAACGCCCGGAGTCCCCTGATGACCCGGTTCGTTTACGTCCGAGGTCGTATGATTGTTGCCGGACTGTCTCCGGTTCAACGTTTGCCAGAGTTGATCGGCTGTGCGACCGGCGGAGCAGACAGCGCCAAGTCCGGTGATGACAATCCTAGTCCGTTCGTTTTTGAGGTCACTCACGGGGCTGCCTTTTAAGAAATCGACTCATACGACATCCACCTTCCCGTCACCCTAAGTACATGGACGCCTGCAGGTTCTACGTTTCCAGGACAACTGCGACAAGATGGATTAGTGATTTCCTGATTGCTCGCTGCTACCGGCGATTTCTGCCGATTGAACCTGATCTCGCAGCAGCCCGCCGCGAACGCCCGGCCTTTGTTAAAACGGGCGAACGGAAAAAGTCCCATACCTTCGCGAGGGGCATTGAATCTCTCCGCAGCCGTATAGTTTGTAATACCAGAGAATTCAGTTTGAAGCGTGCCGCGCGTTGCAGATTGCGCGAGCCGCCGAGTGCATGCTGCAGATACGTTTGTGTTCTCGAACGACTTCACGCGTCTCCGGTCACGGAAATCGATGACTGGCTGTCACATCCGCTCAACGCCAACCTATGTGAGTGGGGTCTGGTACCGGCCAATGGAAGTTTCCGGAAGGGGAGCCGGAAACTCGCAGTCGTGTGAAATCCGTTTACTTGTAAACATAACCAGCGGCTGGAAAGGCTACACATATGTCTGGAGCGAAGGCCAGACCGATACTGCGATGACGGTTCCTCCGGACATCACCATCTCTGAAGGAACGGTACACGGCAACTGGTCTTCCCCCAGGCGATCCGAGTGTCAGGCCTGTTACGTAAAAGCCGTTGAATTTGTCCTCAGCGTCAGTGCTCAGCAACTGAAAGGAACTCACAAGTGCGTGGAAGGTCCCATAAATCAAATCGCGATGCTGCAGACTCCGGGTGTCTTCCTCGCGGCCCTTCCTGATGGTCCTGACAAACTGGATTGTTATTCCCTGCGGGACGCACGGAATTCAACCACAGAAGACATGGCCCGATCCTGCCTGGACGTCAACTGTACGTTCGATCTTTCACCTTGAGGCCCCGGAAATTCGCCCATTGAGACCTGCAATATCACACATTGCTGGAACAGGCGTCTCTGGTCGGACAAGCCCCGCGCGGCTCGCCGGTTTTCAAAACTCCGGCTACTGCGATTGTATTGCCAAGACGTGGACCGGATCCGGAACTACTCCGTCGAATCGACTGGCGAGGACCGGGACAGATGCCGATGGTGGGGGCGTCTGTGAAGGACACCAAGGCCGTAAAACTGATTTTGGAATGGATTCAGTCCCTTCCGCCGGGCGTTCAGAGGTAAGGTGTCTACCGTTTTTTCTTCTTCGCTTTCGCCTTTGGTTTCGCTTTTGCCTTCTTTCGGTTGCCGCCCGTGTCCAGTGACATCAGCTTTTGCTCTTCGCACAGTGGGCTGACACTGTCGGGCTGAGACAGCATTTCTGCTAACGCAGTCTCGCGAAAAATAGTTTCTGTCGCCTCCAGAGCCTTGTCCAGTCGCCGATGCAGCGGACACAAAGTCCCGCCATGAGACTGAATCTTCAATGGACACTCGTGAATTCGTTTAATGGGTTCGACAACGTCAACAACATCCAGGAGGGTGAGGTCTTCAGGGTCTTTCGTCAGCACAAAGCCGCCGTGCAGACCACGTTGAGAATGCACGATTCCGCCCCGGACAAGCCCCTGCATCAGCTTCGAAAGATATGGCAGCGGAACGGCAGTGATCTCAGCAATCTTCTTTGCGGTACACGGCTGCCCTTCGTGCTGAGCAATCGTGGTGATCGCTCGGAGAGCATATTCAACAGTTTGTGAGATCATGGGTGACTGGTCCGTGCATCCAATTTCGACAGCAAAATGTCTGTTTCACCGAAGTCTAGGGGTTCCAAGCCCTGAACGGCAAGTGTGCTGCTGCTTGTCCGCGATCGGCACCAGCGTTCAGCATCGACACGGTTCGCAGCCATAATGGCCCCTGCTACGGTCACTCTGACCGGCAGTTTCTGGTGGAAATGTCGAGGCTTCTCAGTAATTGGCTGGATGGAAGGTAACATTCCTTCCAACTTCGCACGCCACAAATCCAGTTAAAGAAAAACATATTCGATAACTCTTCAGTGTGGGTGTGAACGACTCGGCAAGGAGGCCGGCATAACTCTTGGACTGGTACTTCGCAGAGCCCTCAAACTGGTGTCCCTCTGCAGCTGGTGAGAAATCCGTCTGCACCACGTTCGACGCGGCTGAAATGTCTGCGGCGGTGGATGACATACCGTCACCAGTGTATATCTGCGCTGGCTGGGGCACGGTATCTTCTGCCATGCGCCGCAGGACCGAGTCTCTTCACATCCGCTGATGTACTTTACGGTACAGGACATGCTGTGCGTCTGGTCCGGCCGGTGATATCGCACCCATCTGGTGGCGGAATGGGTTGGCGGTCATTGCTGGTTGAGTGAATCGCCGACAACCAGAGATGATCGACTCGTGATATCAATGGGCCAGTTCACTCATGATGGTCTCGCGCGAAGCAGCGGTTGCATTGTCGGTGCCCAGCTTGTCGAAGCGGTCATTGGGAGGACGTATTCTCGAACAGCATTGCCTGGTCGACGCCGCCGACGGCCAGGTCCAGATCACCGTCGCCGTCGATGTCGCCGAAGACCGCTTCATGTGCGGGAGCGGTCGTAGCAGCAGACCATACTGGCGAATTGGAAAGCGTGCCCATGTCCTGCAGGTAGATCGACACTCGCCGCCCGCTCCAGTCGGCAGCAGCCAGATCCAGATCCCCGTCGCTGTCCACGTCGCGAAAATCAAAGCCGTGGTAACCCGTCTTTGCGCCACTCGTCCACACGACCTTCATCGTGTTCAGGCCCTCCTGCCGCCCCAACGCCACACTGCGCCCGGGAGGTCCCCACGGACCCTTCGCACAAAATAACTCTTTTGAGCCGTTGCTGTCTATGTCGATGCAATAGACCCGCTGGACATGCCGCACCGTCTGATCTGTATAGACCAGCGTTCCTTCGTCAAAGTTGCCGTCTCCGCTGTTTGCGAAGACGATAATCGTCCCCGTTTTGGGATACGTTCCGACGATATCCTGATCACCGTCGGAATCGATGTCCGCGAAGATTGCCGATTCGCTGTATTGCCGAGGACCAATGCGGCGACTGACTGTCCTTGATGGATATCCGGTTTCGTTCACAAACAGAGCCAGCCCCAGATGCGGCAATCCCGCAGCCATCAGCATGTCGTAATCGCCGTCGTTGTCAACGTCGCCAAAGTCGATCTGGTTAGCGTCGATATATGTGTCCGTTTCCCATGTAGGCCGAACGTTGAAGAGAGCTTTTCCCCTTCCCGTACCATTGATGTACAGTGAGCAGTGTGACTCATGAGTGCCGGCAATGTCGTCCTGACCATCTCGATTGAAGTCCAGCACTGAGATGTGATCGCAGTCGCTCGTCTCAAGTGATTCCCAGTGTGGCTTTGACGCAAGTTTTCCGTCTTCGTTGCGGTACACAGCCCATCGCCGTGGATTCGGGACGCTTGTAATCAGGTCCAGGTCGCCGTCCTGGTCGACGTCCAGCAGCTGCGCGTTACCATCGCCGCCTGAACGGGAACTGCCGCTAACCCAGATCGGTTTGTCCGAAAACGTCGGAACGCTCGGCGTTTCAGCCAGACACAGTGTTGAGATTGACGCGAGGGACGCTGCGGTTGTGAAGAGTAAAAGTATCGTGTTCACCGATGTCTCCTGACTCGTTCCGACGTGGAGTTTGGACGGAAGTAACGTGGCTCTCCGTTACCGTATATGAGCACTGTTCGCCTATTCCGGCGCTTCGAAGAATCCGGGGTCCACGGTCGCTCCCATTTTGACCGCCACCGTTTCCATTTGGATGTACAGTTTTCCGTTGACCATTAGTTTAATCTTCGACGGAAGTCCGCCGACAAAAGAACCGTGGGCCTCGCAATACCACTCGGCCGGCACGGGCTCGGCGCCATGTTCCGGAACGATCATCGTGGTTTCGCACTTTGCGATCCGGTAGCTTTCTCGATCAAAATAGATCCTTAAGTCGCGATGGTCTGCATGACTGACCCCGAGTCCAACAGTCGCCCGTCTGCCGACCTTGATACCGTTGATCCTGCTGAGCTTGTAGGAACGGTCGGTCAACGGAAACAGCATCCTCGCCCAATCTGCCTTGATTTGCCCCAGCCTGTCCCTGAGCAGATCCCCCTCAAGCATGCGGACGCCATTGGCGCCGGAGACCCAGACCTTATCACCGTTCGCGGTGATCACGAATGCCCCTTCAATTTCCTGACGATACCAGTGCGGCCAGTTGGTCGCATACTGAGCGACAAAAGGTTGCCCTTCGCCCATGCCGTAGAACGTTCCCTGTTCCATCCACAAGGTCGGGCCCTTGAGTCGGGAAAGAGTTCTCTCGCCACCTGCAGCATTGATTGCCCGTTGCAGGATCTGTCTGGCGGAAATATCCTTCGGAAGTTCATCGGCGACAGCAGGGACAATACTTACGATTAACACGGCAGACAACTGGAGGTTCCGTATCACGATGAAGCCTCCCCGGGGCGAGTTTTTCTGTATCGACATGATGTCGGTGGTTTATTCTGTTCACTTAGGATGCCCGCTGCACATCGGTACACCGATGTTATGACAGAGGATATCGACTGGCAGTCGGCCATGCGAGCACTCCGGTTTCACTGATGCTTGTCAGGCGGCGCGTCAGGAATCATCTCGGCGAGATCATGTTGTTCGCCCGGTTGAGTAGTACCGGTGGTAACCGGGCCTGCCATCACTTCGCACGTACACGGGTTCGTTCGGACTTGGCTTTGAATTCGGGGGCTGCCTTTTTCGGCAACCAGCCAGCGAGTTGAGCCCGGATCGTCTTGTGGGTCGGGTCTCCTGCCAGATTGTGGAATTCGCCCGGGTCCTGCCGATGATCGTAGAGCTCCTCGGCCCCGTCTTCGTACACAATCAACCGCCAGTCTCGACTGCGGATGGAGTGATTGCCAAAGTACGACGATGTGAGCGCCGGCTGGCTGCGCGGAGCAGCGGGATCGTCCAGCTGAGGAACGAGAGAGATGCCTTCGAGATGCGTATTCTTTGGCAGCCTGCACAGCTCGACCAGCGTCGGGTAGATGTCCAGCAGACTGGCGGGTTCCAGGCAGGCTTTTCCGGCCTGGATACGTGGTCCGGCAAACAGCAGCGGAACTCGAGTGGATTCTTCCCACAGTGTGCGCTTGGCCCAGTGCTGTTTCTCGGACAGGTGAAATCCGTGATCGCTCCACAGGACGATCAGGGTGTTGTCGGCATGGTGACTGGATTTCAGGGCATCCAGAACGACGCCCACGCAATGATCGACAAAGCTGATGGATGCCAGGTAGGCACGTGTCAGACTTCGCTGCTTGCCGTTGTTGACCACCTCAGCATGAGTCGGAGCCACCGCATAGTTATTGATGGTGAGAAAGTTTTTCGGAAGATCATCGAGGTCCGACTTTGGATTCCGCGGCAGCGTCAACGATTCTGCGTCGTAGAGATCAAACCATTTTGGCGGCACAAACAGCGGAACGTGTGGGCGAAAGAAGCCAACCGTCATAAAGAATGGTTTTTCAAAATCTTCCGTGAGTGCTTTGGCCGCGTTCTTTGCCAGTTGGTAGTCAGCCATTTCGGCGTCTGTTGCCGGATGTGCTCCCCAGTCCCAGGCACCGCTCCAGTCAGAGGGGCGGTTCATTGGTTTCCTGGGCCTGGGACTTCTCTTTCGGCCCAGAGAGCGGTCAATGTCACCGGCTAACCTTCCATTGAAACCGTGATGCAGCACCTTTCCGCCTGACAGGGTGTAATAGCCATTGTCTTTGAAGTATCGCTGAATCGTGGGAACATCGGTGAGAGCAGGCAGCTCCTCGTATCTGGGGCCGAGTTCATAACTGCCGTGCGTCGTCGCCGCGACTCCCGACATTACGCTGGCTCGTGAGCAGGAACAAACCGGAACGGCACAATGGGCGTTGGCGAAATTGCGCCCCCGTTTTGCCAGCGCATCCATGTGCGGCGTGACCGCTTCAGGATGGCCTCCAAGGAACCCGACCCAGTCATTGAGATCGTCAATGCAGATCATCAGGACGTTGGGGGCAATCCGAGCCGGACTGGTACCAGACGTTCCGTCTGACTGCGGTTGCGCCGCATTTACAGAGAAGAGACAAAGGCATAACAGCAGGTAACAGAAACTAACCTTTGCGAGATTGTTCATACGGTTATTCCTCTTTGCATGAGAGAGAACGTGCCGTCTTGAAACGGAACATGGCAGTAAGTGATCGGCCCATGTCCCGTTGCATCTGTCTTGCCGGTGACGGCGCGAATTCCTTCCTTCGCCTCCGCAGCTCCTTGTAACACCGTAGTTTGTTCAGCACCGGGGACAATCTCCTTTGCCTGAGCGAAGGCCGCAGAGAAGAGGCACATTTCAAGGAGAGAGCCAATTGTTAAAACTCTCATCGTATTCTCCTTTGTGCATCACTTGAAGTCGGACGATTCAGGCGGCCGGCGAGTCCTACTTGCCATCATTCCAGATGATGTGGGTCCCGCTTTTTCCAGGAACGACAATGTCTTTCCAGCCGTTACCGTCCAGATCGTGAACTCGAATCTGCAGGCCGATGCCGGGGCCTTTTCCTGCAGGAGCCGTCGAGATCAGATGCTTTGCCCATGTCCCAGTTTCCGCGTTCCAGTCATAGAACTGGACCGTGATGTCATCTTCAGATCCGGCGTCACGGCCTGAGTGGGCGTAGTAGCGTTTGCCGGTAATGAGTTCCGGCTGGCCGTCGTTATCGACATCGTCCCAGGCCAGCGCGTGGCCCTGCGAGAACTTCTTGTCGATCAGGTGCTGTCGCCAGGTCGTCGTGCCATCAGGCTGAGGACCGAGTTGCTCGTGCCAGTACAGCCCGTAGCTGTGCCCGTCCGCCCAGACGATGTCGTTTCGGCCGTCTTTATTGAGGTCAACAACCAGAACCGGGCAACTGGCATGCGGGAGATCGAAATCGTGGCGATACAGCCAGCGGCTTGAAAAAGGATTCGCTTTGGGCTGTTCGTACCAGCCAGCCTGGAACAGGATGTCCTGCTTACCGTCTCCATTGAGATCGCCAAAGCCCATGCCGTGTCCGTTGGTGCCGACTTCAGAAACGAGATGTTTCGTCGCGGTCACTTTGCCGCCTTCGCCTCTGACGAGACGGACTATCTGTGTGGGGTTCTTCACATTCCAGGAGTTTTCAATGAACTCCGGTGTACCGTCTCCGTCGATATCGTGGAGGAACGTGGCCTCGTTGTGCGCCGTGCCAGTGTCAATCAGCTGATGAACTGGCCAGGCTTCGACGTCGTAATTTCCCGCTCCCCGGTTCTCATACCAGTTCACGATGGAATTTGTAAAAGCTCCGGCGAGCACGTCGAGGTCTCCGTCACCGTCCATGTCGTAAAGGTGCTCGGAGTTATTCTGCAGGTAGTCAGCACCGAAAGACTCGAGCCCACGAACCGGACGCTGCTTGAAATCGGGTGACTGATACCAGTATTCACCGGCCGTAATGTCGAGTTTTCCGTCGCCGTCGATATCACCAACGGCGATACCTTCGTTGTTGTCTTTGTGAAGGAGCTGCACCCGCCACTTGTGCTTTGGTCCGCCTTTGGCTTTGCCCTTCTGCTGAGCAAATGCGTTGACTGCGATTGCTGAGATAAGAATCGCGGGTATGAGGTATTTGAGTTTCATGGCTGAAAGGTCCTGAGTTTGCTGGATTGTCTGTTGGCGGCATCAGCGCCGCTAATTTCTGTATTGGCTGGCTTACTGGGAAATAAAGTTGTGTTTTTTCAGGTAGTCATCCATCACACGCAGGAGAGCCGCATAGTGATCGAGGTTGAAAATGAACCAGCCGTGCCGGCCACCTTCGAAAGTGAATATCTGGCAGTCGTTGCCGGCAGCTTTCGATAACTCGACAAACCGGGCGGCCCCCACATAGGGTGTTACCGTGTCTCCGGTACTGTGGCAGATCAGCATCGGCGGCAGGCCTCGCTTCACATGATGCAGCGGGGACAGCGCCTGCCAGCGTTCGCCGATCTTGCCCTGTCCGTATCCATTTGCGGAAGTGTCGATTACGGGATTCAGCGGGATCAGCAGGTCCGGCACACAGGAAACGGAAAGGTTGTCCGTTGATTCATCAACAGCGGGGCTGTTTTCAAAAACGGCGGTCCCCAATGCCACATGACCGCCCGCCGAGCCGCCGCTTACCGCTATCCGTTTCGAATCGATTCCCAGCATCCGTGCATGCGCCCTCAGCCAGCGCACTGCCGACCGGCCGTCCTTCACGCAGTCGAAGACAGTTACTCCGGCTTTCGCGTCGATGAGGCGGTATTGCAGGCTGATCGCAAGCATCCCCTTTTTCGCATAGTGATCCGCGATGGTGTAAAACTTTCGTGGCTGTCCGCCAGTCCAGCCGCCGCCGTGAATGATGAGAAAACACGGTCGCCGGTCTGTCGCTGCGTCATGTCCTTCCGGCTCGAAGACATGGAGTTCAAGATCGCGAGGTCCCCACGACTTGTAGACGACTTTTCGAGACGGTTCGAGCTTCGCTGCCAGCGGCTCAAGAATCCGCGTGGGCCGTGCCTGCGACTGAGCAAAAGTGTCAGGGCAAACCGCTACAGATACGCTGAACTCGCAGAGGCAAAACACCACCCAACGGTAATTGAGTTTCATATCTGAAACGGCCTGAGTGAGTAGAAATGTCTGTCGGCGCCGACAGAACCGGCGACCTTAGTACTTTTCTGCCATCTGATTTGAGAGTCGAGTTGGGTGACAGGACTATCGAAAGGTACGATCGGTGCCTTCGGCAGAGAAATTTGTGAACCGGACTTCTTCAACCATGAGCCGCTCGAACTGAGGAGTCTCAACGAAATCATTGCCGCAGCATCCGAATTCTTTCCAGCCCATGTCGTCAATAAAGATGAGCACGATGTTCGATTGGCCTGGGTTGTCGGTTGCTGCTGTAACGAAGGTGAAAGACAGAGTACAAAGAAGGGACAAGCAAGTGGAGCAGGCCAGGACCGACTATTCTGGAATGAATTTTGTACAAGAAAAACACCTTGAGTGAAACGTTGTTTCGGATGTGTATTACTTCGCCAGCAACTTATCCACAAAGAATTCAACCTGGGATTTGTATTTCGGTTCTGCACCAGGGTATTGCAAGTGGGCTTCAACGTTGATTGCGTCTGCTTTTTCTTTCAGTGCGATTCCGAGGATCACGTGGTGAATGAGCCATCCTCGCACCTTTTTAGGGTCGCCTGGTAATTTAGCGGTTGGCGACATCGCGTAGCCCATGAAGATCGGGGGATCGTCAGCCGATATGATCGATAAGGCAGAGCAGCGCTTTGCGATTTCATTTGCTTCCTCCAGGGTTTCAGCCCCCCAGGTTGCAATGCGGATCTTTTCCGGATCGCTTTCTTTCCCCAGGGGCCTGGAGAGCGATTCCAATTTGTTTCCACCTCCCAACAGGGGGCCGATTTTGTTTCTCCAGAAATCGATATCATTGGTTGTTTGCCCTCCATGGGTCGCAACGCATGTCAGCCGGGTTGATTCCCGCTCGATCGGATTCCTGCTTTCGGGGTCTGCCATATCGTCGGTGAAGGCCAGCCACATGCAGATTTGCGCGCCTGCCGAACCACCGAATGCGGCGACCCTGTCTTTATCGATCTTCCATTCTTCTGCTTTGGAGCGAATGAATTGTAAAGCCTGTCTTGCGTCGTGATGGGCTGCGGGCAAAGGGGCGGTTGTTACATAACGGTAGTTGATCGCGGCGACGGATATTCCAGCCTTCAACAGTTGAGAAATTTCGTTTAGCTTCAGATTTTTTTTACTGCCCGCTTTGAAACCTCCGCCATGAATGTAGATGGCCAATGGAGTCGGTTTTGGGAATCTGGTTGTGTCGGCAAGCCAGATGTCGAAAACGTGGCGCTCGTGTTCGCCATATTTGACGTTCGAGAAACTCGGTGCCTTCGTCGTGGCAGTAGCGGAGTTGGCTGGTGCTGGTCCACGCGTGCCCGGCTTCCGCCCCGCCCTGTTCGTGGCGACCCGAAGTAGAGCCTGCTTTTCCGCATCGGAAAGAACCCCGTCTCCATCCCTGTCGGCTTTGGGATATCTCTTCAGAGCCAGCCGGCTCAGGGCCGACTCTTCAGCATCAGAGAGCACACCATCTCCGTTACTGTCCGCTTGCGGATAAAGCAGCAGGATCTTCTTCTCTGTTGCATCGTCCGCGTTTACGGTTGACGATCCAATCAGCAACACTATCGCGAAACAGGCAGATGTTTTCTTCATGATTTGACCACGGGGGCTGGGAGTATGGGTTTTGTAAAGTGTGGTAACCCGATGCGTTAGCGAGCGACAGTCATCTGTCAGAGCTTTGGCCACACTTCAGGTTATCTATTTCAGTTTGTGCAGGTCAATCAACCTTCCACAGCCTGACATAATCAAACATCAATCGGCTATTCGGGCTCTCAAGAGCCTTGAACGTGAATTCGTCGCGGGACATCATTGAAACTTGATTGTGCCGAAAGAGTTTTTGCCGCCCATTGATTTCGATGGATAGGGTTCCCTCTTCAAATTCGATAATCATGTCCACCCACTGACCGAGCGCCGAATCAGTCTTGGTGATCCCGAACTTCTTGTCACCAGATAATTTAAGGGAATAGCCATCCTTCGTGAAAACGAGAGAATTGATGTGGTGGCCGATGTCGAGCTTCGGTCGGGCCGGCTTGTAGGCTTCCCCTTCAAATTTGAAACGCATGTGGCAGACAAACTTCCTGGGCAGATTGTTTAACCGAATCACCGGCCCGAGACCCAGGTGGTGATTCCGCCCCAGTGCCTTTTCGGCTTCTTCTACGTTCTTGAAATCCGGTAATCCAATCAACATGCCATCTTTTACAACCCAGGTTTTCGTCCGTGGCCCCCATTGTTCTCGATCGAGTTTTCCGTCAAAGTCGTCCGAGTAAACGAGAGTCCCTTTCTCAAACAAATGAGACTTGAACGACGGCGGATCGGAGGCATTCACAGTAGACGTGCAATGGCATATCAGCGAGGCGCAGAGGACCGCCCCGACGGGGACCATTAGATTTTTCACGGTTGATATCTCCTGGTAATCTGACGCGTCACTTCGTCGGGAACGCTTTGCTCAGCACTAGCGTGAGTCGGGCTGATGCAATCATCCAGATGAACGCCTGCCGAAGTTTTGCGTTACAGCCCAACAGCGTTTTGTCGCCCGTTGCCGCACGACAAAGGGATGAAATACAATTCGTTATTCATGCCAATCTTTTCCGGTTCACAACGAATTTTTCATCGTATTCATAACCCAATCCCGGTTTGCCGGAAGGCACGAAGTAGTAGCCGTCGATTTCGATCGGTTCTTTGAAGAACTGA
>Ga0315331_10003152_pt1 | contig 12424 bp, 11 predicted proteins | sample M160m34915metaG_FD_203456 | JGI IMG/M metagenome (GOLD analysis project Ga0315331, IMG submission 203456) | Ammonia-oxidizing marine archaeal communities from Monterey Bay, California, United States - M1 60m 34915 | ecosystem: Environmental > Aquatic > Marine > Intertidal zone | place: USA...
CTGTTGGAGCATTTCCGATCAAGACTACAGCGCCAGAGAAATCTGCATCTGGCCAAAGGTCAACACCCGCCATTGAGCGCGTAATCACCTGTTCCTTTGCCAATGCAGCCGTTTCAGGCGCGCCGATGAAAGTCTCCACATTCGCCCCTTCCGGCAGCAAGCTGCGGATGACACCGGCGGCGACCATCGCGACGTCAGTGAACACGGTCCCGCCAGCCTGAAGAGCCGCGCACGCAGCGGCCGCGGGCGTTCCATGCCAGTTCAAATCAGCCGCGATATCCGTCATGCCGCATGCATGGGCAACACGGATCGCGATTGGGCGAATGTCATCTGGCAGGCTGGCTAAATCAAGCTCAGACTGAACCGTCTTGAACGACTGCGCATAGATCGAGCCCGGATCTGCCAGATAATCATATGGCGGAGCGTTAGGCGTCGTCATTGTGGCTGTGTTTGTGATGATGGCCGTGACTTTGGCTATGGCCGTGATCATGACTATGGCCATGCCCGTGGCCATGATCATGCCCATCAACGCCCGCGCCACGCACGTGATGATGATGCCCAACTTGCGGTGTGCCGACCTCATCTTCATAGCCGATAATCTGCTCGCGATACTTGCAGAGCATACAATTCATTGCGTTGTCGCCAGTTAGCGTTTCAGCAACCCGATCTGCGAACGCATCAAGCACTTTGGGGTGATCAGCAAGATAAGGCGCGTCGATATAATCGATCTCTGTATTGGCCGCGCGCACCTTGGCTGTCTCATCCCGGATGCGCTTGATCAAAATGCCAGTGAATAAGAAGTAAGGGAATACGATTACGCGATTGAAACCAAGCTTGGTTGCCCGCTCCAGCCCTGGTGCGACGCGAGGGTGTGCCACGCCGCTGTAACATACCTCCGCCCAACCAAAACCCATGCCTTCCCAAAGCATCCTCGCGACTTTGGACACATTGGAATTAGCGTCCGCATCATTTGTGCCGCGGCCAACGACCATCAGCAATGTATCTTCGCGTGCGACATCGCTTGGGTTGGCGGCCAGCGCCTCCTCAATCCGCTCTTTACAGGCGGCAAGCAATTTGGGGTCAATCGCCAGGTCACGGCCCATGCGCACATCAATATTAGGATGCGCTCGGCTGAACTCATTGATCTCTGATGGTACGTCGTTCTTGACGTGACCTGCAGCAAACAGCATGCCGGGGATGGCAATGATTCGTTCCATCCCGCGTTCTGCCAAGGCATCCAAACCTTCCCGAATTACGGGTGTTGCGAACTCCAAGAAGCCGCTATCAACATCGTAGTTTGGCAGCCGTGTTGTCAGCCCAGCCTTGAGGCTACTGAACTCACGGATCGCGTCCGGGTCGCGGCTGCCATGGCCGCAAATCATCACGCCTGTGCGCATAAAAATTTTCCATTCGAAATTCGGATCGGGACTTACTAAGTTGCAGCTATGTTAGAGACCGCCGTCGCCATCACCGTCAAGCCATTCTGGATATTAGCCCTCGCGTTGTTGATTGACGCGGCCATTGGCGACCCACCGTGGTTATGGCGCCGTATCCCGCACCCAGCTGCCATTATTGGCAGTGCTATCGGCTGGGCAGAGCGACGCTTGAACCGGACCACACGGCTAGAGGGCGACCGGAAACTGCGCGGGTTAGTCACGACGCTTGCCTTCCTAGCATTGGCCGCGCTGATCGGCTGGATGCTAGAGGGCCTTCTAACCGGCAGCGGATTCGCACTGGTGCTAGAGGCTGTCGTGGTCGCTGTCCTGATTGCTCAACGCAGCCTATTTGATCATGTGCGCGCCGTAGCCTCTGCATTGGATATATCGGTCGAAGCGGGACGGATCGCCGTTGCACATATCGTAGGGCGTGATCCTGACACATTGGATGAACATGGTGTCGCCAGGGCGAGCCTTGAGAGCTTGTTCGAGAATTTCTCAGACGGTGTCGCAGCCCCTGCGTTCTGGTACGTGGTGTTCGGTCTGCCGGGCCTACTTGCTTATAAGACGCTAAATACACTGGACAGCATGATCGGCCATAAAACGGAACGCTATAAAGCGTTCGGCATGGCAGCGGCCAAGCTAGATGATGCCACGAATTGGATACCTGCCAGACTGTCAGCATTGCTGATCAGCGCCGCTGCCGCCTTCACGCCAGGCTGCTCAGCCAGGCGTGCCCTCCACACAACCCTTCGGGACGCGAAGAAACATGCGTCACCGAATGCTGGGTGGCCGGAAGCTGCTGCCGCAGGCGCGCTTAATTTGGCGCTTGCGGGACCGCGCAGCTATGGCAAAGACTTGGTGGACGACCACTGGATGGGCGACGGACGCGCGCGCGTCGATACCCTGGATATACGGCGCGGCCTCTACCTATTCTCAATCGCCTGCCTGCTGCACCTAGTTTTGTGGGCAGTCATCGGCTTCCTGATGGCAGGATAAACCGGCTAAAGCCCAAGCTCGTGCTTAGCGATGATATTTCGTTGGATTTCGTTCGATCCGGAATAAATCGATGCAGCACGCAGGAATAGGTAGCTTGGCATCAGGCCATTGAAATAATCTGCTCCGACCGGATCTTCGTTCCAGCCCTGCTTCAACGCACCGAGGTTATATGGTGCCGAATAATACCCACCAGCCATAACGCCCAGCTCAGAAATCATCTGCTGCACTTCGGACCGGCGCACTTTGATCAGCGACGATACAGCCCCGATTCCTTTGGCGGCTGAGTGGGCGGACAGCGCCTTTAGCATTGTGTTCTCAACGGTCATCAGTTCCGCTTCAGTGTCCTTAAGCCGACGACGGAAATCCGGGTCGTCAATCAGCCGCTCCCCGTCGCCAGCCCTTTCTTCAGAAGCCATATGCTGAACCCGTTCAAGCGCGGTCTTTAACTCACCGCACGCACCGCCTGAAATGCGCTCATGCTCAAGGAGATGCTTCGCTATCGTCCAGCCCTTTCCTTCCTCGCCCACAAGCGAGGACAGCGGCACCTCAACATCTGTAAAAAATGTCTCGTTCAGATGATGCAGGCCGCTGGTGGCGATGATCGGCCGGACTTCAATGCCCGGCGTTGTCACCGGGAAAATCATGAAAGAAATACCGTTCTGCTTCTTAGGCTCATCGGACGTGCGAACGAGGCAGAAAATCCAATCCGCGTGATGGGCAAGGCTTGTCCAAATCTTTGAGCCATTAATTACGTATTTGTCGCCCTTGCGGACAGCACGTGTACGCAGACTTGCCAAATCCGACCCCGACCCAGGCTCGGAATAGCCTTGGCACCACAACCGGTCACCAGACAGAATCTTGGGCAGATGTTCGGCCTTCTGCTCATCCGTGCCAAACTGCATCAGCACAGGCCCGACCATACTCAGGCCAAAGGGTGAAAGCCTGGGCGCACCCGCTAACCCAGCTTCGTCGTCGAATATGAAGCGCTGGATCGTCGTCCAATCAACGCCGCCATGCACCACAGGCCAATTTGGCGCTGACCAGCCCTTCGCCGCTAACGCCTTGTACCAGCGCATATAATCTTCTTTATGCACTTCCTGGCCCGATAGAACCTTGTCACGGACATCTTGAGGTAGGTTTTGCTCGATGAATGCGCGGGCTTCCTGGCGGAATTCTTCATCTTTCGCAGTGAAGGGCATGACGGGTCCTTTCCCATATTCACGAGTCTTGCAAGAATGGTTGCACGACTAACCAGGCGCGTCCATCCTGCACGCTATTCGCCGGTTTGCGGCGTGTTCCAGGTGAGTCGCACCAGCCCATGCCCTTTGCCGCCATCTTGGCGCCGCTCGCAGTTGCAATCCTGGTCCAGGCCTTGCCAACCTTCGGCAATCTGGCCGTTACAACGCTTGGCCCTGACGTAACCCGAGCCATCGGATTGCCAGCTGGTGCAATCGGGGCCTATGTCGCGGTGGTCTATGGTGCCGCAACGCTTGGATCATTTGGTGCTGCAGGAACCGTTCTGCGGTTTGGCCCCGTGCGCGCAAGCCAGGGCGCGCTCGCTCTATACGCAATTGGCGGTATCTTGGTTTTCATGGTGCCCGGCATTGTGAGCATCACTCTTGCAGCAATTCTATTTGGAATCGCCTACACGGTGCCGATCCCCGCTGGTGCGCAAATTCTAATCCGGCACACGCCGCCTCACCTGCAGAATACCCTATTCGGCATCCGGCAGTGTGGGGTGCCCATAGGCGGGATGATGGCGGGCCTGCTGTTTCCACCTATTGCGGCTGCATTTGGCTGGGAGGCGGCCTTGCTAACCGCAGCAGGCGCGTGTGGAGGGGCGCTTATCCTGGTCCAAGGCTTTCGCGCCCGCTACGACGCGGAGCGGCAACCGACATTACCTGTATTCAAGGCTGGTGCGCACAGCCCATTGGCGACTATCCAGCGGGACACGGAACTCCGCCGTTTATGCATCGCAGGCATTATTTTTGCTGGGTTTGAGGTCACGTTCGTTGCGAATATCACGGCGCATTTATTTCGGGATGGTGGATGGACCTTGATTGAAGCGGGCCGCGGACTCGGTGCCCTTCAGTTTGGCGGATTACTTGGCCGCTTGTTATGGGGCCGGATCGCAGATGGCCTAGCTAACCGGTCCGTCATGCTAGGCTTAATTGGACTTGGAATGGCAGGAAGCGGCGTGATCATGGGCATGATGGGTCTTGCCAGCCCAGCACTGGCCTATACCGCCGCATTTGCAATCGGTCTAACAGGTGGCGGATGGACGGGCGTTGGCGTAGCAGAAGCTGCACGTCTGGCGGGAAGCACCAGCGCGGTAGCAGGCACGGCGGCCCTCACAATGGCAATGTTCTTTGGGATTGTCGCACTACCATTACTCGTTGGCGCTGCCCTGATCGCAGGGGTCACCTATTCAACCGTATTTATTGGGTTGAGCATGGCAGCAGGATGTGGCGGCCTCTTGATGCTGATGGCACCGCCGGTTAGGCCTGACACAATATGACCATTCCATTGCAACCTCCGTCCAAAATCCCTTGGACGCCGCTCCTCCTTACGATGCTGACCCAAGCGGCGGCAACGATGGCTGCGTATACGCTTTCAACTGCCTCACCACACATCGCGCCTGATCTAGGTGTTGAAAATGAAGACGTGGCACAATTGGTTGCCATCGTGTACGGCATCGGCGCGATCTCTGCATTATTTGCACCACCGCTTGTGCATCGATTTGGCGGTATGGCCATCAGCCTCGCGATTTGTACGGCAGCAGGCGCGATGCAAGCGCTGGCAGTCATGTCAAACACCATTCTGATGCTCGGGCTGGCATCGATGGCGCTTGGCTGCTGTTACGGCATGACCGCGCCCTCTAGCTCCCATTTGCTTGCAAAGCTGGCACCCGCCAGGCGTCGAAACATCACGTTCTCGATCCGGCAGATCGGCGTACCAATGGGAGGTATTTTGGGCGGGCTGCTCATTCCGCCACTTATTCTTATGGGAGGCTGGCGTTTAGCATTCTCTACTCAATTGGTTTTCGTGCTGATTCTAGCGCTGTCTATTTATATGGTCCGCCATCGATATGATTTTGATCGTGACCTGCATCGTCGCATTCTCAGGCCGTCTGGCCCCGCCCGTGTCATCGGTCTGTTGCGCGAAATGCCAGAACTCCGACCGCTGGCCTTCGCTTCTGTAATTTACTCCGGCATCCAGCTTTGTTTTGGGGCATTTCTGGTTACACAGATTGTTCGCCTGCATGGTCAGGAAGCCTATCATTTCGCCAGCGCCATTGCCCTGGTTACATTCCAGCTCTCGGGCATAGGCGCCAGGATCGTACTTGGCTTTGCAGCAGATGCGTGGATATCGGCGCGTACATTATTGGCGGCGCAAGGTGTCCTGATGGGCGTTTCTGCGATTATCGCTGCTCAGTATGATCCCGGCTGGCCGCTCTGGCTTATTTTGGCGAACACAGCTCTCGCTGGTGCGACTGCAAGCGGCTACACCGGCCTGGCGTTCGCCGAATTCGCCCGCGTTGGTGGCCCACCTCGTGCTGCGGAGACAACCGGCCTTGGCGCTGCCTTAATGTTCGCCGGCGTCGCCGTGATGGCACCGCTATTCCGGCTTGGCATCGACGTATTCGGCGGATATGCCGTGCCATTCATGGTTATCGCAGCTTTGGCATTCGTTAGCGCCGCCATTCTCATTCTATTTAGGGAGAAATCCGTTGTCCTTTAAGAGCCTAGAGCCCATCAAACTGATTGACCGCGACCATATGGTCGATGGGCTTTTTGTGAGGGAATGTCGGCCTCTTGATCCGAGCCAAACGAATATCCCGATCATCATGGCCCACGGGTCCAACCACGGCTGGTGGGCCTGGCGACGCTGGCAACCATTCTTTGCGAATGCTGGATGGTCAACCTATGCATTTTCCTTCCGTGGCCATTCTGGGTCCTATATGCCGCCTGAAGCGGACTATCTGAATGCAACGATATTTGATTATGTCCATGATCTTAAATGCATTATGGCTTGGCTTGGCCGCCCTGCCGTGCTGATGGGTCATAGTCTTGGCGGGCTCGTTGCACAAAAAGCAGCAGAGGACGCCTTGCTCGCGGCCCTCATTCCCATCGCTTCAATCGGCCCAAGCCAAATCGGTGTTCAGCGCCCTGGCGCGCCCCCTCCGCTAGACAAAACAGTCATGCCAAGCCCCGAAGAAGCTAAAGCTCGATGGCTGCATGATCCCTGGCCGCAAGACAAATTTAACCACTTCTATGCATCTCTCTCACCTGAATCCCCTGGCGTTCTCGCTTGGTCTGGGACAGGACGGACGGAAGTTGACCCCGCGAAGGTCGCCTGCCCCATACTTTGTGTAGGTGGCGCGGACGATCAGTCGTATGTGCCTAAGGCGGAAACGCTGGCAGGCGTATACGGCGCGGATTGGTTTGAACAGCCCGATGCTGGGCATAACATGATGATGGAAGCGGCAAGCATTGATGCAGCCCAAAGGATCAATCATTGGCTAATTTCGACACTCGGCCTCGACCGAAGCCCAGTCATTCAGGCTGCGACCAAGCGCTAATGCGCGTCCATATTGGACTTATTGCCAGCGCGGCTGTCTTACTCAAGGCCTGCGGCTCTAGCGATGGACCCCTACCCCTTGCTGCTCGCGAGGTCCCGTGGCCTGCACCACAACGCGCCCCTCCTGCATCCGTGCAGCTCGCATCGGACCTTGTGATGGCACCAATTGGCCGCGATCAACGAGGCTGCGTTGTTTATCAATTGGAATTCCAATCCCGTCCGGCCATGCAGTCAGTTTTTTATCGCACCCGCGCGGGCGATTTCAGCACTATTGAGGAAGAGGCCGCGTGCACATGATCGAGATCGCGAAAGAAACCGGCTGGCGCTACGTCAAAATTGAGAAGTCTGGCCGCGTCGCTGTTGTTCGGTTTGATAGGAAAGACGGCGTAAACGCCCTTTCTCTCGGCGCAATGCGTGAGTTGACCGAAGCCGCCGAATGGATGCGCGCCTATCACGATATCTATGCCGTGGCCCTTCTTGGTAGTGATAAAGGTTTCTCTGCGGGACGGGACCTAAAAGATCCTGAAATGGACCCCCGACGCGACGGCCCACTCCTGAACCGCCGCTGGGCCGCTGGCGCAGGCGCTAGGCTATGCAAAGCTTGGGCGGACCTGGAGCAGTATACTACCTGCGGTATCGAAGGCTTCGCAATCGGCGGCGGGTTGGCACTTGCAGTGTCGGTAGATTATCGCACGATCAGCGAAACAGCGCATCTTCGCGCACCGGAAGCCGCACTCGGGTTGTCCATGAGCTGGGGCTCGGTGCCGCGCATCGTCAATCTTGTCGGGCCGGCCCGCGCCAAGCAGATTCTAATCCAGGCGAATAAATCCATTGAACCCGATCAAGCGTTGGCTTGGGGCCTGGTGCAAGAAATTGTGCCAGAAGGCGAATCCGGCGCAGCCGCTATCAAAGCCGCAGAACTCGCCGCCGAAATTCCGCCTGTGGCCGTGCGAATGATCAAGCGCTCCGTGGACGCATACGCCAATGCATTAGCTGATTCAGTGGTTCATATGGACACAGATCAGGTTTTATTGGCCGAAAGCGATGCCAACCATCTAGAAGCGGTCGATGCTTTTCTGGCAAAACGTTCTCGCACGTTCACCGGCGCGTAAGGCGAATCCGCCAGCGCCACAGTTCTGGAGGCTTTTAAATGACTATTTCTCTCCGCCCGCTCGCGGTGCTTTTCGCCGCAGCCGGCATCGCTGCTGGCGGCCCGGCTGAAGCCCGTGACATGGAAAACACCCTGTATTTAGACCTTGATAGCGGCCGTGTCGTTATTGAAATGCTGCCGGATGTAGCACCAAACCACGTGACGCGCATCAAAGAACTCGCCCGCCAAGGCTTCTATGATGGCCTGACTTTCCATCGAGTCATCGAAGGTTTTATGGCTCAGACTGGTGATCCAGACGGCGACGGCACCGGCGGCTCTGGCCAAAATATCGACGCCGAATTCAGCCGCGTTCCATTTGAACGTGGCACCATGGGCATGGCCCGATCCCAGAATCCAAACAGTGCTGACAGCCAATTCTTCATCATGTTTGAACAAGGCTCTTTCCTGAACGGTCAGTACACCGTTTGGGGGCAGGTCGTGGAAGGAATGGAGCATGTGGACCGGATTAAGCTTGGCCATCAGGCGATGAACGGTGCGGTTCAAGACCCTGACAAAATCGTTAAAATGCAGGTTGCCGCAGACGCTAAATAATTTCGGTGTACTGTTAAATTCTGAAGCCCCGGTGCATCTTTGCAGCGGGGCTTTGCATTTGGAAGGCCTATCATTTCGCCATGTCGACGCTCTCCTTCATCATGAGCAATGCCCGATGGCTCACCGCCGGATTCGTGCTGGCGCTTGGCTCCTGCTTTGGACAAACGTTTTTCATTGGTGTGTTTGGCGCGTCCATTCGCGAAGAGTTTAGCCTGACAGACGGCGATTTCGGCGCAGCTTATATGTTCGGCACGCTAGCAAGCGCCGCAGTGATTATTCAGCTAGGGCGTTTGGCGGATGTGATGTCCGCAAGGCCGTTGGCCATTATCGTCACACTTGGTCTTGCGTGCGTCTGCATGGCTATGTCGCAGGTTTCATCATGGACAATGCTCGTCTTTATTATCTTTGGGCTTCGGCTGTTCGGCCAAGGCTTGATGAGCCATCTTTCAGCCACCTGCATGGCGCGTTGGTTTAATCGCACCCGCGGCCGCGCCATCGCGATTGCATCCTTTGGATATCCGACCGCGCAAGCCATCGCGCCCGCCACCGCTGTTCTCTTCTTATCGACAGGCGACTGGAGGACGGTATGGATTGGCGGTGCTGCTGTCCTGGCGCTGTGTGTGGCACCAATGCTCTTCGTGCTCCTCGCGCGAGACCGGCCCGCAAATGCAGCTCAGGCATGCTTTGAGCCGCCAGCGGGCATCGACGGTAAGCAATGGCGTCGGATTGATGTCATCAAAGAGCCGTTGTTCTGGCTGCTCGTTCCAGGACTTGTTGCGCCAAGCTTCATCAGCACATCAATCTTCTTCTTGCCAAGCCACATCGCAGAAGTGAAAGGCTGGGCGCTTGAAAGCTTTACCAATAGTTACTGGCTTTATGGGCTGGCATCGCTTTGCTTCTCAATTGTTGGCGGCTTCATGGTGGATAAATTCAGTGCGCGCGCCTCACTGCCGTTTTACCTGCTGCCAATGGGTGCTGCGCTAATCACCCTATCAATCGGTACATCATCTTGGGCGATTGAGTCCGTCTTCATTCTACTTGGCATCTCTACAGGCTTTGGCATGACTGTGAAGACCGCACTCTGGGCTGAAATCTATGGAACGCAGCATATCGGTGCCATCAAAGCGCTTGTGCATTCCGTGATGGTGTTCGCGAGCGCTGCAGGGCCCGGGCTGACGGGACTATTGATTGACTTAGGCGCCCCCTTCCCGACACAGGCGCTTTATCTTGCCGCTTACACCGTCGCCGTCAGCGGCTTGTACACATGGATCGTAACTGCAGGGCCGCTCAGTTATGCTGACCGCAAACGCCAATCAGGAGCAACATAATGACTGCCCGTAACCTTCGCATCAACCCGACCCGCCTTTGGGACATGCACATGGAAATGGCGAAGATTGGCCCCGGCATCGCAGGCGGCAATAATCGCCAGACGCTAACCGACGATGACAAGCTTGGCCGCGATCTCTTCAAGCGCTGGTGCGAAGAAGCTAGGATGACCATTAGCGTCGACACCATGGGCAATATGTTCGCGCGCCGTCCTGGCAAGAACGATAACCTGCCGCCTGTGATGGCGGGAAGTCACTTGGATACACAGCCCACGGGCGGGCGTTTTGACGGTATATTCGGCGTTCTGGCAGCATTAGAAGCCGTTCGCACGATGAACGATCTAGGTATTGAGACAGAGCATCCAATTGAGGTCGTGAACTGGACGAATGAGGAAGGGTCTCGCTTCCCACCGCCCATGGTTGGATCAGGAGTATTCTCCGGCACCTTCAAAGAAGCCGATGCATACGCTATTGAAGACTTGAACGGTGCAACGCTAGGCGGAGAGCTTGAGCGGATTGGCTATAAAGGCGACATCGCCTGCGCACAGCGCCCGGTGAAGGCATTCTTTGAGTGCCATATCGAGCAAGGCCCCATGTTGGAGAATGAAGGCAAATCCATCGGTGTCGTCACAGGCGTGCAGGCAATGCGTTGGTATAAGGGCCGCGTTCTGGGGGAGGCACGGCACGCTGGTACAACGCCGCCTCAGAACCGCAAGGACGCACTAACGGCAGCATCAAAACTGTTCATTGAAATCGATGCCATCATGCGCCGTCGTGGCGATGATGGCCGCTGTACTGTTGGCTTGGCGCAAGCGTTTCCCGGCTCCCCCAACGTATGTCCAGATCGCGTTGAGTTCACTATCGATATGCGGAATCCAACAACAAATGAACTAAACGCTATGGACCGTGAACTTCGCGCCGCTGCGGAACAACTCTATACCGAAACAGGTTGTGGATTCGAGTTAGAAGAAAGCTGGTTCTCTGAACCCACTGTATTTGCAAAAGAATGCGTGGACGCCATTCGAAGTGGTGCTGAAGCCCATGGCCATGGTTGGCAGGAAATTATGTCTGGGGCTGGGCATGACGCCGTTCATATGAACCGGGTTGCCCCAACCGCTATGATTTTCATCCCCTGCACTGGCGGCATCAGCCACAACGAGGCTGAATACGCTAGCCCTGAGCACATCGCCGCTGGCGGAGATACGCTATTGGCCGCGATGCTAGAGTTCGCAAACGTTCAGGAATGACGGCAAATTGCGGTGGCCATTGCAACAATCAGATGCTTGGGGATATTGCCGCCTCGCAAACAAAAAGGAAACGGACGGCAACCGTAAGGTTACCGTCCGCAGGTGCAAAACCATGCACGTCGCCCCGTGGCGGGACTTAACGATTTTTAAGCGCCCAACCGATCCGAAGAACGGTCAACGACCTGAACGTGGGCAGCGTGTGAATTTCCCGGGAGAACCCTCTTAGCACCTTCACAACACGCACAATTCCAATATGGACATTCTTGCGTGATTTGCATGTGACCACCGCTACAAGGGCGATGGTACCAGCATTACAGTTGAACGCAGATCAGCCCCTAATAGGCAAATTCTCCATAGATTTTGCGGACATCACCGCCCCACGCTCCATTGAAGAGCGCCAATGTTGCCTCTGCAGGTGTAATTCCTGATGCTGCAACAGAATCCAGATGCCCAAGGAAATGCGCTTCATTATTGCCCGATGTGTCGAGGCAGGCGCGCGCATTCAAACCATCGCGGGCTATTGCAAGTGCATCCTTCGCAACATCTTGGAGGCTACGACCAGCGACCTTTGCTTTGAGGCCAGAGATCGGCGCCTGATCGCGCAACGTTAACCGGTCCTCAGATGTCCAATCGGAAATAAGCGCCAGCGCCGCCTTCTGTGCTGCGTCATCGTACAAAAGCCCCGTCCAGAACGCCGAGAGGGCGCATATGCTGGCCCATGGCCCGCCATCAGCACCCCGCATTTCCAGGAACCGCTTCATGCGAACCTCCGGGAATGCCGTTGTAATATGGTCCGACCAATCACCCATATGGGCTTCGTCGCCCGGAAGTTGGGGCAGTTTGCCCTTCATGAATGCCCGGAAGCTTTCACCAGAAACATCCACATAGTTGCCATTGCGGAAGGCGAAATACATAGGCACGTCGAGCATATAGTCGGCATAACGCTCAAAGCCGAAACCATCCTCAAATACGAACTCGAGCATGCCGCAACGGTCTGAGTCTGTATCGGTCCAAACGAATGATCGTTCACTCACCCGGCCAGTCGGCTTGCCTTCAACAAAGGGCGAATCGGCAAAAAGCGCTGTCGCCAACGGCTGTAGCGCTAAGCTGACGCGGAACTTTTCGACCATGTCG
>Ga0315331_10003153_pt1 | contig 12420 bp, 16 predicted proteins | sample M160m34915metaG_FD_203456 | JGI IMG/M metagenome (GOLD analysis project Ga0315331, IMG submission 203456) | Ammonia-oxidizing marine archaeal communities from Monterey Bay, California, United States - M1 60m 34915 | ecosystem: Environmental > Aquatic > Marine > Intertidal zone | place: USA...
TGGCGCTGCGTTCGCTCGGTGAGCAGCCCTCGGTGATCGCGGGCTGGTACAACTGGCTGCGAGCAAACGCCGTCAGTCGTTTGCTCACGCGACCGATCGCGGCGCTCGGGGCGAATCGGCACATGATGAAGCAGACGCCGGAAGATTTGCGCTGAGGCGCGGTCGGTGAGCGTGCGCCGTCGTCGGGACCGGACGGCGCGGTCGAGGGTTGGGTTTCGGCCGAGCGAGCGAAGAGGGAGTTGAACGTGGCGCGCAGCTACTGGCTCATGAAATCCGAGCCCTTCAAGTATTCGTGGGACGAACTCGTGAAGGACGGGCGCACTTATTGGGACGGCGTTCGGAATTACGAGGCGCGGAACAACCTGGCAGCGATGAGGTTGGGCGACCTCTCCCTCTACTACCACTCGAACGAGGGGAAGGAGGTCGTCGGGATCGCCGAGGTCGTACGCGAGGCTTATCCCGACCCGACATCCGAGGATCCGAGATGGGTCGTGGTGGACGTCGTCCCCGTCGTTCCCTTCAACAAACCCGTGAGCCTCGCGACGATCAAGGCGGACCCGGCCTTGCCGGAGATCGCGCTGGTCCGACGAGGTCGCCTCTCGGTCGTCCCGCTCACGGCCCCCGAATTCCGCCACGTTGCGAAGCTCGGCAAGACCAAGGTGCCGTCGGTCGGGAAGTCGACTGCCTCGAAGCGGCCGGTGAAGCGATGAGCCCGCGCGCCGTATCGCGGGCCACGGGCCTCTCGGGCTAGGGGCGGGCCGAGTCGTGGAAAGGGTCGACGAGGGGCTCGGCGTACTTTTCCTGTGCACGGGGAACTCGGCTCGCAGCCTGCTCGCCGAGGCGATTCTGGCACGAAGCGGGGCACCGCGTTTTCGCAGCTACAGCGCAGGGAGCCATCCGAAGTCGGCGCCCCATCCGCTCACGCTCGAAACGCTCGAACGGCTCGGCCATGACGTCCGCGCGCTGCGCAGCAAGAGCTGGGACGAGTTCGCCCAGGAGGGTGCGCCGCGGATCGACCTCGTGATCACGGTCTGTGCCTCGGCTGCCGGCGAGGCCTGTCCGGCCTGGCCAGGTCATCCGATCACGGCTCATTGGGGCGTGGCGGATCCCGCGGCCTTCTCGGGCTCTCCCGGAGAGGCCCGAGCGTTCTTCGCAGCGACCCACGATCGCTTGGCCGCTCAGATCGAGCGACTCCTATCGCTCGAAATGGATGCCCTCGAGCCCGTTGAGAGGGCTCGTCGGATCCGGGCGATCGGAGAGGAGGAGGCGAGCTAGAGCGCGCGGGCTGAGGCCCTGAGGTGGTGACGTGGTGACGTGCTGACGTGTTGAAGTGCTGAAGCGTAGTGCCGAGCTCGGTGCTAGGCGTTGAGTCCCGCAAGCGCGTCTGCGTACTCGTTCCAACGGGCGCCCTCGTGTGCGCGGATCCAGCGCAGCTCGATCCGCGGCTTTTCCTGGGCGAGCGCGTAGAGCGCCTGCACGAGGTCGAGGTTCTTGATCGGGCCGCTCTTGCGCTTCCAGCCCCGCTTCTCCCAACCCTGGGCCCACTCGTTGATCGTGTTCACGCAGAGCTGACTGTCCGAGTAGACCTCGAGGTCGCGGTCACCAGGGAGCGTCTGGAAGGCTTGGACCAACGCCTGTAGCTCCATGCGGTTGTTGGTCGTGTCCTGCTCACGGCCATGGCCCTGGTCGAGGATCTCTCCCTTTTCGACCCAGACCCAACCCCAGCCCCCGGGCCCTGGGTTCGGGTCGCAGGAACCATCCGTGAAGATGCCTGTCTCGGGGCCGCCAAATTGGGTCTCGAGAACCTCTTCAGGGGTCATCTGTCGTGTGTTGCGTTTCGCCACGGCGGCCCACTGTACCGCAGACGTTCGGCAGCGCACTCGATCTGAGCGCAGAGGTTCAAGCGCTCGTGCGGAAAAACACGACGTCGCCGTCGGAGAGGACGTAGTCCTTGCCCTCGACCTGCATGACGCCCTTGGCCTTGGCGCCGGCTTCGCCTTCGCACTCCAGGTAGGTCTTGAAGGGGATCACTTCGGCGCGGATGAAATGCTTCTCGAAGTCCGAGTGGATCTCGCCGGCAGCTTGTGGGGCGGCGGTCCCCGCGCGGATCGTCCAGGCGCGGATCTCCTTCGGGCCCGCGGTGAAGAACGTCACGAGGCGGAGCAAGTCGTAGGCGGCCCGGATCAGGCGATGCAGCCCCGGCTCTTCGATCCCGAGGTCGGCGAGGAACTCGCGTTTGTCGTCGTCGTCGAGCTCGGAGAGCTCGGCCTCGACCTTGCCGCAGATGCGCACGACGTCCGCCCCCGTCTCGGAGGCATGGGCTTCGAGGGCCGCGCTGTAGTCGTTGCCCGCAAGGAGGCCTTCCTCGTCGACGTTGGCGACGAAGAGGATCGGCTTGGCCGTGAGCAGGCAGACTTCCTCGAAGGCGGTGCGCACGATCTCCGCGACCTCGAAGAGCCGTGCGGCTCGGCCTTCGGAGAGGTGATCGCGGAGGGCTTCGAACATCTCCAGGTCCGACTTGGCCTGCTTGTCGCCCGAGCGAGCGACGCGCTTCAGGCGGTCGATGCGCTTCTCCACGGTTTCGAGGTCGGCGAGCCCAAGCTCGAGTTCGATCGTTTCGACGTCGCGGAGGGGGTCGGGCGCGCCGTCGACGTGGATCACGTTTTCGTCGTCGAAGCAGCGAACCACGTGCACGATCGCGTTGGTCTCCCGGATATTTCCGAGGAATTGGTTGCCGAGCCCCTCGCCTTGCGACGCACCCTTGACGAGGCCGGCGATGTCGACGAACTCGACCGTCGTCGGTACGACGGACTGGGAGTGGATCAGCTGGTCGAGTTGGCCCAGTCGGGCGTCGGGGACGGTGACGATCCCGGTATTGGGCTCGATCGTGCAGAAGGGATAGTTCTCGGCCTGGATCCCCGCGGCTGTGAGCGCGTTGAAGATCGTGCTCTTTCCGACGTTGGGGAGGCCGACGATGCCGCAGGTGAGTGCCATGGGAGGCGCATTCTCCCGAATCCGTGTCGCCGTGTCATGTCGCGGCAGTGGGAGACGCCGTCGCTCGGCCTTTCGAGCGTCTCTGGAAGGGCGTTTTTCGGCCGGGCCGATGTTCTCGTGGCCGATTGGCTCGGATTGTGTGAAGAGAATGGAGAAATCGAAAAAGTTCTTATCTAACGGGCAATTAGTTTTCTCTCGCGATGATTTTTCTCTGGCTTTCGAACGCTCGCTCGTGCGAGAGTCAGCTCACTGAATGGGAGATGGAGAAGGACGGTTCAAGACATCGTCGGCTTGTTCTACCAGGATCGATACGGGAGTGAGAAAACGTAGCGGGCAGCGCAGATCCGGCAGGGGATGACCCCGAAACGGGTCGTACGGGTCCGCGCGAGGCCTTCAGGCTCGACGCCTTCGAGTTGGCTCGAAGCTCCGTGTCCCCCGACGTCGAGTCGGGAGACTCAACGGGAGCCGACTCCGAAGCGCCCCGGATTTCCTGGATAGCACTCCCCTCCCCTGGCTCGGCGGGGCTCGCACCTTCACGGTGGAGCTCCGCCGAGTTCGTTTCGGGCTCCGGGTGGGGTTGGGCTAGGGTTTTTGCGGGGCGATCCGAGCGAGTTCCGCGTCGACGATTCGGCTGAGTTCGTCGGCGTCGCGGGCCCCTTTCAGCGGGATTCCATTGACGAAGAAGGCGGGGGTGCCGGTCACGCCCGCGAGCTGGCCTTCGTCGAAGTCGCTCTGGACGAACGTCTGGTAACGGCGCTCTGTGATGCATTGGTCGAGCGCTTCCCCGTCCAGGCCGAGCGCTTCCCCGATCTCGGCGAAGGCGTTCTCGTCGAGCCGGCCCTGCCGAGCGAAGATCGCGTCGTGAAATTCCCAGAAATGGCCCTGCTCGTCTGCGCACATGGCGGCCTCGGAGGCCGGGCGAGCCAAGGGGTGGAGGCTGTCGAGCGGAAAGTGCCGGTGGATCAGACGGACTTCGCCCGGGTAGCGGTTCAGGACCTCGGCGAGCACGGGTTCGGATCGGATGCAGTAGGGGCACTGGTAATCGCTGAAGGACATGATCGTGATCGGAGCGTCCACGTCTCCGCGTACCAGACGAGTCGACTGGAGGTCTTTTCGCGGCGGCTCGATCACCATTTCCCAGTCGAGGGCCTCGAGCCTTGGATTGACGAACCCGGCCCAGGCGTTGGAGCGCGCCTCGCTGTCGAGCATGTCCTGGATCCGTCCGGCGACGTCTTCGAGCCGCGCGCCGCGCAGCCGAGCCTGGTTGGCCGAGTACCACGCGCTCACTTCCTCGACGCTGGTCTCGGGTACGGCTGCGGTCACCTGTTCGAAAAGCGCCTCCGGGCTCAGCCCTGCCTCCGCGGCTGCGGCATCGATCGCATGGCGGTGGACGAGGTCGCGGATGGCGTTCTCGTGCAGAGTGTAGATCTCGTCGTCCGGTTGATTCAGGAGCTCTTCCAGGAATTGTTCCTGCATATGCGTATGGAGTTCGTCGAGGCTGATGGGTCGCCCCTCGAGAACGAGCGCGATGGCGGGGTCACCCGTCGCGGCGGGGCTCGTCTCGGTGGCGGTGCCCGTGGACTCCAGCCCGGTCGGACCACATCCGGTCATCAGGAGAGTCGAGGCCCCGGCGATCGCGAGGGTGCGCAAACGCCCTCCGAGTACGAGCAGGGCGAGGTCGCGAGGAGAGTATTTCATCATGTCGGGAGGGTATGCGACCCGGCCTTCTCTGGCTCGTTTCGGTAACGCGACAGGAAGGCTTCGGCCCAAGACGGATAGTCACCGTCCAGGATCGCCGCCCGCGCCCCGGCTACGAGGCTCTGATAGAAGTGGACGTTGTGGATCGAGCAGAGGACGGCGGAAAGGACCTCGTTGGCGGCGAAGAGATGATGAAGGTAGGCCCTGCTGAATCCGCCCGTACAGGTGTAGCAATCGCAGGAGGCGTCGAGGGGGTAGGCGTCTCGCCGGAACCGGCGGTTCGTGAGCCGGATTCGGCCGCGCGACGTGAAGACGGTCGCCGAGCGCGCATAACGTGTCGGGATCACGCAATCGAACATGTCGATGCCGAATCCGATGCAGGCGACCAGGTCCTCGGGTAGACCCACCCCCATCAGGTAGCGGGGCTTATCCTCGGGCAGCAGGGGCGCCGCGTGTTCGGTCACCTGGCAGAGCAGCTCGTGGCCTTCGCCGACGGAGACGCCCCCGATCGCGTATCCAGGGCAGTCCATGGCGACCAGGGAAGAGGCACAGGCTTCGCGGAGCTCGGGATAGGTCGAGCCCTGGACGATGCCGAAAAGGGCTTGTGCGTCCGGGCGGGCATGGGCCCGCAGGCAGCGCTCCATCCACTGCAAGGTGCGGCGGACACCCTGGCCCGCCAGCTCGCGGCTGGCCGGGTAGGGCGTGCATTCGTCGAAGGCCATGATGATGTCGGCGCCGAGTTGGTTCTGGATCTCGATTGAGCGTTCGGGCGTCAGGTCCATGACCTCGCCCGTGACCTCATTTTTGAAGCGAGCGGATTTATCGGTGATCTCGACCCCTGGCAGCGAGAAGACCTGAAAGCCGCCCGAGTCGGTCAAGATCGGGCCGGCCCATTGCATGAAGGAGTGCAGCCCGCCGAGCTTCTCGACCAGCGCCTCTCCGGGCCGCAGAGCGAGGTGATAGGTGTTGGCCAGCACGACCTCCGCGCCGGTGTCCGCCACCTGGGCCGGGGTCATCGCTTTGAGGGCGCCGTGCGTGCCGACGGGCATGAAGGCGGGGGTTCGAATCTCGCCGTGTCGCGTCTGGATACGCCCGGCGCGCGCCCGCTCGGAGGTTGACTCGAGGCGGAATCGCAGCGCTGCCTCTTCCGGGTGGGCCGTGTCGCTCATGCGCCGCAGCGTAGCCTCCCTCGTCCTGGGTGCGCTGTCGGGCGCCCACGGCCCGTCGCCGCTCGCGCCGCTCGCGTGAGCTGGACTAGACTCGGCGCCGCTCGCGCCGCATCTCCGTCAGGGCGGTTCGTCGCCGAGCCAGGGTTGGAGGACGGCTTGCCCGAGACCGATGACGCGCAATCCGGCGGGGCCGCACCTGCCCCCGCTTCTGGTCGCCACTTCGCCGATCGCCTGATCGGCCGGGTGCGCACGCTCGGACATCCGCTCTGCGTCGGGCTCGATCCCCACCTCGCGCTGATCCCGCCGCTCTTTGCGCAGGGATCCATGGCGCCCCAGGACGAACGGACGTCGTGGGCGGTCGAGACCTTCCTGGATGCCGTACTGGACCGGATCGTGGGCCGGGTGGCCGCCGTGAAGCCGCAGATCGCGTTCTTCGAGCAGCTGGGTTGGCGGGGGATCCAGGTCCTGGACCGGCTCTGCCGTCGAGCGACGCAGGCGGGCCTGCTCGTCGTGCTCGACGCCAAGCGCGGCGACATTGGCTCGACCGCCGCGGGCTATGCCTCCGCCTACCTTGCCGAAGACGCCGCGATCCCGGTCGACGCGATCACCCTGAACCCCTATTTGGGCTTCGATACGCTCGAGCCTTTTGCCGGCGTGGCCGAGGCAGCGGGTCGCGGCCTCTTCGTACTCGTGCGTACGAGCAACCCCGGCAGCGCCGACCTGCAGGATCGGGACGCCGGCGGCGAGCCGCTCTACGGTCGAGTGGCGGACGGCCTCGCGCCCTTGGAGCAGGCGCTCGCCGGGCGAGAGACGCCCTGGTCTTCCCTGGGAGTCGTCTGTGGGGCGACCTGGCCCGAGCAGGCGCGGCGAGTTCGCGAAGCGCTGCCCCATGCTCTCTTCTTGGTGCCAGGCTATGGCGCCCAGGGCGGGTCGGCCGCCGCGGCCGTCGAAGGATTCGCGCCGGGGCCGAGCGGGTTGGAGGGCGGGCTGGTCAATTCCTCGCGCGGCATCCTCTTTCCAGGCGACGCGCAAGGCACCCACGACGCTCTGCTCTGGGAGCGCGCCCTAGACGTCGCTCTCGACCGTGCGATCGGCGAACTCGGCGAGGCGGTTGGCCGCTCAGCCTAGAGAGGCGAGAGCTGCCAAGGCGGGCGAGGGTCTCGTTCAGCAGGCAGATGCGCTCTGCCGAGCGGCCGTCTCTGCCTAGCGATAATACTTTCTCTCGCCCGAGGTCTGGCGCTTCCGCACGCGGCGATGCTTGGCCTTCAGCTTGGCCCGGTAGCGGCTGCTCTTGTTGCGTTTGAGGTGGCCGCGGGACTTCTTGGTCGAGCTCATCGTGAATTGCCTCTCACCCGTTCGCGCACGCCTCGCTCAAGGCGGGGCGGGGATCGCGGGGCATGAATGAATCGAATCGCGCGGGGAGCGCGGCGCGAAGGGGGCAGATCCTAGGCGACGCAGCCCCATATTTCCATTGCCCGCGGGGATCGAAGTGTCATTGCTTCGCAATGGCTTTGGACCGCTGCTCGCCGGAGCGGCTAAGATCCGCGATGCTCCCCCGCCGATCGCCGACCCCCAGGTTCGGTTCGACGAGCCGGGTGTGGGGGGGCAATGAGCACGCCGCCGCGTCCAGGCCGTGCCCCCCTCACCGCTAAGGAGCCGAGCGCAGCATGTCCGCCTCCCTCGATCGTATGATGGATTTCGACTTGACCGAGGAGCAGCGCCTCGTCCGCAAGACGGTGCGCGAGTTCGCCGAGGCCGAGATCCTCCCTTATGTCGAGCAATATGAGCGGGAGGAGCGCTACCCGACGGAATTGGTCGAAAAGCTGCCTGCGCTGGGTCTGATGGGGCCGATGATTCCGGAGGAATACGGTGGGTCGAAGTCGGACGTCGTGACCTATGGCGTGATCATGGAAGAGCTGGCGCGGGTCGACTGGGTGATCGCCTCCGTCGTGTCCGTCGCGAACTCCCTCTGCGCCGGATCGATCCTGGAGCACGGCACCGAGTCGCAGAAGGAGCGCTATCTGACCGGGATCGCCAAGGGCGACATCATCTGCTCGGCCTGCCTGACGGAACCCCGGGGTGGGACCGATCTCGGCAACATGGAGACCACGGCGAAGAAGGTCGACGGCGGATACCTGCTCAACGGGACGAAGGTCTTCATCTCGCACGCAGCACACGCGAGCCTCTTCTTCATCGTGGCTTCGATCGATCGCGGACTGAAACACAAAGGGGTCACGGCTTTTGTCGCCGATCCGCGCGACATGAAGGGGATGAGCATCGGCGCTTTCCCGATGCGGACGCTCAAGAGGGATAACCTGGCCGAAGTGCACTTCGAGGACACCTTTGTGCCGGACGAGTCGGTGTTGGGCGAAGTGGGCCGCGGCTTCCCGATCCTCGGCTCCGCGCTCGACATGGGGCGCTTTTCAGTCGCGGCAAGGTGCGTCGGTCAGTCGCAGAGAGCGATCGATTTGGCGGCCCCCTACGCGATGGATCGAGAGGCCTTCGGCCAGCCGATCGGCGAATTCCAGCTCGTCCAGGGTAAGATCGCCGAGATGGTCGCCCGGACCGAACAGGCCAGATTGTTGGTCTACCGCCTCGGCCGTATGAAGGATGCCGGAGTCGAGCGCTGTTCCCTCGAATCGTCGTTGGCCAAATGGAAGGCGAGCGTCGCGGCGACGCAGAACGCGCTCGATGGCATGGCGGTCTTTGGCGGCTATTCCGTGACGGCCGAATACGAGATCGGAAGGCTGTTGATGGAAGCCAAGGCGCTGGAGTTCGGCGAGGGAACCTCCGACCTCCACACCAAGCTGGTCGCCGAGTTCGCGTTGGGTATACGCAAGCAATAGAAAACGTCTGCAGTGCCCCGCACAAGAGTGGGGGGCATCACGATTCACAGGAGTCTCCACCCCCAAGATGGTTCAAGTCACGCCCGCAGATCGCCAAGCCCTGCTCAACTTGATTCTCGAAGTATCCTTCGAGAAAAGGGAAGTCACGCTCGCGAGCGGTCAGAAGAGCAATTTCTATCTCGACCTCCGGCAGACGTTGATGCGACCGAAGGGCGTATCCTTGGCCGGCCGGCTGGTTCTCGACCTGCTGCAGACTGGTCCGCCCGTCGAGGCGGTCGGAGGAATGGCCGTCGGTGCCGTTCCGCTGGTGTCGGCAGTGCTCGCCGCGGCAGCGAACGATCCGGCGACGGACGAGCTGCTCGGCTTCTTCGTCCGCAAGGAGAAGAAAAAGCATGGAATGGGCCGGCAGGTTGAGGGCGGGTTCGCGGCCGGGCAGGTCGTCGCGCTCCTCGAAGATACGACCACGACCGGAGGCTCGACCCTGGAGGCGATGGAGATCGTCGAGGCTGCGGGCGGTAAGGTCGTCCGCGTGATTTGCCTGGTCGATCGCGGAGAAGGAGCGCAGGAGGCCTTTGCGGAGCGTGGGGTGGAACTCGAGTCGCTTTTCCAGAGAAAAGACCTGCCGATCTGAGTCGGTCGTGGGTGCTTGAGGGGCAAGGGACCGATGCGGATACGAGAGGGTCGGGAGGGCGATCTCCCGCGTCTGCTCGAGATCTACAACTACTACGTTGCGGAGACGCATATCACCTTCGACGTGGAACAGGGGGATCTCGATAGTCGGCTCGAGTGGTTCGACCGATTCTCCTCGGCCGGGCCCCACCGTCTCTTCGTCGTAGAAGAGGGCGAGTCCGTTTGTGGCTACGCTTCCAGTGGCCTGTTTCGTCAGAAGCCTGCCTACGCGCGCTCGGTCGAGACCTCGATCTACCTGGCCCCTGAGCGCGCTGGTGGGGGCCTCGGCAGCGCGCTCTACGGACATCTCCTCGACGTGCTCGCAGCCGAGCCGAGCGTCCATCGGGCCTATGGGGGGGTCGCGATCCCCAACCCGGCGTCGCTGGCGCTGCACGAAAAGCTGGGGTTCCTATGCGTCGGGACCTTCCGAGAAGTGGGTTTCAAGTTCGGGTCCTATTGGGACGTGGCGTGGTTCGAGAGGGCGCTATGAAGTGGCACGGCTGGGATTCGATCGGCGTCGGCCATTGGGTCGGCTTGGGGCTGTTGCTCGGTTTGTCCGTAGGCTGTCTACGCGAGGTCGCCCCGGAGAGGTTGTCCGCATCGGTGGTGGCCTTCGGCCAATACGAGCTTCAGTCGGGGCTTCTCGTTCGGACGGCCTCGAACGCCGAGGTGAAATGCGCGCTCGGCGTGATCTTCGGAGTCGAATATCGGGTCGACGTCGAGGGCTGGGCATTCGGAGCGCTGCCCGTGGAATTCCGCTGGCGTCATCCGGAGCTGGCGGTGCCAGCGCGGAAGATCTGGGGTCAGGAGAGCCCAGCGCGTTCGCCGCGACCGGTTCTCGATTGGAGCGAGGACGCCCTGGAGGGGCGGGCGCTGTGGACCCTCGAGGACCCGCTCGAACTCGTGGATGGGCGCTATGAGTTTGTGATTCGTCGTCTCGATGACGGGGCGGTGCTGCTCTCTAAAGCCTTTTTGCTCGGAGGCTGCTAGGTCGATGCGTTTCTTAGGGTCGATGCTGGCGGCGGTCGCGGTCGTTTTCATGGTCTTCTGGGTCGGCGCCAAGCTCGCGAACGTGGTGGCCAGTCCGCATACGGAGCAGAACGACTTCACGGTCGGTCGGAAGATGATGCTTTGCGGTCGGGTGGTGGATACGCGTCACGAGATGTCGGGCTACGACTTTGACGAATGGCAGGGCGATCGATGTGGAGCGTTGAGCGAGTTGGACGAGTGCCTTCTCGACTGTTTGTCCCGGGCGGGCACGCTCGAGATCGGCGAGGCCTGCTATTCCGATTGTGTCATGAGATGAGCGGCGGACCCCTCAGGTGTTGGGGGGAAGGCCTGTGATATGATCGAGGCGCGTTTGAGCGTCAGTCTCGCGCGAACGAACGACCCTGATGAGGGAGAGATCGATGGCAGCGATCGGACGTCTACGCGCGTCCTTGCGCGTTTTTGGCGATGTTCTGGAGCCGGCCGAGGTGTCGGCGCTGCTGGGCCGGCCGCCGACGCGTCAACATCGCAAGGGCGATAAGGTCGTCGGCAAGGCGGGCGGCAACGGCGAAACCGTCGAACCGACTGGGGCGTGGATCCTCGACAGCACGCTCTCGGAGCGGTCCGAGCTGGAAGAGCATATCGAGGTGCTCTTGGCCTCACTCAGCAACGACATGGACGAGTGGGCAAGCCTGACACATCGATTCTCGGCCTCGATCCTGTGCAGCCTCTTCCTGGACCAGTACAACGAGGGTTTCGAGCTCTCGCCGCGGATCTCTCGGGCGCTTTCCGAGCGCGGCCTCGTGATCGAATTTGATATCTACAGCGGGGATCCGGACGCTTGAGTCTGGCGCAGGGGAGTGCCCAGCGGAGGACTCTGCCGCGCGTCTATCTGTTCGGGTGTGGACTGATGTCGGTGGCGCTGGGGCTCGGTTACCTCTTGTGGCCCGCTTCGCTCACCGCCGCCGCCGACTTTGGTGCTCTGGCGGCCGCGCCAGCCTTGCAGGACTAGACTGAACGATCCCCGTGGCCTCACTCGCCCGTAGTGAGGCCTCATCTCTCTCTCACCAAATCTGCCAGGAGACCTCATGCCGAAGCCGACCTTCGACCAGCTCAAGAACTGGGCCGAGAACTATCCGAAGCTCTGGAACGCCGGGAACAAGCAGGCCTGGATCGACAATTACAAGAAGGTTGCGCCGGGTCATGTTCGGATGCTCGACCCCGTCGGCACGCCGGAGAAGGAGGGCTTCGACCATTGTTGCGGCGATTCCTGGGAACTCTTCCAGCCGAACGTGCGATTTCGGATCGTGCCGGGTTCGCTTTTCGTCTGTGATAACGAAGTCGCCTGGTTGCTCGAAAATCATTTCACGTCTGGGGGGCGAGACCAGATCGGCCTTTCGATCGAAACCTATCGTTTCGAAGACAATGGCGATCTCACGATTCGGACCTACTACAAGGTGCCGCGCCACGATGAAGCCGAGATCGGCGAGATGTTCCAGACCTATCTGCCCGAAGATCGTTGAGCCGGTCGCGCCCCGACCGCCACTGGGTAGCCTGAGGAAGCCCCTAGCGCGAGTTTGACGCTCCGTCGGAAGAGCGCCGAGGCTCAGAGCCTCCGCTCGGCCTGCCTCTCGACCCGCCCGGTCGATGCGCTCGTCGGGGGTCGGTCATGCAGTGGGAATGGGGTTTCGGCGCGGTCGGTGTCGTCCTGGAGGACGAAACGGGGCCGGATTGGTTCGCCCTGACCGCGGAAACGAGGGCGCAAGTGTGAGGCTTAACGCAAATTTTTGGCGGAGTACCCTGGCGAATCGGAGCGACGGGCTATTGTCCCGCCCGAACGTTAGTCAACTCGCTCTACAGCGTTGGAATAGGTGATGAGGAAAGTTAGAGATTGGTCCGCGGTCATCGACCGCCTGAATAACAGCTCTAAAGGTGAACTCAAGATTAAAATGGGTTCCCCCGGGAGCGCGCAAGTCACCCGTTGTCGGCTACTCGCCGAATGGTCGAACCTCGAAGCGACCACGCAGGGTGCGACGCTCCGCCTTCGAATCCCGGGT
>Ga0315331_10003157_pt1 | contig 12416 bp, 4 predicted proteins | sample M160m34915metaG_FD_203456 | JGI IMG/M metagenome (GOLD analysis project Ga0315331, IMG submission 203456) | Ammonia-oxidizing marine archaeal communities from Monterey Bay, California, United States - M1 60m 34915 | ecosystem: Environmental > Aquatic > Marine > Intertidal zone | place: USA...
GCCCCTGCCCCTGCCCCTGCCCCTGCCCCTGCCCCTGCCCCTGCCCCTGCCCCTGCCCCTGCCCCTGCCCCTGCCCCTGCCCCTGCCCCTGCTCCTATACCCGCATCATTGGCATCAAGAGGAGTTTACGTAGATTTGTTTGATACAAGTAGTCAAATTAATCCATTTCAACATTTTAATATTGTTCCAAATAATAAATATCATTATCCTTCATTTATGAATAAACCTCCTAGAGATATAGTAAAAACAATAAAAAATACAAATGTTAAATATTTTGATTTAAATGAAGATGAAAATGTACGATATAGAATGACTATATATTATCAATATGAATTTATTAAATTGTTTAACAATAATAAAAAATATAAAAAATATTACAATAAAATATTAAACAAAAAAATAGGATATGAAATAACATATAATTTATTAAAATTATATATTAAAAAATATAAAACAAATTGGTATGATTTACCACATGAATCGGCAAATATTATAAAATTTATATTATCTACAGATATAATTTAGATATAATAAATTGATGATATTTTAGTAGGTATATCATTCCCACCTTCAAAATCAAATTTAATAAAGATAGTTTTTGTAATATTAATATCACTTGTATATTTTTTACTAGTTTTTTCATTTACACTAACTAATCCATTTGAAAATATATATTTAACATTATTAAAATTGTCAAAAACTACAATTGGATAAGAAAACATATAACTTAATATAGTTAATTCTAAAATACCATCTGTATTATAATTATTTTTCCTAAATTTATTTATAATAGTAGTAAAAATATTTTTACTATCAATATTTTGTTTTTTACCAAAATATTTTTCAATATCTTTATTTAAATCATTACTTTTCATATCTAAACCAGAATTATTTGTAATATAATCAATTATATTTGCTTTAAATAAATGAGTTAATGTATTTTGTAATTCTGAGAAATATCCTAAATTTCGCGATTCTTTGTCATACATACTATTATGTAACCAGTAATAACAATTAACATATGCTCTAATTATACTATTATTATTAGAAATAATAGGTTGTATTAATTGTTTACCCAATTCAATTAATTCTGGATAATTTTCTTCTACATTTAAATCATATTTAATAGTTCGTTTTCTACCAATTTGTGGAATACTATCTTTCCCAAATAATTCTTTCATAATTTTTTTAATATTTAAATTAGAAGTTTTTATAATTTTTTGATTGGGACGATCAGTAAATATAGTATGATCTACAATATCACTAACATAATAAGTATCGTCTGTAATAATTTCTTTAAATTTAATACCATTTATTATCATTTCTTCAACTATTTTATTAATATTTGAAATTATATCAGTATTATACATAATAAATATACAAGTATCATTAATAAACATACAATGTAAATTTTCATTGCATTTATTTTTATTTTTATTTATTTTACAATAATCTCTAGTATTTGACACTTTATAATTTTTCAATTCAGGTAATTGTTTTATAATGTGAATAAATTTATTAGATTTGGTTTCAACTATTTTAATTATAATATTAATCAATTCATATTTTTTTTCTTTCTTGGTCATGTTTTTATTTTTAACAATTGCAATAATATTATTTTTAATATCATTATTATTAGATAAAAATATAGACAACTCTAATCTAAAAAGATTGTATGCCTCAGAACGATACACTCTATTTTTTACATTAATACTTCTTGTATCATATATAGTATCATCATTTATAACATGTTTATTAATTTCAGTATCAATCATTTCTTCAATTGGTTGAAACTCATATCCTAGTCCATATTTTTTAAATTGTACATTTGTCATCATTGTATTTTTAACTGGTATAATCATATTATTCATTAAATAAATAGAAGTTATATTATATTGTGAATTTTTAGTACTACTATAATAAAATGTTTTTGGAATATAATTTAATTTATATGATTCCATTTTTTTATTGAAAACATTTAATAATTTTAAGGTTGTAGCAATATCCATTAAATTTGTTTGTTTAATATCACGAATATTATATATATTTATATTAAGAAGTGAACCAGATGGTTTAACAGGTAAAAATAACCCAGATTCTAAAATTAGATATCTTACTTTATTTCTATCATCAATTATTTGTTTTTTAATATCTACCCCCATATTTTCTATCATTTTAGCTGTGATATTAGAATTTGAATTAATGTTATAAATAAAATTATCTATACAACTTAGTTTATAATATTGTTTTAATTCGTTAATAATTTTTTCATTATCTGGATCATTTATATTAAAGTGTTTGTGTAAAATAATTTTTTTATCTTTTGGTCCTTTTTTAACTCGATAAATAGGAAAAAAATATTTACCATCTTTTATCAGTATAACTATATCTTTATCCATGTCATTGTATTGATAATTTTCTATATTTAAACATTGTAAATAATAATTTTCTAAATATTCGTCTTTTTCTAAATTCTTCTTAATTATTTTAATTTTTTTATCAAATATATAATATATAATTCCTTTTGGTGTAATAATATTTGGAATACAGAGTAGTTCACCTATAATATCATATTCTATATAATTACTTGTTTGTAAATATTTAATAAATGTTTCTCTAGTTGTAAACATACTTTTAATATCCCCATTATTTAAACTTGTAAATATAATATCTTTTATATCTTTCATAATAGTATCAATCATTTTTTCTTTTATAAGATCAATGGTCGTATTATATATATGACTAATTGCTGACAAAAAATAATAATTTTCATTTTTAACAGTATATTTAAAATAAAATCCTGATTTCGATTCAATCATATAATGATTTTTAATTTTATAATCGTGTTTCCATATACCATTAAAAAAATGATTCAAATATTTTGGAAGAAATATAAATCTACCATCTTGAATTTTATTAGTATCTTGTAAAATATAAATCTTATCGCCTAAACCAGAATCAACTTTGGAAAGAGAATCATCGTTATTTATTTTTTGTCCAATGCATTTATTATAATAATTTTGTTTTTTTTTATTCATACTTTTCTCTTGATCTTTTTTAAAACAACAAGGCATACATAAATCATTTGGATTATTACTTTTAGATAAAAATCCTATATAAGAATGTTCGCCATTTTCATCTGGATCACATGTAAAATAATTAAATTTACTACCTTCATCAACCAATTTAATTGCTTTAACCGTTATTGGCTTTTTTTGTTTGTTAACTGTAATTACTGATTTTTTTTCATATGTATTATTTGATGAATTTAATTTATACCCTCGTTTAATTAAATCTTTTATATCATTGTTTGATATAATAATTGGTCGACGTTTCTTATCAGTCCCACTATTTTGACAACTACGTGTCCATTGACTTTCACCTTCATCTGGTTTGAAAGCAAGACGTTTTTTATCTAATCCTGTTATTTGTTTTACATTGATTGTATTACTCTCATAATTATAATAATCACTCACTTTATTTCTTCTTTTTGCTATTTTGGTTAATTTTACAAGAGATTCTCTAATTTTTTGATATTTAGGATTTTTTAATAAATATGTCTCAATATATAAATATATTAACACTTTTATAAATTCAATAATTTCATCTAACTGTTCTTTACTACGAGCTCCTGTAATTCTTATTTTATAATTGGACGGATCTCTACCTTGTATATCAATATTTATTCCAGGAGGTTTAGATTTAGGAAGTTGTGTTAATTTACGTAATTTTCGTTTAGTTTTACCTAATATTTTCGCATACTTTTTTCTAACTTCCTCTAATTCATCCCGAGCTAGTTCAGGTGTAATATTAAATTGTTTTGATATTTCATCAATCAGTTCTTTATTAGATATTTCAAAATTTCTAATATAATATAAAATTCGTAAATGATTTTTTGTTTTATTTTCATAATTACCAATACGCTTATATCTTAGATAAGTACCAAATTTACTTGTTTCAACATCTTTTATTGATGCAGAAACGCGTTTTTTTGGTTCAATCACTAATGAAATATGTGTGTAAAAAAATCTACTAAAATCTGATAAATCATTGTGATTTATTCTAAATTTATCAGGTATATTAAATTTTTGAATAGTATTTATAAATGCATATTTGAACATATTTTCTTCTGGTAAAATAATTTTTATTTTTTTATTCTCATTATTTATTTTTAATAATAGATTAAATATGTATTGATATGATTTTTTTATATCATCAATTGTTGCAACATTTTCTTCTTTCCAAGTAATTTTATATTCTAATCTACCAGTTTCACTCATATTAATTGAAATATATTTGTTTTCAATATCTTCAGCTTTAATTTTAAAAGATAATCCATAAGAAGTATTTTCAAACCACTTGTTAATAATATTAATATCATTTAATTTATTTGTTTTAGTAAATAGTTTATAAGTTAATTGTGAATCAGGTGTCATATATTGAATAAATGGATATTCTTCTGTGACTATAAAATTATCAAATATTTTATAAAGATTAAATTTTTCGGATGAAATAGTACCAGTTATATTTTTACTATTATATAAATTAATATGAATAATTGATTGAATTATATGATTAACATTAAAAAATTTATTATATTTAAGTGATTTAGTTTTTGTCTCTTCAATAATTGTATAAATTTCTTTTTCTAATGTAATGTCATTTTTTATAATACCAAATTGATTAATATTTAATTCTAATTCTTTTGTATTATCACTATTTAATAACATTACAATATCTTCAAATCTTTCATATGAAATTAATGGATAATATATATTAACATATACTTCATAAATATTTTTTTTCTTTTCAGAATCTATTCTATAATTTATACCTAATTCATTTATTATGTCTAACATGTAAATTTCATTATTTATCATATAATCACTGTAATCTCTTAAAATATTATATTCATCGTCTTCTCGTTTAATTTTAACACCAAAACTATCTTTTAGATAACTCAAATTATTACGTAAATTTTCATATACCGACAAGTTTTCATTTGGTTTAATATCTATTTTAACTAATTCATTTTTTCTAATCCATTTCTGTCCTAACATTACATAATCAATTGTATTCTGTAAATTATATTCTGTCCAAAAATACATATATTCTGGTAATAATTTTATATCATCACCATATTTAGAACTAAGTGGAATAGATACTGCTATTTTATTTTTGATTGTTTTTATAGTATCATCTATAAATACAAATTGATTTTTAATATAATGTTTTTCAAATACATCTTCTATTTTTGTATCATATCCAATTTCATCATATGTATCTATGAAATTTAATTCAGTATTATTTGATTGTTTAGTATATTTATTGTCTTTAATTGCTTCACTTATTAATTTAGAAGTTTCTTTAATATGTTTATCTTCTGATATTTGATCCATACTGTATAATTGTGTCAATTCTTCTAAATTATAATCTTCATTCACGTCATCATCGTCGATCTCATCGGTCTCGTCGTCTTCCACAACATCTTCTTCATTTTTTTCTTGATCTATTTCATCATCATTATTCATATCATCTTTATTCATATCATCCATACCTCCCAGTTTACGCCTACCCCCTACTAATTTGTTTTCTTCCAAGTTGTATGTTCTAAAATCCATTTCATTTTTACGTATTTGAGATTTAATTTTATTTTTTAGTATTAAATAATCATAATAATTTGAAGCGAATGAATAGTCTCTTTTTTTTATAGGTATATCACTTATATGTTTTTGAATCCACTTTATACCCATTTTTGATTCTATTATTTTTAATTTATCTTTATTCTTCATAATATTATTAAATTGATCAATTATATGATAACGATTAAAAAATGATTGATACCAAAATTCTCCATATTTATTTTCTAATATATTAATTTTTGATTTACTTAAAAAATTTATTGAATCGAATAATTTTTTTTTTTTAATGCTTTCTAATATATTAATCAATTCTTCATCAATAATAAATCCTAAAAATATATAAATAATATATTGTATTCGTCGATTATTATTTTTATACTTGTGAATAATTTTAATAGGTTGATAATATGATATATTATTCGTCATGTTATATTATTATAAATTGTTAGATAATAATTTAATTTAAAAATGAAATTATTATAAATTATTATAAATTATTAGAATATTTAATTTAAAATATTAGTATACAATTTCATACCACAATATAATACAGGAGTATCATTATAATTTTCATAAATATACAAGTTTAAAGTAATTGAATGACCTAATAAAAATTTAAAAATTAAATTAAATAACGGAGGATGTCCAATTTCTGGACAAGCAGTATGCGCGATCTCATGTATAGCTACGTACATTAATAGATTTAATTTATGTAATTTTTTTGTAATTTTACATCTCAAACAAAATACTAATTCTTCTCCCTTGTTAACTGAATATGATGTAAATTTTGAATCAATATTATTTTCATATATAATAGTTCTTTTTTTATTAAAATTATTTTCCATTAAATTTATATATTGAATAAAATTAGGATACAAATGTTTATTTTCAATCATATTATTGCGTAATAAATATAATCTATTTATTATTTCACTTAATAATTTTGCACTTTCAATCGAATCACTTGTATTGCGTACAAGTACATTATTACCATTATTTTCAATTAATAATAAATTAGTTTTATTACTTTTAAAAAATATATATATAATAATTATTAATGTAGAAATAATTATAGATTCTTTCATTTATTAATAATTAGAAAATATATTTAAAAATTTAATTTTAAATATATTTTCTCTTGTTATATATATAATGGGTAATTTTATGGGTAAAAAAGATGACTTGACGTTAGATTTTCAAGGTTTAAGAACAGAAAACATGAGTTCTACTATACCATATATAAATAAAATGAATGCAGATGCAAGAGCATTAGTAGGTAGACTTAATATTAAAAATTATACACAAGAAAAACAAACTGATTTTGCTGAATCAGAAAATTATGATATGTATAAATTATTTGAGAAAACACAAAAGATAGATGAAAATATGGATAATTTCTCTGATACATCTCCTTTTATTAGTTCAGATGTTTATAAAAATTTAGTTGGTAATATGAAGGGCGGTGGGAGAAAAAAGACAGCAATGAAAAATAAAGCAAAAGTAAAGGAAATTAGCGAAGTGGTCGATTCCAGTTCCAGTTCCAGTTCCAGTTCCAGTTCCAGTTCCAGCTCCAGCTCCAGCTCTAAATCTAGTTCTGACTTGAATTCTGTAAATAGTACAATGTCAGGTGGTAGATCTGAAATGTCATTCAAGAATTTTTCTGATAGTGATAGATCACAAGATGATTCTTATATTTCATCTTCAGCTCATACCGATGGTATTGACAGTGTATATAGTTCAACTATTTCGATGAATAACTCGTCAATGATGAATCAAGATTCAATTAATACAAGTGACATAAATATGATATCAATTGATAATTAAATTAATGTTTTAATTTTTAATACAAAAATCTAAAATATTTGTTCGACCGTGTTTTTCATTATCTATTTTTATTTTAAATTCATCAAATATATTTTTTGCGTCAGGCATAACTAAAGATAAAAATTGTACAACAGGATTCATGATTTGATTTAACATATAAAATTCATAATCTATATCCAAGTTATTCTGTTTAATAAATTCAGGTGTTTCAATTCGATCGCCTTGTAATGTTGTTTTTAATCTATTTGCTATAACAACCGCCGCAAATTCAATTCTATCACCTGATTGAGGACAATTACCTGGACTTCTTAATGATATTCTTTCTGCTAATACTACATGAGCTATTTTTGTCCAATCAACATAACTTTCTTTCATTTTAAGTGTTTTACTCGTTAAAAAATATTTAATATTATACATATTATTAAACATTTTTCTTAAACAATCCAATGTAAATTGTGTTGCTTTTTCTGGATTTTTTTCATTTATTAAATAATTAATAATTCCACCGCATATTTCTTTTACAATAGGTGCATTATCACGACGTTTTAATACAATACCATTAAAATCTTGTTTATATTTATTAGGATTTTCTTCATATTTATTACCAACATATCGTTTTTTTGTAAGAATTAAAAATGGCCAATACGTTTTCTCATATTTACAATCATGTGGAAAAGGTAAATATGTTTTTATTAATTCACCTGTTAATATTCCCATTTCAATAGTTTTTACTAAACATCTATGATCTGTAATTTTAATGCCATTTTTATAAAAACGAACTTTTGTTATTTTAGTATCATTTACTATATCCCAATATGGTTGTATAATATATTCTTTCATTTTATTATCAATAAATTTTTTTACTAATTCTCTTATACTATATTTCAAATCATCTGTTAATTCTTCTGGTACTAAATTCATTTTTTCAATCATTTCACATCCAGTTTTAAACAGTTTATATTCAATCATATCATTTTGTATCTTACTATTTACATATTGTTTTGTAAAAATATCTTGTAAAATCCATAACCATGATATAAAATATTCTTCCATGTATTGTAATAAAAATTGTTCCATTCTTATATCAACTGGTAATAATCTCTTGTAATGAGAAGATGGTTCGCAATATTTTGGACCTTCTGGTAACATCAAACTTGTTATCAAATTACTACGATAATATTTTTGATGTAATGTATTCCAATTATCACGATATTCAAATGGCATAAACTGTGTTATTAATTTATCTGAAAATATAATTATATCTTTCCATAATTTTAAAGAATCTTCTGGTTTTATCCTTTTTATATTTTCACGAAAACGATAACAGGTGAAAATTGAATCAGTATCACCGTATCTCACTATTGGTTGAATTGTACAATCTTTTATATCAATAGTTATAAATTTTTTTAATCTTGTTAGTAGTTTTTCATCATTTGTTTTGACTTGCATTGATATTAATTTATCAACAACATCTTCTTTTTCTTTTGACCATGCTATTTTTAATCCATTAAAAAATAGAGGAATTGTATTTTCTACAAAATTCTTTGCTAATTTTAACCTATCTCTACCTATTGAAGTAGTACATGCCGCAATATCTCGATCACATATAGGACTGGTGTCTGCACCAAGTGCACCATATAATGAATTTGCAGTAACTTTTAATGCGAGTTGCTTACCATCTAAAATTTTTCGAGTGAAAGGATTCGATTCTGTCTTGATTTGTTGTTTTACAATAGAACGTTCTTTTAATAAATTAGTTAAAATTTTTGGAATAACGCCCATTTTTTGTTCTTTTTGAGCAAATCTTCTATGTTGTATTGAACCATCATGATCTCTAAAATTTGCATTATGGTATTTAATATTATCTATATCATCATATTTACTATTTCTTAATTTGGTTTCATTACTCATATTCATTTCAATAATTGACGATGGATATAATGATGCGTAATCATTTACTGCCAATGCTTCATATTCTACCGTTGGTTCTGGATCAAATACAATTGCTCCTTCATATGATGGTAATTTTTCATCAGGTTTCTTTAATACAGGAAATAAATAACCTTCTTCTCGAAAACTTTTTAAACATAATGAAAATAATTTGATTGTCTGACCTCTTGTAAATAGAAATGACATTGGTACATAACATACATTGCTCATTTCAATATTGTTTGTAACAATATTTAATTTTTCCATTAACAAGTTTACCAAAGTACAATCTTTTATACAGTATTTAGCAACAATTGCTCGATCATCAGGCGATCCTTTATATAATTTGAAAATTTGTTTTACCTCTATATCATCTTTTGCTTGAGACCACCATAGTTTATATTTTCGTGACAATGTATCTTGATCACTCCATTCAATATAACTATCTGATTCGATAAAATCATTAATATCAGGTGTTTTTAATACTGTCAATAATTTTTTATTTTTATCTATATTAACAATATTGTATTTCTTACCAATTGTTTCGGAAATATAATCAAAAGATTGTTCGATGTGTATATAATCACCTATATTAATATCATTTATACCATTGCAATGCAATACAATTAGTTCATCACATATTTCCATTTTAGAAATACCATCTCTAATAAAACTAGAAGCAACAAAATCTAATTTATAACACGGTAATTTATGATTTTTTTGAACATCTTTCATCAAATCTATGTGTATTCTACCAGGTGTATTAAATAATCTAATTCGGTTTTCACCTAAAGCTGATGAAGCTAATTTGAAATCTCTGAAATTACAATTAAAATCCTTTAATTTACTTATTTTACTAATTTCATGCATGTTATTCAAATGCTCTAAACAACGTTCATAAATATAAGGTTCATCAAAATAAAATATATTATAACCTGTTATTATATCACAGTCTTCTTTAATTATTTCATCAATCCAACCTTTTATTAAATCCCGTTCATTATCATATGATTCTACTATAACTCCTTCAATTGGACTTGTTTTATTTAGACATACAATGTGTTTACGATATGGCGTTGATTCTCCCAGATAAGTATATGTAGACCCAATTTGTATAATTTTATCATTGCCTCGACGTGCCTGGGGAAACCCACCATCTGAAGAATAACATTCTATATCAAAACTCATTATTCGCAAAGGCGCATTAGTTAATTTAGTTATTGGACTAAGATGCCTCCAATCTACTTGTATTTCTATATCACAGTAGCTCTCCTTATTAAATTGTATATTTATATATTTAGATACTTCAACCCAATTACATCCGCTGATTTTTTTTATATGCAAACAGCGTAACATTGGTGATAAATTTGCTTCATATGTTTTAAATTTAGTTGGTTTTGTTGTTACCCCTGGAATAAAAAGAGTTGATTCTTCAAATAAAAAACGAAATTTATTCATACCAATACTATTATTGAAAACTAATCTGGCAAATAAAAATTGTGTTTCATTAGTAAAACCTTCTGCGGTCATTCGCTCTACTATATCCATACTAAGCAAACATGGTCTAAATTTACCCCATACTTTTTTATTCATATCACTTACAAGATAACGATACATTATTTTTACATAACTTGTCGCCTCTACTTTACTCCAAGTCAAAGGTAATTTAATATAAAAATGAGGTGTATAATTAGAAATTATCATATGTACTGATTTCCCTTCTTCTGTTCGTGCAAAAACACGAATTATATATTCACCTAGTTCATTAACTTCATCTTCATCTTCTTCGTCTTTTTTATGATCTTCAAACATATCATATATTTGAAATTGTAATTTAGATTGTAGATTTTCTATTTTAGCCATATAATATTAATTATATTATATAACTATTTATTAAATAAAAATTAATCAATTTTTTATTTAATTCTTTTAATCAATATGTCAGTTTATATCTAAAAACATATAAAAAAACCAAATCTAAATTACAAGAATTATATACGAGCAAGTAAAATCTTCGATTTTATTGATATCTTAGAGAAAATAATTCATAATGAATCATTCGATCTAGTTCAAAACTTTAGTTTGATAGATTCTTTGCTCATAGTAACCAACTTTTTATTTACCTTTTAATTTATACTAGGATACTGTTTTAAGAACCCGCTGTTTGACTCACTCTAGATGGTCTATTTACTTTTAATATTTTTATAGAAGGAATAGTCGATTCTATCATTTTTTTAGGTGTTTCAACTTGTAATGTTTTTATTAAGGGGATTGTTGATTCTATCATTTTTTTAGGTGTTTCAACTTGTAATGTTTTTATTAAGGGGATTGTTGATTCAACCATTTTTTCCGGTGTTTCAACTTGTAATGTTTTTATAGCAGGGATAGTTGATTCTACCATTTTTTCCGGTGTTTCAACTTGTAATGTTTTTATAGAAGGAATAGTCGATTCAACCATTTTTTCCGGTGTTACAACTTGTAATGTTTTTATTAAGGGGATTGTTGATTCTACCATTTTTTCAGGTGTTTCAACTTGCAATGTTTTTATTAAGGGGATTGTTGATTCAACCATTTTTTCCGGTGTTTCAACTTGTAATGTTTTTATTAAGGGGATTGTTGATTCAACCATTTTTTCCGGTGTTTCAACTTGTAATGTTTTTATTAAGGGGATTGTTGATTCAACCATTTTTTCAGGTGTTTCTACTATTGCAGTTGGTGTTTCAACTTGTAATGTTTTTATAACAGGGATAGTAGATTCAACCATTTTTTCTGGTGTTTCTACTATTGCAGTTGGTGTTTCTACTATTGGTGTTGGGGTTTCAACTTGTAATGTTTTTATAACAGGGATAGTAGATTCAACCATTTTTTCTGGTGTTTCTACTATTGCAGTTGGTGTTTCAACTTGTAATGTTTTTATAACAGGGATAGTAGATTCAACCATTTTTTCTGGTGTTTCTACTATTGCAGTTGGTGTTTCTACTATTGGTGTTGGGGTTTCAACTTGTAATGTTTTTATAACAG
>Ga0315331_10003161_pt1 | contig 12412 bp, 9 predicted proteins | sample M160m34915metaG_FD_203456 | JGI IMG/M metagenome (GOLD analysis project Ga0315331, IMG submission 203456) | Ammonia-oxidizing marine archaeal communities from Monterey Bay, California, United States - M1 60m 34915 | ecosystem: Environmental > Aquatic > Marine > Intertidal zone | place: USA...
AAGTAATTTGGATGTTGTTGATGTCGATGGAGCAGCTGATTTTGCTAGTTCAATTACAATGGCTTCTAATCAATTTTTCTATTTCGATGAAGACCAAATTTGTGCTTGGAGAGCATATAATTCTCCAGGTGGTCGTATAATGATGAATAGAATTGGTGGTGTTGGTGGATTGATGTCTATGTCAGGTAGTGGTGGTAAAGCATATGTTGGTATAAATATAGGAACTGCTGGAGGTCACGCTAATGAAGGTTTAACCGTAAATGGTATGTTAAGTTCATCTGCTCAAATCCATACAAAATCACACATAACCGCAAGTGGAAACATATCATCAAGTGGAAAAATAATAACAGAACAAATTCAAGGCCCTACACCAGCAATACATCAAGGTGCTTTACCAGCTAGTAGAACAGCTGGTTTAACTATAGCGAATAATTTAGATGTAAGAAGTCACATAACCGCAAGTGGAAACATAAGTTCAAGTGGAAATGTAATTGGTGCACAATCAACATTTGGTAGAGTTAATATAGATGGTAAATATTTTGACCAATCACCTACATATTCAACCAAACTTTATTCAAATGTAGGATTTCATTTAGAAGAGGATTTAGTTGTAGGAACACACATAACCGCAAGTGGAAACATAAGTGCAAGTAATTTTCAAATGCCTACTGGTGGAAAATTATTTAATACCTCGAACACAAGTCAACATATTGATTTTAATAGTTCAGCTGAATTACATATTGAAAGTTCAACAATTCAATTGACTGGACCAGTTACAAGAATTATTGCGAGTTCTAATTATCAACTTGATAGTGATGATATAAGATTAGGTCAACAATATGCAGGAGGAGCAAATAATGTTACTATAATGAAAGGACACATAACCGCAAGTGGAGACATAAGTGCAAGTGGATTCGTAACAGCTTCAGGATTTAAAGGTGATGGTAGTGGATTATCAAATGTAAGTGCTACTGTAAGTGGTGACACATTCGCAACAGATTTAAAAATAGGTAGAGATTCTACGGATTTAATTGATTTTTCAACTGCTGATAATGTTATAGGATTTAGAGTAGGTAACAATGATGAAATGAAATTAACCACCACAGCTCTACATCCTGCAACAAGTAATGGTTCAGCTTTAGGTCTTGTTAATAGACAATGGTCGGATTTATTCCTTGCTGAAGGTGCAGTTATAAACTTTGATAATGGTGATGTAACCATAACTCAAACTGCAAATGATTTAGCAATAGCTGGAACAACTGGAACAAGTTTCGTTGGACACATAACCGCAAGTGGAAACATAAGTTCAAGTAATACTGGTGCAGCTGGTGATGGAATTTATGCTGCTAGTTTTTTTACCGAAGATAACTTAGCAATATCTTATAATAGTGGATATAGATTTGCATTTGCAAATAACTTGCCAATTCAATTAGGAAAATCTGCTAATCCTATATACCTTATTGGTAATGTAACCGCAAGTGGAAACATAAGTTCAAGTGGTGATTTATTTGCAGGAAGTGCTTCATTTGGAACAACAAATCAAGCTAAAATGTTAACTGTACAGGGTGATATAAGTGCAAGTGATGATTTAATTGTAGGTGATGATGTATATGTTGGTGATGATTTAGTCTTGGAAGGAGCAACCGGTGCTATTCTATATGAAGGAGGTACAGGTAATACTGTAGGTTCACTTACCTATAATGATGGGGGGATAAAAGTTAATGTTGGTGGTAATAATCCAGCATCTACAACACATTTATTTGTAACTTCAAGTGGTGGTGTTGGTTCTACCAATGCAAGAGTAGGAATAGGAATAACTGCAGACCCACCAAATGTACCAAAAATGTTAACTGTAGCTGGTGACATAAGTTCAAGTGGAAACTATATAGGTAATAGACAATTTGATAAAACATCAAATACTGATGCTACTCATCAAGGTGACATAGTTTACTTTGGTGGTACGACATCAATGGATAATGGTAAAATTTATCATTATAAATCAGATGGAACTTGGGAGTTAGTGAACGCAGATGCTGTAGCAACCTCCGATGGTTTACTAGGTGTTGCATTGGGAGCAGCTTCAGATACAAATGGAATGTTGTTAAGGGGTATGGTTACATTAGACCACGATCCAGGTGCGGTTGGTGATGTGTTGTTTATAAGTGGAAGTGGTGGAAATGCCTCAGCAACAGCTCCAGCTCTTAATAACAATGTTGTTAGAGTCGTTGGTTATTGTTTAGATGCTTCAAATGGACAAATTTGGTTTAATCCATCATCAACATTTGTAGAAGTGAGTGCTTAATGTGGAATCTTAAAAGTAGAACACGGGTTCAAGTAGAGGAAAATAAGTATAGAGTTTACCCCTCAGATGGCCCAATAGGTTATAAAAAATCAGATGGAACATTTGGTGAAATAGACCATACTTTTAATGATACTTCTTCTTCAATAGGTGATATATCTTTAATGGATAAAGGTATAGTGAGTGTTGGAAAGAGAAAAGGAAACAACCCAACAAAAGTAGTTGGAATCCGACCTGATAATAATCAACATTTAGGAACACAACAATTAGAATTTAGTTTAATTAATGTAGAATTAGATGGTGTATCTCAATCTTTTGATGTTGAAACTGATTTAGAAATTATGTTAGGTCCTGCTAATGTATATCAATTAGTTAAAGTAAATAAAGACTTTAATGATTTTAAAGTTGAATTTGATATATATGCTAAAGATTTAGAACTTCAAAATTCAAAATATTCAAGTGTAACAACTATAAGAGAAGACTTTGATTTCAATCTAACTAATTTAGGTGAAATTGAGGGCGGAATTTCAAATAGAACTTTAAATAATATCTTTACTGAAAATAGAGATACACCATTTATAGATTCTTGTATATTTCAAATAACAAACAATTATATAACTACTGGACAATATTCTAATACAGAAGAATTTGGTGATAATGATTTATCTAATTATGTGATAGATAATAATCTTTATGGTAATGGTAGTAGTGTTTATTATAAAGATTGTATAATATTTCTTGCTAAATCATATAATATAGATGAAAACATAGAACAAATTATGGTAAACAAATTATGTGGTTTGTATGGATTGGAAAATTTTGATGATGGTGGTATTGGACAATATCTTACTAAAGATAATAAAAAAGTTATTGGATATTATACTTTGGATAATGTATTTTATGCATTTATTAACACTAAAGCAATACCTGATGATATAAAAACATTATTTCAAAGAAAAACTTTTAACGATACATCATTTTTAGATATTACATTATCTGATTTTAACACATCAATCACAAATAAATTTAATAAATTTAATGATAATTTGACAATTACATTAGATACGGATTATTATGAACCAATTCATGATAGATTTGTTTTTAAAATAAATAAAAAATCATTTTATATTAATCTTCCTGTTTTAATTGATGAAAATTATAATAAATTAGATTTAGGAACAACTCATTCATTGAAACAAAACAGTGATGGTAGTTATAGATATACAAAATATTTTACAATGTATGGTTTTTTAAAAAATTCACACAATATAAAATACATTGATGCAGATTTAGCTGTAGATAGTAGTTATAATCGTTCTAATCTATATACACATGGCACTTCTACTAGTGTTCAAAGAACCCAATCTAATTTTGATACTCAGAGAAATGCATCTACTGGTACAGGTTTTTTAGGATACAATTTACAATACCAAGACCTTCAGATGATTATGGCCGGAGCTGCATCTGTAAAAATTACACCTCAATCAGGTTCACCTACATATTCATATACAAATTATAACAGTTGTATATTGAATTTTGATACATCGGGTATATCTGGTGTAGTATCAAGTTTAGTTTTAAAAATGACAGCTAAGGCTTTTACAACTGGTGTTACAGGATATACAGGAAATATGAACATAATATTTGTAGAATTTAATTCAGAGTTGGATGAAGCAACTTCTGATTTTAATGATTTTTCTGGACATACCTCAGATTGGGATGCTGATGATATTACTGAATTTTCATCTGCTATAGCAGTAACTAATACTGCAACTGGTACAGAATTAGATTTTACATTAAATTCAACTGCTAAAAGTTATATGCAAAACAATAGTAGTATGCAGATTGTTCCACAAGAATATGATGAGTGGTATTCTGATAATTTTAATGCTAGCATTAATACAAGCATTAGTGCACAAAGAACATTCGCTGCAAATACAACAGCTGCATCCTCTAATTTAAGACCTTTTTTGGAATATGAAGCAGGTGCTGCTAGTGGTTATGGACATAAAGTTGCAGGAGTAGCAGCTGCTAGTATTGGAAAAGTAAAAGGTGTTGCTACTGCAAACATTGGTAAAGTGATAGGAGTTGATTAAAAACTTTTTCTTTCTTTACTTTTCTTATATTTATATATGAATAAAACTTTATAAATTTGGAGAACTAAATTGCCAATAACATTTAACTCATCAGGTGGATTTTTTAACGGAACTATTAGTGCTAGTGGGAATACTATATTTATTCAAAGTAGTGGTTCTGTTGGTTCAGTTAATGTTGGTAATGTGGAATACACAGGTTCTCAAGTTATCGAAAAAGATGCAAGTGGAAATGTTAGGAATAAAAAAACTTTCAATACAGATGGTTCAATCACACAAGAAAAATTTGATGCTAGTGGAAAAACAGCTGAAACAAAAATAAAAGACCCAGCAAAGGGAAAAGAATTTAGAAGAAGTGGAAGTGCTACAACTAATCAAATAGAATTTCAACAAAATAATGCCGGAGCATTTATAACCGTATCAGGTTCAACACCTGGTTTTAATATTATAAAAACTAATGCAACTAATGAATGGAGAATGTTAAGGCAAACTTATGATATAATGTATGCTGGTGGAAATGCAGTATTTAATATTGGTATTGATGATAATCCAAAAACTTGGTATATAAATCCTTCTCTAGGTACTGGTGCAAGTGACGCGTCATTAATACAAGTATCACAATCTGGTGATGTTATTATAAAAGGTAAATTAACTGCAAAAGAACTTCATACCGAATTTACAAGTGCTTCAATCATATATGAAAGTGGTTCAACGCAATTTGGTGATACATTAGATGATACCCACGATTTCTCAGGTTCATTTAATGTTGTGGGTAATATAACCGCAAGTGGAAATATAACAAGTTCATTAACTTCAACTGCATCATTTGGACACTTTATTGGTAATGGTAGTGGGTTGACAAATGTATCAGCAACTTTACCAGCTAATGTGGTTTCAAGTTCTGCGCAAATAGCAAGTGATATAAGTGGTTCATTTAATGCTGCTTCTTCATCGTTTTCAACAAGGGTAGCTGCTAATGAAGTTATTACTGCTAGAGCGTTGGTATCGAGTTCTGCACAAATAGCAAGTGATATAAGTGGTTCATCAACTTCACTTTCATCAAGTTTGGCAGGAAGAGTTAAAACAAATGAAACTAAATTAGCAACAATTGAAACTAACGCTGATGTAACTGATACAAGTAATGTAACCTCAGCAGGTGCTTTAATGGATTCAGAATTATCTGAAATTGCAACCGTTAAAGCATTAACAAAAGCTGGTATTAGTGGTTCTTTAGGTTCAAACGCATCATTAATTAGAAGTTTAACTGCCGCTAGTATATCAGGTTCTTTTACAACAGCATCTTCATCATTTTCAACAAGGGTAGCTGCTAATGAAGTTATTACTGCTAGAGCGTTGGTATCGAGTTCTGCTGGACACATAACCGCTAGTGGTAACATAAGTGCAAGTGGAATAGTTTATGGAAGTCAAGGATATTTTGAATCTAATAACGGCACATTGTTAACATTAGAAAGAAATAGTGACCAAAATGCAGCTATAGTTTTTAAAAACACCAATGGTACTATGGTTGCTGGTATAGATGAAGATATACAAAACAATGGTGCCAACATTTTTGGTATTGGATATTATGGAGATTTGATAGATAACGATGGTCAAAATCATGCTACTTTTGTTGTAACTGGTTCACAAGTCGTTATTAATAATGCAACATCTGCAAGTAGTGGATATGAATTAACTGTGGGTGGTGATATACATGCAACTGGAAACATAAGTGCAAGTGGAACAATAAGTGCAAAAGAATATATTGGAAACATAAGTTCAAGTGGTGATTTGTATGGTAGCAATTTATATGTTGAAGGAGGAAAGGTTTATGGTGATTCGGCATATAACAATTATCTTAATTTTAATAATTCATCAAGTTTATTTGTAATACAGAATAAAACATATGTTAAATTTGATGGTAGTAATAATCAAAGAGAGGTTACTGTCAATGAAGGCACTAATGATATTGATTTTAATGTTAAAGGTAATGCAAATGAAAAGGTATTCTTTGTAGATGCTGGAACAGAAAAAATAGGAATGCATGGTGTTGAAACACCAACTGCTGGTTTACATATTGAAGATGATTTATGGGTAAGTGGTTCAAATGGACACATAACCGCAAGTGGAAACATAAGTGCAAGTGGTGGAACTATTATTGGTAATAGAGGTAGTTTTGTAACCCAAGTATCTACTCCATTAATAGCATCAAGTGATACAACAGAAGTACATATTAATGATAATTTAAAGGTAACTGGACACATAACCGCAAGTGGAAACATAAGTGCAAGTGGAACGATTACAATGTTAACTGCCTCAATTGGTGGTGGAATATTCACTTCAGCTTCATTAGCTGGAGGGGGTGGTGGAGCTGTATCTGCAGTTGCTAATGGTTCAAATAATAGAGTCGCTACTTTTTCAAGTGCTGATGCTTTAAACGGAGAAGCTAATTTACTTTTTGATGGTTCAACATTAGAAATAGGTGGAAAATTAAAAGTATCATCAAACATAACCGCAAGTTCAAATATAAGTGCAAGTGGTAATATATCTGCTAGTACAATTAGTACAATTGGTGATATAACAATGAAAGGTGCTTCAACAAAAACTTTAAATATAGGAAGTACAACTCATGGTTCTCGGATAGTATTAGATTCAGATGTTACAAGTAGAAATAAAGATATACATTTTAAATCAGGTGGTTCAACCAAACACATTATTGAAGTGTTTAATGGTAATATGGGTATAGGTGGTAGTGACAGTGTTGATACAATTATTTCTATATCTGGTTCAGGTAATGCAAATGGTAAAGTAGGTATCAATACACCCAATTCATCCACAGATGTAATACCAGAAGAATTAACCGTAGAGGGTAACATAAGTGCAAGTGGACATTTAAATGTAGCAACATATGCTAATATGTTAGATGTAAAACATTTCGCTTATTACATAAGTTCAACTTCTAATGGAGGTGTTAAATATTTTCTACCTCAGAATAGTTTAAGTGAAAATTCAACTGGTAATCCATTCAATAGGTTTTTTGCACCATATGATGGTGTGTTTAAAAAAGTTATAATAAACGCTAGAGACAATAATCCCGGTAATACAACAGTATCATTTCATACTGGTTCAGCTAATGCAAATCCAATTAATGCTGTACAATCAATTTCGAGAGCAAGTTTAGTCGATGATACAGCTTATGAATTTAATTTTTCATCAAGTATTTGTAAAATTAGCAAAGGAGATCATTATTCAGTTGCAGTTCAAGGTACAAATACAGTTACAAATTATTGGCATGGAACTTGGGTAATTGAATATGATACATCAACATAGAGGATAAACAATGGCAGACTATAGAGAAAGAAAAAAAGAAGATTTATATATAAAAGAAACAAGAAAAAGTAAAAACTTTTTTGTTACTAGTAGTGCTAAAATGACTAATGATAAAGACAGAACTTCAACTACAATTAGTAGTAGTGTTTTTACAAAAATGAAAGCTAATTTTGATGCTGGTGACTTTCTTCTTGATGAACATTTAATATCACAAAATGGTTCTATTCTTTATATGATGCAACAGATACAAGAAGATTTAGAAGATGTATACAATGAAGTATCAGCAAGTGCATTTGAAGCGAGTTATTTTCCATTTGCTACAATTGACTCGGGTTCTTTTGGTGTTATTAGTTCAAGTTTAGTTCCTGATAAAGATAATAAATATGATTTGGGTACAAATGGAAGAGAATGGAACAATTTATATGTTGATGGAACTGCTTATATTGATAGTCTTGATTTAAATGGAACTAATATAACTACAACATTAAATGCTAAAGCCATAAAAACAGAAATATCAGGAGCATTCACAAGTTTATCTGCTTCAATTGCTACCGATATAGGAAATGCTGGTGGTGGAACGGTTGATACTGCTTTAAAAAATGGTTCTACAAATGCTGTAACAAATAATGCAGTATATGATGGATTGGCTACTAAATTAAATTTATCAGGTGGAAAAATGATTGGTTTGATAGAAAAACCATATACTTCAATTACTGCTGAAAAACTTTCGGACGCTAAAGGCATAATTGATGCAAGAGCAATATCAATGCTTAATATTCAATCAATGAAAAATAGTAAAGGTTTTACTTTAATATTATGTAGACCTTCTTTTGTAGGACAAGAATTAACAATTATTGCGAATGATACGGGAACTATAAAACATACTGCTGAACCGAGTAAAGATGAAGGTACTTTTGTAATGGCAAATGGAAAAGATATAAGTGTAGCTGTTAATACTGCTTATAAATTTGTGTGTAATTTAAGAATGAAGTGGATTCAATTAACATATCTATAGGAGAATATGATGAAATTTTTACATATGACAGAATCAGAAAAAACAGAATGGGAAACATCAAGCTCATTGAGTGTAACAGCTACATCAGGTTCTTATTTTACAACTGGAAGTGCTGTATTTACAACAGATACAAATAAACTTTATATTTACAATGGAACGACTTGGAAATCAGGTTCGTTTAGTTAAAAAATCCAATCTTTCTTTACTTTTCTTATATTTATATATGAATAAAACTTTATAAATTGGAGAACCATTGTGGTTATTTTAAAACAATTACTTACCGAAGGAGTCTTTGACAAAGGTATTCTGAAAGCCGTTTTTATGGCTGGAGGACCTGGTTCTGGTAAAACCTATGTTTCATCACAAATATTCGGTATTCCAAGTAAAAATATTAATATATCTGTTGGTGGGTTAAAATCAGTTAATTCAGATACAGAGTTTGAATTTCTATTAAAGAAATATGGATTTGCGACATTTGGAACTGGTAAATTAGATATTGATAAATGGCCAGATGAAGTATTTGATATGATTGCTGGTGGAGATGAAGATTCAGAAAATATGACTTTAAGAAAAAAAGCCAAGTTAATGACAATAGATAGAAAAAATAAATATATGGAAGGTCGACTTGGAATGATAATTGATGGTACAGGTCACGATTATAATAAAATTAAAAAGGAAAAAGAACAATTAGAGAAACTTGGATATGATACTTATATGGTATTTGTTAATACTTCATTAAAAGTGGCTCACGAAAGAAATAAAGAAAGAGAAAGAAGATTACCTGAAAAGATATTAGAAAAGTCTTGGAAAGATGTTCAAGCTAATCTTGGTAAATTTCAAGGTTTGTTTGGAACAAAATTTGCAGTTGTGGATAATTCAAAGTTTTTAAAACCTGAAGAAGCACAAAAGAAATTTGGAATGATTGTTAAAAAGTATATTAACAAATTCGTCAAAGGACCTGTTAAAAATTTTATAGGTAAAAAATGGATTAAACATAATTTACTTCTTAGAGGTAAAAAATAGATTTTTGATAAAAAGAAGGATACGGTTACACTAACGATATAACCAATAAACTGGAGAACTGATATGGAAAACGAAATCCAAAATCAGGTTTCATTAATTCTCGGTGAATACGGGTGGTTATTTATAGTTGGTATTTTAACATTACTTTTCAGGTCTACAATTGAAAAACTTGTAGCTGGATTTATGATATTTCAAGGTAATGATTATAATGAAGACGATGTTGTAGAAGTAGACGGAAAGCCAGGACGAATAGTCAGAGTGGGAATCTGGTCTACAACATTTTTTACCTATGATGTAGTGGATGGTATTATCGTAGGTGGAAGTAAATTAGTAATTCAGAATGACAAACTGAAGGATATTAAAATAGAAAAACCTTTACCACTTTTGGACTTGTCAAAATATAAAGTGGATACTTCTTGTGTTGATTTATTAACAGAGTTAACGAGAGTTGTTAAGAAACACGAGAATAACATACAATAGGAGAAAGTAAATGAAAAACTTAATAATACTATCGTTATTATTGATATTTGCAGTAGGATGTAAATCAGAGGTTGTTGAAGAAGTACCTGTAAAAGAACTTACAGATGAGGAAATAGAAAAGATATTTTAGGAGAATAAAATGAAAAAATTACTATCGATACTATTAACAACAACTATCTTATTTGCGACTGAAGGTAGTAATTACTTTATGGATAATTTCCTAAAGTACTCAACATTTTATACAAGTGTGAGTTTGAACTCACCCTTCGTTGCTCAATCAAAATGGGATGTTGATGTTGAAAACGGAACATTTGTTGAAACAACAACAGAAAATGAATTGGCATACAATTTATCAATTGGTGTTAGAAAACTTGCTAGATTTAAATATCAATCTAAAGGTAAAAACTTCTACGATGGTTCTGAAAAAGAATTATCTGATGTTGCTACCATAGGTAATGTAAGTGGTTGGGAATATTTAGTTAAGTATTCTTCAATTCGTGAATTTGGTGAAGAATTTGTTGATACAGAATCTTGGGTTAGATTCTTAGGTGATAACTATGTAGTCAAAGGTTCATATGCAAACTTTGGAAGACAAGGTTTAGAGTTTGGACAATTAGATGCTAGATGGAGAAAACCTGTAGGAACTAATTGGAACTTTTCAGTTGGTGGTAACTTTAGAGGACACCCAGCATATGGTTTATTTCCATTTAATGATTGGTTAGCTGGTTCAGGTGGACAATGGTGGACATTAGCTTATGAATATGGATACGATGATGAATATTGGTTTGAAGATATGAATCAGAATGGTATTCAAGACCCAGGTGAATTTGGTAATTATGAGTGGTTTGATGAAAATGGTGAATTAATTGCAGAAACAGATGACGAGTTTTATGAATACTATTATGGTGATATAATCAATCTTTACAATGAAGAAGAGATTGACAAATTAGGTTATCAATGGGAATCTTCACTTGTTATTGGTGTAGATTACTATTTATATGAGAGACAATATTGGATTCATGGATGGGCTTCAATAATGCCATTCAGTAAAGGACTTACAGATTACTCTTTCGATTATGAAAGTGGTGATGTGGATTTTGATATTGGTTTAGTAGCTGGATATAAATTTAACAGAAGTATTGGTATCTTCGGTGAAGGTAGATATTTAAAATATTTCGGAATAGATGCTTATGAACTTAAAGCAGGAATTAATGTGACAATATTCTAATGGCAATGATAGGTGAAATATTAGTATCTAAAGGATACATAACACAACAACAACTTGATGGTGTGTTGGCAGTTAAAGGTGATACTGCTCAAGTAGGAGAAGTTCTCATACAATGGGGATTACTTACTCAAGAGCAGTTGATGGAAGCGTTGGAGATTCAAGCTCCACCTCCACCTCCACCTCCTCCACCTCCACCAATTCAACCACAACAACCTGTTTATCAACAACCTGTTCAACCTGGTTTTACACCACCTCCACCAGTTGGAGCTCCTGATTTAACAATGGACAACTTACAAACATCAAAGTTTAAGATTGATTTAAAAACTATGGTTTATCTTGGTTCATTATTAGTATCAGGTATCACAATGTATTTTACATTTATGAGTGAGTTGGATGCTAGATTTGGAGCATTGGAATCACAAGACAATACTCTTGTGGTAGATATTGATAAAAGATTAACATCATTAGAAACAACAATTGATAAAAGAGTAACAGAATTAGAAAACAAATTCACACCAATTGGTGATGGAGTTTATTCAGTAGACCCGAATACAACTTGGCCACCAAGTCGTGGTGAATATACTATGAAACAGAATATGAATGCAAATAAGATTACTGTTTTAGAAGATACTATTGAACGATTAGAAAAAGAAATCGAAAAATTAGAAAATAAATTAGATAAGTAGGAGTGGTTATGTTAAAGAAATTATTAATATTAGGAATGTTAGTTACATCACTTTTTGGACAAGTGAAAGAATTATCAGCTGAAAACTTTGATAGAGGTATAAAAAGAGGTGTGGTGGTAATTGAATTTTACGCTGGTTGGAATGAAGCAAATATAGTAAAAGTATTAGATGAGTGGGATAACTTTGAAGTCAGTAGAGTGTTTAGATTAGATGTTGAAAAATATGACAAAATTATGACTTCACAAAATGTAGTAGTATTAC
>Ga0315331_10003164_pt1 | contig 12411 bp, 10 predicted proteins | sample M160m34915metaG_FD_203456 | JGI IMG/M metagenome (GOLD analysis project Ga0315331, IMG submission 203456) | Ammonia-oxidizing marine archaeal communities from Monterey Bay, California, United States - M1 60m 34915 | ecosystem: Environmental > Aquatic > Marine > Intertidal zone | place: USA...
CCATAGCGACCTTGCCGCCGAGCCTGCTCAGACAAGCCATCGATACGGGCTCGACAACTACCTCATGAACGACCCCGCTTATATGCAGCTGTACAGCATTACTGGGGGTAATGATCTTCTCGTCCAAGCTCTTGCCTGTCGCCTTTCTGCAGACGTTCGATTGAATACCAAAGTAACGACTGTCAAAAAGGGCAGCCAAAATACACTCGAACTCTCTTGGAACACAGACGATGGACATCAGAGTGAAGAATTCGACGCCGTTGTCGTCGCTCTTCCAATCGACCCACTGAAGAAACTGGTGTTTCTCGATAGCTCGCTTGCCTCTGCAGTACAAAACCACATTGTGCATCATGATCATCCTGCTGATTACCTTCGGATCACAATCCTCTTTGAGAAGCCATTCTGGAAATCATGGCTTCATGATTCTTACTGCATGCTTGATGCTTTTGACGGCTGTTGCCTCTATGACGAGTCGTCACGAATACCAGAAGCACAGCATGGAATCCTCGGCTGGCTGCTCGGAGGCACTGCAGCCCAAGAGATGGCCAAATGCAGTGATGAGGAACTTATATCTGCAGCAATCAACTCACTCCCATCTCACCGAGACGAAGCGAAGAAACTTTTCTGTGAGGCCAAAATACATCGCTGGCTCGGCGCAGTAAGTGCTCAGCCGGGTGGCTTCCAACAACGTGGGACTGATGCAAAACATTGCCCTGATGCTGGCACGTGCCCTCACCTTCTCGTAGTTGGGGATTACCTGTTTGACTCCACATTAAATGGCGTACTAGATTCTGCCGATTATGCTGCAGGCTGGATAACAACGATGGCAGCAGCCCAAGAGTAACACAAGCATGAACACAAACATTCCACATGATTCCCAAGGAGATGGCCCAGCAGGGAACGCAAATGCGTCCATGAATCCTCTCCATGGAAGACACGTAGAGGAAGTTCACTTCCCATCAATCTCAGAGCAAAATACAGTTGAATTTTTAAAAATTGCTACCGAAGATCCTATCGAAAGTCATTTCAATGATTGCATCGCCTGGGTCAATGCCGGTCAATCATGTGACAAACCGATTGTTCTTGAACTGTATGGAACGCTTGTCGTCTGGACACAAATACGAATGGTCTTAGTCACGGCACCTCGGCACTTCAAGAAGGCCGAGCAGGCCATATTAGATTTCACAACGACGGCATTTGAAGTCGGTGCTATTGAACATGCACTCCCTTCAGCATGGGAACACTACGAAAATGACTTACCAAACGGATTCTTATTTCATGATTCAGACAAAGAATCTGCCGCCGCTCTAGCTCATCGGTATAAGCAAGCGATGTCATTGGCAGGAAAACTTTCCAAGCTCTCGCCCCGCATTCATCTAGCACCTGAACACCCACCGACTCTCGCTGGCCAACTTGGTGAGCGACTCCGAGATCGCTCTCGACTGGTCGACCGTGAGGAATTTGCCAGCGAGCAGCTTGATACCATCATTCGTCTCTATGAAACCACAGGGCAACGCGTGAGCGAATATGTGTTGGCACAGCGAGAATATGTTCTGATCTGGGCGATCGTTTTCTTGCTCACAGCAGAAATTGTACTGCTACTTGTTGATTTGGTCTCAACCGCAGGAAATTGATCTCGTGCGACTCCTGTCTATTGATATTCTGCGAACTGTGGCTATTGGAATGATGGTGCTGGTGCACTTTGTAGAAAATCTTTCGTCTCAGTACAGCCCATCAATTGCTGGCCCGGCTTCTCGCGAACATCTCTGGTGGCTACCGGTTGGCTTGGCGGCGCCACTCTTCACGTTACTGGCAGGCGTGAGCTATCACTGTTGGGTGATCCTCCAAAGAGATAGGGGCATCGACGATTGTACAATCTCAAAACGAACTGTTCGTCGCGGCCTTTTCCTCATTGGAGTTGGCTTTGCATTCAACGTATTCGTGTGGTTACCAGAAGACACATTCAACTGGGACATCCTCACCTTTATTGGATCCGCACTCATACTCTTAAACATCATCCGCAAGATACCGACAGAAGTATTAATTTTCGGCATTATTCTTGTGGCTATTCTTAGCCCTGCTCTTCAGGAAATCAGCGACTACTACGCTTTCTGGATCAATGGATATTTCGAGTATGACTTGATTCTCTCCGATGTTGTCCTTGGATACCTTGCAACAGGATATTTCCCAATTTTTCCGTGGATCATTTTTCCGGCTATCGGGTTTGTTATTACACCCATACTCTTTCCATCGGCTACAACGCACTCCCGGGGACAGTGGCCTTCTAGAATGCTCTTGGTGACTTGCTTGAGCATTGGATGCATTGCAGCATCTCTCGTATTGCAACAAATAACTTTCCTGTCTCCTCTTATTTATCGGAGGACAATGTTTCCGGCCTCAAGCAGCTATCTCCTTGGAGCGATCGGCGTGTCTACTCTCAGCCTATTCGCACTCCATAGGATCGTTGACCAAAAAGAAGATGGGGGAAACCATTTTCAGGCTTTCGGAAATCTTGCCAATTGGTTTCGTGTTGTCAGCAAACACTCCTTGTCAATCTACCTTATACATCACATGATTCATCTTTGGCCGCTCTGGATTTATGGGCTTATGACAGTGGGAGAACCCACCACTCATTGGCAAAAGATCATGCCCGTCATCTTCTCGACAACACTTGCCCTTTTCTTCTGCGCTCTTGTTATCCCAGCATTTCTCATCATTGATAAATATCATGTACCGACTGTTGAACGCGTCATGCGATGGATAGGCGATTGAGCCAATACTTCAAAACCCCCCATTGGTTCTAAGACCGAAAACCCGGCAGCAGCACCGATTCAGATAGACGGCAAGCTATGTGGCACGTACATTCCCTAGACCATGACGATTAAGAAAAGGAAACCGGTACGTCGACAGTTATCTTCCAAACGGACACCAAGCCGAGTCCGGGAGGGCGACTGTCTTGATTTATTAAGTCATGTTTCAACAGATAGTATTCCCCTCGCATTTGCTGACCCGCCATTTAATATTGGCTATTCATACGATACCTATCATGACCGCCGTTCGACTGATGACTATCTCGAATGGTCCACTCGTTGGATGAGTGAAATCCATCGCGTCCTACGACCAGACGGAACATTTTGGCTCGCCATAGGTGATGAATACGCCGCCGAACTCAAGGTTATTGCTACAAGAGAACTCGGATTTGTCTGCCGTAGTTGGGTCGTCTGGTACTACACTTTTGGCGTAAATTGTCAGCAGAAGTTCAATCGCTCACATGCCCACCTATTCCACTTTGTCTGTGACCCAAAGTCTTTCACCTTTAACGCCGATGCAATCAGAGTGCCATCAGCCCGTGAATTGGTCTACGGTGATCGCAGAGCAAATCCAAAAGGACGACTTCCGGATGACACCTGGATCCTACGACCTCAGGATCTAACAAGCGGTTTTAATACAGACGACGACACATGGTACTTTCCTCGAGTGTGTGGAACATTTAAGGAACGGTCGGGCTGGCATGGATGTCAGATGCCCGAACAACTTCTTGGACGGATCATTCGGTCATCAAGTCACCCAGGGGATCTCGTCATTGATCCATTTGCTGGAAGTGGCACAACGCTAGCTGCCGCAAAGAAACTTGACCGTTCGTACCTCGGATTCGAACTCTCCGCAGATTATGTTACACATATTCGAAAACGGCTGGCGTCCATCAAGAACGGTCAGGCGCTTGACGGATCCCCTGAGCCACTCAAAAGTGTGCCCTCCACGCCACAAGGCAGACCCCTCAAAAAGCCTTCTCGCCGCCGTCGAACAAAGTCATAACAACACCTTTTCTTTCGCACTTGCCTTCTTGTACAGAACGGTGTTGAATAAATGATCGAATAGCTCGTGTCGGGCCCTGGAACACTCCTCCTTCAGCAAAGCACTTCATTATGAAATACGGAATTAATCTGCTTCTTTGGACTGATTCGATGCATGACGGTCTCATACCCACGGTTGAGACCGTCAAAAAGATGGGATATGACGGTGTGGAAATGCCACTGTTCGACCCAAACAAACAGCTCTATGAAGAATGGGGAAAAAAACTGGATGACATTGGCTTGGAGCGAACCGCTGTCACCATTCGGGGGGCTGAAGACAATCCAATAAGTCCATCCGCGAGCGTACGATCTGCAGCAGTTGATGCGATGAAAAAAACCATCGACTGTTGCCATGCTTCCGGTGTGAAACTCCTGGCTGGGCCAACTCACTCTGCTCTTGGTGAGTTCTCAGGATGTGGACCCACAGACGACGAAATAAAGTGGGGAGCTGAAACAATGCGGCAGGTTGCCGAGTATGCCTCCACTGCCGATGTCACGATTGTTGTTGAATATCTCAATCGATTTGAAAACTATTTCCTTACGAGCGTCGCTCAAACCGTTTCTTTTGTTGGCGAAGTTGATCATCCAAATGTCAGAATGATGTACGACACGTTTCATGCGAATATTGAAGAAAAAAATCTGACAGATGCTATCGATGCTGCAATGCCTTGGACAAAAATCGTTCATATTTCAGAAAATGATCGAAGCACTCCAGGACAAGGACATGTTGCATGGGATGAAACGTTTGACGCCATCAAGAAAACGAACTGGGATGGCTGGATGGTCGTTGAGGCGTTTGGTCTGGCACTTCCAGCTATTGTTGCAGCTACAAAAATTTGGCGGAAGATGTACTCAACCGAAGAACAACTAGCCAGCGATGCGCTGAAATTCATGAAAACCAACGTCGACAGACGCTGGAAGTGATCAGACCTGACCCTGACGGGTTACGGACTCATTCGCTCACTCACTCAAAGAGTGCCGAAAAGAATAGGAATTTAACTCGTGACAGATGAGCCACGGAAGGCAAAAAAAACGCCGGGTGGATTTGATGGACCTCCAGCCGAAGGGGGCCTGTCGATAGATCGGCTGGCACAGGCTTTTGCCGCCATGATGGGCGAGCAGGACCCGTATGAGACGGCAACAAAAGGCAGTCAAGAAGTCGTCGAGGTTGACACGTCGCCAGATCTTGACGAATTGGGAAGCGATGTCGATGCACCGCACACACCACCATGCCGTGTGAACCCGCAATCGATTCTTGAAGCTCTTCTGTTTGTTGGTTTACCCGAGGGGCAACCACTCTCAAGTGAAAGAGTCGCGAGCCTTATGCGGGGAGTTCGTTCAACAGAAATTGATGAATTTGCTCGAGATCTTGCTCACCACTACGAAACGAATGGGTGCCCGTATGAGGTTGTGTCTGAGGGAACAGGCTGGCTGCTTCGACTCCGAAAAGAGTTTCGTCAATACGGTGCCGTCCTCGAGGCCAAAACCCGTCGCGTACGACTTGATGCAGGAGCACTTGATGCATTGGCTGTTGTTGCTTGGAACCAACCAGTGGCTCGAGACGATTTGACACGACTCGGATGTGATGCCACTCCAGCGGTTATGCGACAACTGGTGCGGCGTGGTTTGCTCGAACTAGTCAAACTTCCACGCGATCAAGACGATGGTGAAGAAGAGATACCGTGCTATCGTACAACGCCACGATTCCTAGAAGTTTTCCAACTCCGTTCCCTCTCTGATCTACCTGATCCGCATGAGCCACCGCGATGACTATTGAATTAGTATGCCACGGTGTTACTCATTGACGCACTGTTGCTCCACCCACTCAACAGCGGCCTCGCGTGACGTGATTTTTTCATCAAGTTGCAACGATCGCAATTGATGCAAAAGATGTCCAACAATTGGTCCTGATGGAACACCAATTTGCAGCAAATCATTACCGCGGAGCAGGTGGGAAGGATTGAGTTCGGCGTCAGTCCGCTGGACCTGATTACTAACCCATGACACATTTTCTGATGGAAAGTAATTACTAGCGGCAAGAGATACCATGAGATCAGCTAAATGAAATCGCCATTCGTGGGCAAGCCATGGCTGAAGCAGAGACCATGGGGCACGTGCGTAATCAGACACAACATCCTTTGAACGAAAAACAGAAAGTGCCTTGACTAACCAAACTGCGAGCCTTCGTTCATAATTTGACAGTCGGAGATGATTACATATCGCAACAACTGATTCAGGCTCCTCACGGCAAAGAATTGCCATGGCCAATGGCAGACTCGGTTCACAAAGGGCATCAAGGGCATCCGACGCACTCGACCAGAAAGACTCCGTTTTGTTCAATTGGCCACCGAATAATGGATTCACAAGGCTAGTGCCTACCAGAAGCCGTAACGCCTGCCCACGGCCCACCCGTGAAAACATCAACCGAAGCTCCGCAGCCAACCGTTCTGGGCTGACTAATGCAAGTTGATGCGCTAACCGGTCGATGGCATCCCGAGTCTGAGATTCCAATGGAAATTCAAAGTTTGCTGAAAAGCGTATAGCCCGTAACATTCGGAGATGATCCTCTCCAAATCTCATGCCTGGGTCACCGATAGCACGAATAATTCCTTCGTGCAAATCCTGCTGCCCTCCCACATAGTCGATAACAACTCCTTCGACCGGATCAAAGAAGAGGCCGTTGATTGTAAAATCGCGGCGGAGAGCATCTTCCTGCGCGTTGCAGAAAGTGACTCCTACCGGACGACGCCCATCAACGTACTCGGCATCGGAACGGTATGTCGCAACCTCTACATTCCCAGATGCTTTCGAGCCGATTACTGTGATCACTCCAAATGCAGCTCCGATAGCGATCGTGTGCCTACGACCAAAAAGTTCTCTGACGCTATCCGGGTGGGCAGACGTTGCAACGTCATAATCCATCGGGACTCGATCTAATAACTGATCACGAACACATCCCCCAGCCCACACTGCTTCATATCCTTGCTGTCGAAGTTTCTCTACAACCTCGACAGCAAACATACGGGCAGCAATAGGATCAATGTGACTGAGTGGCATCTTGTAGCTCGACCTTTCAGTTTATTCTCACCATTGTGGATACATTGAGCGTACAATCAACAGCACCTACTAGCCGTGACGATCCTTATTTCGATAAACTTTCAACCATGACATTACCAACAGAAATTATTCCAAGCGACGCCTCAACACTGCTTGATACTTCAAAACAGGCTGATTGCCTCTTGCTTGACTGCCGAACAGAAGAAGAATATTCGATAGCAAAAATTGCTCAATCCAAGCTCATCCCAATGCAGGAAATCTCAGGTAGATTGGATGAATTAGAGCCTTGGAAGCAGAAACGTCTCGTTGTGCACTGCCACCACGGAGTCCGGAGCCTCCGCGTCGCGAAATGGCTACGAGAACACGGCTTCGACAATGCCCAGAGTCTCAAGGGCGGCATTGAAGCGTGGAGGAATGAAATTGATTCTTCAATCCCTGCATACTAGGGATGTTTGGCTGCCACCTGTGCAAGTGGCTGGCAAGCCGGTATCTTTGTTACGAATCTTGCGGTCGGGGCTGTAAGCCTCGGCTGTTCATGACATTTTATTTTGAATTGCCTTAAAACGAATTTTCCCAAGTCAAATATCCTCGCAGGAGAAGACCATGTCCAGCAGCGCACCAAACTCTGATAGTCCGCGTTTTTCCAGACGCAATGCCGTAAAGATTGCCACTGTTGCTGGCGGAGCGATTGCTTCGATGCGAGGAGTACATGCCCAAACTCAGTCCACAGAAGTTATTCGAATAGGTCTCGTTGGTTGCGGCGGACGAGGCACTGGAGCCTTAACACAGGCTCTGAGCGTCGATGGTTCAAATATCAAAGTGACTGCTGTTGCGGATGCCTTCGAAAGCAATATTAGCCGGACGCTTCGAGCAGTGGAGAAAATGAAAGACAAAGTTGATCTCCCGAAAGAACGGCAGTTCCATGGCCTTGATGCGTACAAGAAGGTTCTTGATCATTGTGATCTTGTCATTCTTGCTACTCCTCCTGGCTTTCGTCCGTACCACTTCGAAGCCGCTATCAACGCAGGCAAACATGTGTTCATGGAAAAGCCCGTTTGTGTTGACAGTGCCGGAGCTCGTCTTGTGCTCGAGGTTGCAAAGAAGGCTGATGAAATGAACCGAAAGGTCGTTGTTGGACTGCAGCGTCACTATCAGGCCAGCTATCGGGAAACAATCAAACGCGTTCGTGATGGCATGGTCGGTGATATCATCGGTGGCCAAGTTTACTGGAACGGCAGCGGCATCTGGTACAGAAAACGAGAAGCCGACATGAATGAAATGCAATTTCAGGTTCATAACTGGTATCACTTCAATTGGCTCTGTGGTGACCACATTTGCGAACAGCATGTTCATAACATTGACGTTGCAAACTGGTTCCTCGACATGCTTCCTGAATCGGCCTATGGGGTTGGAGGAAAACAGAACAGAGTGGTTGGACAGCCAAGTGAGATTTACGATCACCATGCTGTGAATTTCAGCTATCCCAATGGCGTTCGCATTGCCAGCCAATGTCGACAATTCCCAGGAGGCCAGAACCGCGTGAATGAAGAATTCCAGGGAACAAAGGGATTTGTAAAAATTGGTGAAATAACAGATTATTCCGGGAAAGTTCTTTGGAAATACGAAGGACCGACCAAGTCAAAGAGTAAAGATGCCGGTGGCTCCACGAACCCGTATCAGGTTGAACACAACGAACTCCAAGCCGCCATTCGTAATGACACGCCACTCAATAACGCCTACTATGGGGCCACCTCAACCTTTTCCGCAGTTCTTGGTCGAACGGCAACGTACAGTGGCAAGCCACAGGAATATGAGAAGCTCTTGGCTGCTGATTACAATCTGATGCCTGATAACCTGACGTGGGAGTCAACTCCTCCTGTCGTTCCGGATAAAGATGGCAACTATTCGTTGCCCATGCCAGCGACCTATAAGCTTGCGAAGAAAATGACCTCCTAAGTTACGGAGGCACAACGCATGAAAATTGGTATCCCAAAGGAAACGAAGAAGGACGAATATCGCGTCGCGATTCTTCCTGTTGGGGTCGAAGAGTTGGTGCGGGCCGGCCACACTGTGACGCTACAAAAGACAGCTGGGAGTGGATCTGGACTGTCTGACAGTGCATACGAAGAGTGCGGTGCGACTATCGTTGACACCGCGGATGAAGTTTTCGGCTCATCTGATCTCATTGTCAAAGTCAAAGAACCCCAACCAAAAGAAATATCACTCATTCGGCCTCAGCAGATTGTATTCACGTACTTTCATTTCGCTGCGGACCAGGAATTAACAGAACGTTTCATCGAGACAGGAGCCACTGCCGTCGCATACGAAACACTTCGTGACGAACAGGGAGCGTTACCACTGCTAAAACCGATGAGCGAAGTGGCTGGAAGAATGAGTATTCAGGAAGGTGCAAAGTACCTTGAGAAACCCCAAATGGGACGGGGCATTCTGCTCGGTGGTGTTCCGGGAGTACCGCCTGCTAATGTTCTTGTCCTTGGAGCAGGTACCGTTGGGGCTAACGCGGCAAAAGTAGCAGCGGGTTTTGGCGCGAACATTGGTCTCCTAGATACAAACCTTGAACGGCTTCGCTATCTTGATGACGTCACACCGCCAAATATTGATTGCCTGTATTCTGATCGTCATACCATCCGAGAATGGCTTGGCCGTGCTGATCTCGTAATCGGTAGTGTGCTGATCCCTGGCGCCCGTGCACCGCACCTCATTGAACGCAATGATTTGCGTCTTATGAAACCTGGGTCTGTTATCATCGATGTTGCAATTGACCAAGGTGGCTGTATTGCCACGAGCCGGCCAACATCACATGCCGAGCCGACATTTGTTGTTGATAATGTAGTTCACTATTGTGTGACAAATATGCCTGGGGCTGTCGGACGGACAAGCACATATGCCTTGTGTAACGCTACGCTCCCCTACGTTCTCACACTTGCCAACCAAGGGCTCACGGCCGCAGCACATACGAGCAGGGCGATTCAAACGGCCGTCAATATCTTTGATGGCAAACTTATACAGCCGGCCGTAGCAAAATCATTCCATCTCCCCTGCAGCCCCAATCCATTCTCCGACAAATAAGTAACGCTGCTACTGTATCATTCTAGTACAGTATCTTTTCCAGCGAGAATCCATCATCGGCACTTAGTAACAGATCAATTCAATCACAATGAATACAAGCCTTTCAAATGAAATTAACGCTGTCTGCTGGCAGGGTGACAGTAGCGGCCATCTTGAAATTCTCGACCAGACCAAACTTCCAACCCAGATCAAAAATATTGTCTGCAAAGACGTTCCGGCGGTAGTTGAGTCGATTAAAATGTTGAGGGTGCGAGGTGCACCTGCAATTGGTATTGCCGGTGCCTATGGAATGGTACTGGCAGTTCATCAAGCCGTAATCCTTGAGGAGTCAAGCAAGAAAAAGATCGCATACATTCAACAACGTGCAGAGGATCTTGCAACGTCGAGGCCGACCGCTGTAAACCTCCGCTGGGCGATCCAACGAATTGAACGTCTCATTCTAAATGCAGGTGAAAATCCCGATTTTTCAAAATTATCAAAGGATGTTCTTGCTGAAGCGAAGCGGATTCAGAAAGAAGACCAGCATCTCTGTGAAAAAATTGGTGACTATGGTGCTTCAATTCTTCCCGATGGCGACATTCTGACTCATTGCAACACAGGAGCTTTGGCAACAGGTGGCATTGGCACTGCACTAGGAGTGATTGTAACTGCTTGGGAACAAGGCCGTCGCTTTCACGTATTCGCCGACGAAACCAGGCCTTTGCTGCAAGGCGCTCGACTTACAGCCTGGGAACTCACTCAACGAAAAATACCCGTAACCGTGCTTGCAGATGCAGCTGCCGCGCACCTTTTGAAAACGAAGCACATAGGCTGCTGTATTGTCGGAGCTGATCGGATTACGGCAAATGGAGATACCGCAAATAAAATTGGGACATACGGCCTCGCTCTATTAGCCAAGGCTCACAATGTTCCATTCTTTGTTGCAGCCCCATCGAGTACATTTGATCTCGCCCTTCAAACCGGAGATAAAATACCGATCGAAGAACGCGATGAAGATGAAATCCTTCAGCCGTTTGGCTTTCAATCAACTCCAGCAGCAGCTCGTGGCTATAATCCGGCCTTCGACGTTACACCAGCTCAACTCATCACAGCGATAATCACCGAGCGTGGTATTATTAGAAACGTAAATACACAAACAGTCGCAGACGTACTTCACGACTGTCCCTAGCCGTCCTTGAAAAATCAATCATCCCTGCGAACACCCACAGCATGTCCTCCTCTACTCAGCAGGTCGTTATCGTCGGTAGGCCAAACGTTGGAAAATCAAGCATTTTCAATTGGCTTTCTCAGCGACGAATCGCAATTGAAGACCCTACTGCAGGTGTTACTCGAGACCGCCTCACGCAAAGGATTGAATGTGGCGAAAAGATAATTGATCTCATAGACACCGGTGGCATGGGCTTTGACGATCCAGATGGATTGACTGAGCAAATCGACATGCAGATAGAAGCTGGCTTAGCTACTGCTGGAGTAGTGGTTTTCGTAGTTGACATCCGAACTGGTCGTGTTCCAGCAGATGGAGAAGTGGCTTTACGCCTGCGACAGTCAGGCGCCAATGTTCTTCTGGTAGCAAATAAGTCTGATGATGAAAAATATGATGTCTTAGGTCATGACTTTGATGAACTCGGCTTTGGTTCACCAATTGTCACAAGTACAAAACAGAACCGTCACCGTGATGAATTAGTTGAAGCTATTACAACACTTCTGCCGGCGACCACAGAAGATAATGACCCGACCACAACAGCCCTACCAGAAATGAAGGTAGCAATTGTTGGCCGCAGAAATGTTGGAAAGAGTACGTTTGTCAATGCTCTTGCAAAAGAAGAACGAGTAATTGCTAGTCCTGTTGCAGGGACTACACGTGACAGTATCGATGTTCGTTTTGAAGTAGACGGACACTCTTTTCTTGCAATTGACACACCCGGACTTCGAAGAACAAAAAGTCGCAAAAGTGATATCGATTTTTACTCAACCCACCGTGCTGAAAGAAGTATTCGCCGCGCTGATGTAGTTCTCATGCTTTTCGATGCGACAGAGCCTGTGGGGAAAGTTGACAAACAACTCGTTGATCTCATTGTCGATCAGCAGAAACCGGTTCTTCTCGTCGTGAATAAGTGGGACCTATACGCTGGAGATGTAGAAAGAAGCGAGTGGGCGCAATACCTTCGTGACACTTTCCGTACGATGCCGTGGGCTCCTATTGCATTTGTGACCGCCACAACCGGACGTAATGTCAAAGCAGCAATCGATACGACGCAACGACTCTTTCGCCAAAGTCAGGCTCGAGTCCCAACAGCGGCGCTGAATACAATCATTCATGCCGCTACTCAAGCCACCCGACCACCTGCCGATCGCCGAGGCCGGCCTGTACGCATCTATTTCGCAACGCAGGTAGATACTGCTCCACCAA
>Ga0315331_10003166_pt1 | contig 12406 bp, 10 predicted proteins | sample M160m34915metaG_FD_203456 | JGI IMG/M metagenome (GOLD analysis project Ga0315331, IMG submission 203456) | Ammonia-oxidizing marine archaeal communities from Monterey Bay, California, United States - M1 60m 34915 | ecosystem: Environmental > Aquatic > Marine > Intertidal zone | place: USA...
GGTGCGGCGCGGGTGCCGGAACCACGCTGAGGCATTTTCGGCATCGCGAAGCCTTGCTGATGACAGGCCCGGGTGATGACGGTGAATTTCCACATCACGCCCCCGGTCACAGCGGCGACGCCGGCAATCGCCAGCAGCGATTCACTTAAGGCGGTCGCAATGGCAAACAGCACCAGCGGCGTGAGATGGCCGATCAGGCGAAGCGCGGGTGTCAGTCGTTTAAGCTCCGTCCGTGCGAGAGGCGGCACGTCGTTTCGTTTGGAAAACGCGAAATAGCGCTGCCAGATAATCGCGTTCAAAAACGCGAAAATGGCACCCCAAGTGGAAATGAAGGCCATGGATGCTTCGAACCGCCAGGACGCCAGCCCGCTCGCAATACCCAACAGCCCCATCCCCTCGAGCAACCCGGTCATGACCAGCATTGTCGGGATAAGATCCGTTCGCCAGGCAGGAATTCCCTTCGCCGCGTAGAGTATCCGCGCCTGACAATACAGGAAAGCCAGCGCGGCCAGGGCGACCAGCAGGTGAAGCAACGCACCGGGCCAGATCAGATCGGCCAGCAGCGCAGGATAGAATACGCCGACCGCATATGTTTCACGGGTCATCCACGACGATTGCGGGCGCAGCAATGCGCGCCAGAAACGCATTTTCCGGCCGATTTCCATAAACACAAAGAGAAGCCCGACGCCCATCCCCGCCCCGGCGGCAACATTCAGATAGAGCAGCGCCTCCGACGACAGGCCGGAAAAGAAATGCGCCAGCGTCGCCATAACCACCAACCCCGACGACATCCCGCCGAGCGTAAAATTCATCGCCGCCCGGTAATCCCAGAAGGTCTGGCGCTTGCCAACCATCGGATTGTCGGGATCGCTCAGCATTTCGTCTTCCGTGTCTTCGGGTTCGGGATCGCGACCCGGCGTCGAATTCGGTATCTCATAGAGATATTTGATCTGCGGATCGGTGCCGAGCTCTTCGTGCATCTGGAAAAAATTGTTTTCGGTCGACAGTTGCGACACGTTGCTGGCCGGATCGTTGAAATCGCCAAAATGGATTGCACTGGCGATACAGGAAGACGAGCAGGCGGGGGTGTAATTCAGGTCGACCCCGGGAATTTTGCCTTCTTCCTTCGCCTCATCGATCCGCTCGACGCAAAACGTGCACTTGCTGGCGACCCCGACGCGTTCATCATGGAAAACATGGGCTTCCTGGGCGGTCTCCTCGCCGTAGTACCATTCCTTGTCATGACCGATCGTGCGTGCCTGATACGGGCAGGATACGGCGCAATAGCCGCACCCGATGCAGGTGTCATAATCCATCGTCACCAGGCCGTCGGCCCGCTGTTTCGTGGCGCCGGTCGGACACACCGGCACGCAGGGCGGCTCGGCGCAGTGCTGGCAGCCGACGACCATGAACAGCCGCTCGACATCGGGGAACGTGCCGCGCTCGACATCGAGTACCTGGCGCCACTGGACGCCGGGCGGTGTGTCATTCGCGTGCTTGCAGGCGATCGTACAGGTCTGACAACCGACACAGCGGTTCAGATCGATAACCATTCCATAGCGTTGCGTTTCACCGCCATCAGGCGTGGTCATACGGCCCGCCTTTCACCGTCGGTCTTGGTGATTTTGACACGCGCCAGGTCGGCGCTGGAGCCTGTCGAATCCGTGAGCGACAGAGCGAGGGAAGTGACGGAATTCAGGCTTGGCAGGTTCAGTTCCTTTGCATAGGGCGTTGCCCAGTGATCGAACTGACCGATCATCAGGATCGTGTCGGGACGGATACCTTCGCGCAGCACCGCGTGGCCGCGCGTGACACCACTGACGGATTCGATTTCCACCGGATCGCCGTCGGTCAGCCCCATCTCTTTCGCCCGGCTGCGGTTGATGATCACGCCCTTGTGGCCGGAGATATTATTCGCGACCTCGTTGATCAGCGGAATGCCGACATTCGCGCCCCAGGAATACTGCATCGAACGCGCAGTCAGCGCGAAGAACGGGTAATCGTCCGGATCGCCGCCGACTTCCCTGATGTGTTCGGTCCAGATATCCGGATAACGCTCGTAGCTCGGTAGCGGCTCGTACTCGTCCAGCTGTTTTTCCCACCAGTCGACACCGATTTCGTGTAGCCGGTTCGCAAGCTGGGCACCGTGCCGCTTGATCCGCTCCTGATAGGGCATTTCGAATCGGAGCTTCTGTTCTTTCATGCGCGGGTACAGGTACCATTGCGACTGCGGAAACGGTTTCAGCATAAAGCCGTTCTCGGCAAACCAGTCGAGGCCGTGAACCTCTTCGCCATCGCTCATCGAATGGCTGGCGGCCTTGCAAACTGCGTCCCAGATTTCCTCGCGCTGGTGTGGCACCGACGTATCGAGGCCAAAATCATAGGCGCCGTCCCTATCCTGCAGCCGCGCGCCTGCCGCACCGCGGTTAATGGCGGCATTGTATTGTTCAAGGATACCCACACGGTCTGCCAATGCGGTGGCAATATCCGTCATGTCCATGGCATTGACCTGCGGCATGACCGCCGGCTGACGGATCGCCCAGCCCTGATGTTTCCAGAACTGTTCGGTAAACTTGGTGGACCCAATTTGTATCAGTTGCAGGCTTTCGAGATCGGTACAATCCGGCAGAATGATGTCCGCCATATGGTTGGTCTCGTCCCGCGTATAGGCGAATGACACCGTGAACGGGAATTCGGCGATGCGTTCGGCGACCTCGGGCGCATTCCACGACGAAATCGCCGGGTTGGTGCGGTAATTGATCCACATCTCCGGCTTGGTCTGTTTCGGCCAGTTCGCCGGCTGTTTTTTCTGAAACAGCCATGGCAGGTGGGCAGGGCCGAGCGCGGGAGACCACGCGGAATCGGCCGCCATCGGCACCAATGTTTTGTAGCCGTTCCGAATATGCGGATCGGCAAGCCAGTCATCCTTCAACGTGGCGTTGAAAGGATAGTCCATTATCCCGTCATTGGTCGGCTGAACCGTCTTCAATCGGTTATCGGCCGGGCGGTTCAGTTTGACTGCCGTACCCAGCGTGCCGCCGGGGACTTCCAGCGCACCGACAAGCGCAGCGAGCAATGTGCGCGCCCAACAGGTCTGATAGCCGCCCCAGCCATTATTGACGCCCTTGCCCAGCATGATCGCGACCGGCCGGAACGGCATTTCGACGCCTTCAATCTCTATCGTCTCGCCGATACAGGCATGGGCGACGTACTCATCGGCGATCTGGCGAATTTTCTCTGCCGGCACATCGCATTCGGCTTCCGCCCATTCGGGATCGAACTGCGCCATGTGATCGACCAGAAGCTGGAACGCCGGGCGGGCCTCGACGCTATCGTGTTCCCACACCTGACCATCTGGCCCGTCCTCAATACCGGAAACGACATAGGTGCCTTCGAGCGCCGCATCGCCGATCTCTTCATCCCACGCCTTAATGGTGCCGTCAGACAAGTCGCCGATCAGCGGGCGGCGCGTTTGAGGATCGCGCATATAATAGCCATTGGGGCCGATCAGATAGGGCGATGTAGTATCTTCCTTCAGGGCTCGGACGTCGCAGGTCTCGTTCCAGTCCCGCTCCACGAGCATGCGGTTGATCAGCGCAAACAGGAACGCCGCGTCCGTCTTCGGTTTGATAGGAAGCCATTCGGCCGACAACGCGCCGGTGATCGACAAATGGGGTTCGACCTGCACCCGTTTGAGCCCGCGCACCCGCGCGTCGGCCTGACGCCAAACACCGGCGACCCCGCCGGATGCTTCGACGTTGTTACCGCAATTGATCACGTAGTTGCAGTACGGCGTGTCCGGCGAAACGATAAATGCCCGGTGCCACAATTCACCGTAGAGATGCTCGGAGTGATAACACTTCACCCCCTGTCCACCGCCAAAGCCCATATCCAGCGGCCCCCAGGCCGCCAGAAAGGCTGGGAACGTGCCCATATACTGGGTCGGCGTGCCACCGCCGCCGAACGATACGGCAAGCCGCGGGAAGCCGCTTTCATCCTTTACGCCCCGATCGCGCATGCCACGCATGTGCTCGGCAATGGTGTCGAGCGCCTCTTCCCAGGATATGGGCTCAAAGCCGGGCTCTTCGTGCCGCCCCTTTTTCGGATTGGTGCGCTTCATCGGCGATTGGACGCGGTTCGGATTGTAGGTCTTCTGGATCAAGCCGTATGCCTTGACGCAGACCCGACCGCAGCCAGGATGTCTGTCCGTGATGTTATAGTTGGAATGAATGCGCGTCGCGACGCCATCTTCGACCTCTACCTGCATCAGATCCGGGCCTGCCACACACTGGTAGCAATACACCGGAACCTTTTTTCTATCCTTGATCTTGGGCGCCATGCATCTACCTTAAATTCATTCGGTCAGACGGAGCGTATCCGGGCGTTGCCCCCCATTCAAGTACGGTAGCGGGACCGCTCATAATTGACGCAGTTCTGCGGACGAAGCGTCGTCAGACACCGATACCGGATCAGCCTGTATTTTCCCATCATGTCGATATCTTCGGCGCGGCGTTCGCGCACGCCCGACGGCGGGCCGATATCGTTGCGGCGGCGGTCGGGTCCGAAATAGTCGTTTGTCCGCAGGAACGGCAGCGGATGATTGATCATCCAGACCAGGCGCTCGTACATGGCTTTTGCCGATATCGGTTTCGCCATGAACGTGTTGACGCCGGCATCCCGGGCCTCGCGGACGCGATCGCGATCTCCATGGCCGGTTAGCATAATGATTGGCATATACGGATTTGGGCTTGCCGGGTCATTCCGAAGGAAGTGGACAAATTCCAGCCCGCGACAGAGGTTTTCAACAACAGTGCGCTTAAACTTGTTGTCATCGACAACAAGAACGCTGAGTGCCCGGAGTTCCGGACCACCGAACATTGTTTCCCCATTCAGGCCGCTATCAGGCGGCCCAGCTGTGTCCTGCCGAAAACGGAACCAGGGGCGGCTCCTGCCCCTCGCCGGCATTCTCGTCGCCACCTGAAATTGATCCAAGCCAGTTGCCCACGACATCGCGCAACGAAACAACGCCGATCAATTTGTCCTGCTCAACGACCGGCAAATGACGGATGCCGTTGCCGACCATAATGTTCAGCACTTCCTGAACGGTCGTTTCGGTTGTGCAGAACACAACATCGCAGGTCATAATCTCGGAGACTTTCGTTTCGCCGAGAGCCCCGCCATACTGTGGCATTACAACGGCGATATCGCGTTTGGAGAGAATGCCCGCGATATGGCCCGCATCATTGGTAACAACGACAGCGCCGATATGATTTTCGGCCAACATTTCAGAGGCTTCTTCAATCGTCGCCTCGGGCACAATCGTAAGAACGAAATCTCCCTTAAGATCGAGAATGCTTCTAACCTCCATTTTACCATTACCGTAGAGGGAATTTGCCCGCCAAAGGTTGCTTTTAGGCCGATTTGATTAAATTTCCCTTGATTGTGGTCCGCCGCACCGCGTGACGACGTAATGCTCATGTGGGCTCGCCCGCCACCGAAGGTCCGCGTATAATCATGGGACGAAGGAGTTAAAACGATGGATGCTATTGTCGAATCCGGACAGAAAATCGGCCAACCGACACAGGAAGAAGCCGAAGAAGCAGTGCGGACCCTTATCCGGTGGGCAGGCGACGACCCGACACGCGAGGGATTGCTCGAAACCCCGGCACGGGTTGTACGGTCCTATGGAGAATTTTTTTCGGGCTACGATCTCGACCCGGAAGCGGTCCTGCTCAAAACGTTCGAGGAAACCGGCGGATATGACGAAATGGTGTTGATCCGGGATATCGCCGTCGATTCCCATTGTGAACACCACATGGTGCCGATCAGCGGCAAGGCGCATGTTGCCTATATCCCGAACAATCGTGTCGTGGGTATCAGTAAGCTTGCGCGCGTCGTCGAGATCTTCGCAAAGCGTCTGCAGATTCAGGAAAAAATGACGGTCGATATCGCAACCACGATCGATCGGGTGCTCCAGCCGCAGGGTGTCGCCGTGGTGATTGAGGCAGCTCACCAATGCATGACTACCCGCGGAATCCACAAGGCGGGTGCCGATACCGTCACCAGCCACATGCTCGGCGCATTCCGCGACGATCCGTCCACACGCCGTGAATTCCTGACGATGATCCGGAACGACTGAACGTGACGGAGCACCCTTCCGGTTTCTTTTCGACAACCGCGCTGCCAAGCAAAGAACTCGAAGAGGGCGATGTTTTTGCGCCCCGCTTCGACGTCGACGGGCTGATACCTGCCATTACCGTCCATGACGAGAGTGGCGAGATACTGATGTTTGCCTGGATGAACGCCGCCGCGCTCGGCAAGACGATCGACAGCGGCGAAGCTTGGTACTGGAGCCGCAGCCGCAATGAGCTTTGGCACAAGGGCGCGACAAGCGGTCAGATCCAGAAAGTGGTCGAGATGCGCACCGATTGCGATCAGGATGTCATTCTGATGCGCGTGCTGCCGCAACGTGAAGGCGCATGCCATGTCGGGTACAATTCATGCTTCTACAGATCGGTTCAAAAAACCGACGGCAGCGAAACCCGCCTTCGCTTCGAAGAAACAAAAAAGGTATCAAAATGACGGATAAGCTTTTACCGACAACGCTTGTCGGCAGCTACGTTCAGCCCGAATGGCTGGTCGATCGGAGCAATCTCAAGGGCCGTCTGCCGCCGCGCGTCCGCGCTCGCGAAATGTGGCGGATCGATGCGGAATTTCTGGAAGACGCGCAGAACGATGCAACCCTTCTCGCGATCCGAGACATGGAACGCGCCGGGATCGACATCCTGACCGACGGCGAAGTGCGCCGTGAAAGCTACTCCAACCGCGTTGCAACCGCGCTCGGCGGCATCGACATCGACAATCCGGGCACCGCCATCGACCGCACGGGACATCCAAATCCGGTACCGCGGATCGCGGGAAAGATCACGCGCGAACGCCCGATCGAAGTCGATGACGTAAAATTTCTGCGCGCCAATACCGACCGCCAGACCAAAATCACCCTGCCAGGCCCGTTCACGATGACCCAACAGGCCCAGAACGATCACTATGACAGCGACGAAGCCGCGGCGATGGATTACGCGGCTGCGGTGAATGAGGAAGTCCGCGATCTGTTCGCCGCCGGCGCCGATGTCGTCCAGCTTGACGAGCCCTACATGCAGGCCAGACCCGACATCGCAAAGCGATACGCCATCAAAGCAATCAACCGCGCCTTGGACGGGATCGAAGGAGAGACCGCGGTTCATCTTTGCTTCGGCTATGCCCACGTGGTGCATGAGCGCCCGGAAGGATATTCGTTCCTGCCGGAGCTGGAGGACAGCCTGGCGAACCAGATTTCGATCGAAACCGCCCAGTCGGGTATCAATCTCGATGTTCTCAACGCGCTGCCGTCAAAGAAAATCATTCTCGGTGTCTTGGACCTCAGCACTGAAGAGGTAGAAACGCCGGAAATCGTGGCAGACCGTATCCGGCGCGCGCTCGACCATGTCCCTGCGGACCGTATTCTGGTCGCCCCGGATTGCGGGATGAAATACATGCGCCGCGACGTCGCATTCGGAAAACTGAAAGCAATGTGCGACGGAGCGACAATTGTACGTGCAGAGCTATAGCTTTTCCGCCGCGAAGGCCGTAAACCACATCAATTGTCCGGTCATGCTGCCGGTCTGATAATTCCATCCGAAATATCCCTGACCTGGTGTATATTATCGGGCCAACATATCCACTAACCGGAGCCGGCCGATTTCCAGTGGCATGACAACCTCGGAGCGCGAACGCTTCCACAATCTCTTGCTTATGGCGAAAGAGAGCCCTTTCGAAGGCGAGCGCTCGAATGCGCTCGAAGCCGCCGAACGAATGGCGAAGCGTCACGATATGACGCTCGAGGAAGCCGCCCGGTCGGGCGGTGAGGCGATGCAGAAGCCGGATGAGCCAAAACCGGCAAAATCACCCTTCGAGGAAGCCGAGGCGGAATCCCTCGCTCGCGAACGCGCATTCGCAGAAATGTCGCGTTTCATGCGCGATATGGAAGATCATGCCCGCAGCGACAAGGCGCGCCACGACGAAGCCCTGAAGGCCGCCTACGACCGTGGGCTCGACGCGCCGGAACGCCGGCGTGCCGAACGCGCGGCCAAAGGTCAGGACCGCGTTGTTCGCCGCAATGGCCGCAAACGCAACCCGGCCGTCCACGCCCGGGTGCTGCTCAAGGAAACGCGCCTCCCCCTCAAGGAAATCGCCTCGATCTGCGGGCTCGATGTCTGGACAGTCGCGGGAATCAAACTGAAAATGCGCGAAGAAGCCAACAGCCAGACCTAAAACAAGGAAGACACGAATGCTGCAGGACAAAGTCGTCGTCGTCACCGGTGCCGGCCGCGGGTTGGGGCAGGCCTACGCCATAGAAGCTGCGCGTCTCGGTGCAAAGGTTGTGGCCGGCGATATTCTCGACTGCAGCAATACCGTATCGCTCATCGAAGCCGCAGGCGGCACAGCGCTCGGTGTCGAGCTTGATGTCACCAAAATGGGCACGGTCTCGGCGATGGTCGAAAACACCATCGCGGCGTTCGGAAAAATCGATGTCCTGATCAATAACGCGGCCCTATACGGCGGCTTGACCGGCGGGCGTTTCGACATGCTCGACGAAGACGAATGGGACCGCACCATGGACGTCAACGTCAAAGGCATCTGGAACTGCTGCAAAGCCGTGGTTCCGCACATGAAGAACGCCGGCGGCGGGTCGATCATCAATGTGGCGTCCCTCGCCGCCACCTACGGCCTGCCTTTCGCGCTGCACTACACGACGTCCAAGGCGGCGGTTATCGGAATGACCCGTGGCCTCGCCCGCGAACTTGGCCGCAACGAAATTCGCGTTAACGCGATCGCCCCCACCGCTGTTTTGACCGAAGGCACGGTCGAATTTTTCGGCGACAAGACGGACGGTGCGATGGAGACCATCAAGGACGACCAAAGCCTCAAGCGGAATCCGACCCCGGAAGATATGATCGGCACCGTCATGTGGCTAGCCTCAGGGGCCAGCGGTTTCGTCACCGGCCAGACCATCGCTATCGATGGCGGCACGGTGATGTCCTGAGGTCTGAAATCTCAACGAGACAACAATCAGAGATATACAATGTTTTCACACGCAAGAACGTTGCTCTTATTTCTGGTAGGTACATGGTTCATCGGCGCGACGGTGGCACCCGCAACTGGCCAACAACAAACGGGCGGTCCGGGTGACGGAAACGCCAAGATACGCTGCGTCGTCGAGAACAATATCGGCACGCGCAAAGAGATATCGGTCCCGGTCCAACTGATCATGCCCGCCACGGAGACCCCGCTGCGGGCCACGTGCGGCGGGAACGCGGCAATACCTCTCGCGATGTTGAAGGACCACTGGTTGCCGGTAACCCAGGGCATCGATGGCAAAGTGGTTGCCACCCTCGACCCGCTTTACATCGACCGCACCGGAAAACCGACCGAGGTAACGGTATCGTTTCGACCCCTAAAATTCGGGTCCGCCGCCGAAATCAAGGAATGGAATAGCGCGCGTCTATCGATCATCGAAAAATCATATTCGGAAAGACTGACCGGTCTTCGCAACAATGAAACGCCATGTAAATTCAGTCCGTGGTGCAAGGATGCCGAAGAAAACCTGGACGCGAAAAAAGTCGACGCGCTTCGAGAAATCGAACGGATAAGGGTGCTCGCGAACAAGGGTTTGACGACCGTCGAGTCGCAATCCAGCGGCCAGTTTACCCAGCCCCCCGGCCTCATCCAATGCACGATCCAGAAGCGTCGCGGGAAACGAATAAATGCCGGTCTTCCGGCGCGGATCCCTGTGCACTGGCGGTCGATGCCCGTGTCGGTGGCATGCGGTACCCCGGAAAAACCGGGTGTCAGCCAATCAATCCGGATGCCGCGCGACCGGTGGCTTCCCTTCACGGTCATTCTGGACGACATGGTCATTGCACACATCGACCCCAAACCCCGTTACCGCTTCAGGAAACCTGCGCAGATGATCCTCACACTTTATCCGAAGGTGTTTGAAAATGCTGCGGACCGGGAGCGCTGGTTCAAGGCACGGGCGGCGATGATCGAAAAGGCGGACGAAGCCCGCCAAAAATATATCCTGGCACAAGGCGTCGATTGTTACTCCCGAATATCCTGCAGCGACGTATTGGAAGAACAGGAAGAGCAAAAAAAATCCTGGCTGGCGGACCTGGCCCGTCTCCGGGCGGCGACCTCCATTCTTCCCCCCGGCACGGTGTACAAAAAACCGCCCAGCGTCGAAATCGAAGACGGCGGCACGAAACTTTGCCTCGTTAAATCAGGCGACGGCACGTGGAAATCTCGCTCCTGTGAGAAGCCTGCGGTGAAAATTCGCAGAATTGTCGTGGACGGAAAAGAACAATGCATCGCCCAGGTCGACGCGACGACGTGGGAATCGCATCCTTGCCCCCGATACCGGTAGTAGGCGAATGATTTTGCGCGCCGCGTCGGTTTTGTGGTGAAATAGGAAAAATTCGAGGAAGCGCCATGTTCCTTCAAAACGCTTGGTACGTCGCCGCCTGGGAAACGGAAATCGGCGATGCACCGTTCGCCCGCACCATCTTGAACGAACCGGTCGTGCTGTTCCGCACGCCGAACGGCGTCGTCGCACTGGAAGACCGGTGCTGTCATCGGGCGTTACCGTTGTCCATGGGACAGGTCAAAGGCACACATATTCAATGCGGGTATCACGGGCTGGAATTCGACGCATCCGGCGCCTGCGTCAAGGTGCCAGGCCAATCGAAGATACCGCCGGGAGCACAGGTCCGGTCCTATCCGGTGATACAGCGCTGGGGCTGGGTATGGATCTGGACCGGCGATCCGGCGAAGGCCGATGCATCCCTCCTGCCGGACTGGTGGTGGCTGGATGATCCGGACTGGAAAACCATTCACGGGCGTAATGGCGCGCCCATGCCGGTCGAGGCGAACTATCTGCTGATCTCCGACAATCTGTTCGATATATCGCACCTGACCTATGTGCATTCATCGTCTATCGGCAACGATTCCATCGTCGATTTCCCGGTAAAGACGGAGCGCTACGACCGCGGGGTGAAAATGACCCGGCTCGTTCCCGACCGTCCGGCCGCACCGTTCTACCAGAAGGCCGGCCAGTTCGAGGGCAACGTCGATCGTTTTCTGGTCACTGAATCGGATATGCCCGGATATATCGTGAACCACGCCGGTACCTTCCGGCTCGGAGCGAATGCCCAGCCGGGAGAAGTCACTGAAGATATCGGCGTCGAGATGAAGGTCATGAACCTACCGACACCTGAGACTGAAACATCCACCCACTATTTCTACGCCCATGCCCGGCATTTCAAGATCGACGATCCCGATTGGGACGAGATCTACCGCACCCAGTTCACCGCCGTGTTCGAAGAGGACCAGGTCATTCTGAATGCGCAGCAGGCCAGCATTTTAAAGGCCGCGGATGCGGTTGAGATCGACGTCAATTCGGATGCCCCGAATATTCAGGTGCGCACCCTGATAGACCGGCTGATCGCCGAGGAACAGGGCGTGCCATCGACGAAGAGGCAGTACGCCTGATCTTACGATGAGTAATATTGAAATCCGCAGGCTGAGTGACGCCATGGGTGCCGAGATTATCGGCATCGACCTGAACATTCTCGATGACGCGACCTTCGCCATCATCAACGACGCGTATCTGGAGCATCAGATGCTGTGCTTCCGAGACCAGAACCTCGATCCCGGCCGTCTGGTCGAATTCTCCGAACGGTTCGGCGTGGTCGAGCCCCATGACAATCTGAAATTCATCCTCAAATCCCATCCCAAGATTCTGGTGCTGTCGAACGATGTCGACGCGGACGGGAACCAGATTGGGGTCATCGATGCCGGCGATGCCTGGCACACCGATCACAGCTTCAAGAGCCATCCGGCGAACTGCACGATCCTGTATTCGCTGAAAAACCCGTCCCGGGGCGGCGCGACGGATTTCAGCAATCAATACACCGCCTATGAAGCCCTGTCGGACGAGATGAAGGCGAAGATCGCGCCCCTGCGTGGACATCATTCGATCAGCAAGCTGAAGAACAAGCGCGTGCAGATATCGGGTGCGCGCGAAGATGCGGTCGAATTCTACAAGCGCCAGGAAAAGGCGATACCGGACATCGAACACCCGCTTGTCCGGACCCATCCGGTCACGGGCCGGAAATCGCTCTATTGTTCGCCCCGTTTCACCGTCGGCCTCAACGGCATCGACGAGGAAGAAGGCGATGCGCTGCTTGACGAGCTGATCGCCCATTCGATCAAGAAGGAATTCCGCTACCGCCATATCTGGGGCGACGGCGATGTAGTGATGTGGGACAACCGCTGCGTCAACCATCGCGCCACAGGCGGATACGAATAC
>Ga0315331_10003168_pt1 | contig 12403 bp, 8 predicted proteins | sample M160m34915metaG_FD_203456 | JGI IMG/M metagenome (GOLD analysis project Ga0315331, IMG submission 203456) | Ammonia-oxidizing marine archaeal communities from Monterey Bay, California, United States - M1 60m 34915 | ecosystem: Environmental > Aquatic > Marine > Intertidal zone | place: USA...
TAAGACTTGGCAAATCAAAGGCTGCGCTCGAATGTCTCGACGATTTGCTCTTCGCCGAAAAGTTACCTGTATCCAACGAAACGATGCTGCACAATCTTATTGACTGGATGGGTGAACCTGGTCTGCCGTTGGTGAAAAAGTACATCGATCAGGGAGGCAACCAGCAGGGTCGCTACGGAATCGGAATCTTCGGCCGTATTGCCGAACTCAATGGCTGGTCCGAGCCATCCGCCAGGTGACTGGACGACACGTCAGCTTCTTAAGGCGGATGTCGCGTATGGAACGGACGAACCAGCACGTCGCTCGAAATATGATCGGTGGATGATACTCTGATACTAATCTATGGCGCCAGCAGTAGACACGCGACAACATTGGAGGGGTACAATGACCCAATCCGAAAACTCATACGCCGAAGAATACAATCCTTTTCAGGCGCCGGAAAACCCATTCGATCATGCGGGGCTCGGTGGCACGGATGCCGAGTCTATTCGCAACGAATATTTGTCGCATGAAGCTTCTGTAAAGTCTGTGGGCGCGCTTTACATGATTGGCGGACTGCTGTTCCAGGCCGTTTCCGGCCTGCTCATGTTTGCCCGCGCGGACGTTGCCAGAGGCGCGTCTGGGATGTTAATTCTATTATTTCCACTGATCGGCATCCTGCAGTTGGTGACGGCCTTCGGACTTCGCGGACTGCAGGGCTGGGCACGAATCCCCACGGGTATTTTATCGGCGCTGGGGCTGCTCAGTTTTCCCATTGGCACACTGATTAATGGTTATATCCTGTATCTCATCTTCAGCGCCAAAGGCTCCATGGTGTTCTCGGACGATTACCGCGAGATCATTGCGCAGACGCCGCACATCAAATACAGGACCTCCATCATCGTGAAGTTCTTCCTGTTGCTGGTGGTGTTGCTGGTGACATTCGGCGTTTTCATGTTTTTCGGGATATGATAGCGATGTCTGATTGTGAGCCGCTCATGAACGCGTCAGTTGTATTCTTGTATAGGGACTCGACACGTAAGTCGGGTACTTAGCGGATTTGTATGTCAGCGTCCTGCGGTGATTGCTGAAGAAATCAATGTGAGAGACGCCCTTCTTCAGCTCGATCTCCGCCGTCCAGACTTTCCTCGCTTCGTCCCATTGCATATCGGACCACTGTTCATCCGGGAAGTGTTCTCTGAGATACGCCGCACTGCCGTCGATTCCGCGGTTGTAGATCCACCAGATGCGACCGCTTTCTGACGGTTCGTCGGGCGGAAAGCTCACGGTCACCGTGATTCTGTCGCCGGTATGCTGATATGAGATAGTCGGCGTTGCCGGCATGTCGGGCGCGTCAGCAAAGAAGTGGCTGATCAGAAAGGCAGACTTGTTCGCCTGGCCCTTCTCTGCGGTCGGATGTGGCTTCTGCCCGTGACCTGCATTGCACTCCAGATAAACCGGCATCTTTGGATGATGTCGGCCACCCCAGGCCACATCAAAACAGACAAAGTCATGTGTCCCGGGATGAAAGAACATGTCGACGTTGCGAGTCTTGAGCTGCTTGAGGTTGCGGGTCACAAATACGTGATCAGCGACCAATTCCGCAGTTTTCTGAAGATCCCCCCAGCTATGGCCTGCTGCAAGAGCCCTGCGGTTGTAGATCGGGCCAAACGTGCCACCCAGAAATGGATGCCTCAGCAGCCGTTCCGGCCCTCCCTTTCCCGTATCTTTGGTGATGCCGTCCACATAACGCTGGTTGAATGCCCGAAGTCCCGCCCACGCCTCCTCATCGCACATCCGCAGTGGCGAATCCCAGATCGGCGAGACGGAGGCGTGAACGGCTGTGGTTCTTGGATCCTGGATTAGTACGGCACTCGGAGTGGCTCCGTTTTTGGAACCGCCTGACATCGCAATCCTGCCCTTGGCGAAGTGCTCGGTTTCCGCATATGCGGCGGTGATGCTGCGCATCAGGGTGGCCGGCCAGCCCCAGTACTGAATGGAATATCGTGGATTCAAAGTTTCGATGAATTTGTCATCCATCTCCTTTCCCAGTTGCTTCTGATCGGACTGAGCGAGTGTCTGAACCATGGTATGTACAAGTCCCACGCCGCCTTCGAGCAGAATTCGATCTACTCCATTGACCCGCATATCTCTCTGGAAATCACGCAGTCCGTGTCCGCCGGTCAGATGGAAGCCTGTGGCCTTTCCTGTCAGGGGAACAACCATCCGCACAGGAATTCGGTAATCCTGATCTGCCCACACGTGGCCGACACTGATGTTGATAATCTTTTGCCTTGTGGCCACCGGGCCATCGACGGTGTGCCAGTCCTGGATCACTTGAATATCCAGCGTACCGGCATCGAGCATTTCCAGCATGTCGATGACCGGTGTTAGACTCTCGTCAGCACCATGGGCCGGGAACGCAAGGCAGGTCAGCAGTGCCAGACTTGATGCCGCTTTTACGACGATACTCATCTCATGTTCTCCCCAAAACTGAACCGTATCCAATCAGAACCGCATACCGCGCGGTTTCAGTCAACAGCGGCCAGAGAATAGCATCGAATTTCTTTGTCATTACGAAGATAGATGCTGCGGTTCGCGAAAGCAGGGTGCGACCATACCAGTTTTCGACCACCGACAACCTGATGAGTCGGCTCGATCAGGTTGGCTCGACTAATTTCTTCGTAACCCTGTGGACTCATCCTTGCGATGATCAGGTCCCCAATATCGTTCGCTAGGAAGAAACGGTCGGCATGTCTGACGGTAAACACATTTCCCCAGGAAACTGGTCGATGTTTTTTCTGCGGATCCTGCTGAATGCGCGATGCTGGTTGAAAGGTCGACCAGACTCGTTCGCCCGAATCAACGCGGGCGCATATATACTGACCGTTGTTGCCGCAGGCATAAATATGTCCTTCATGAAGAAAGGCCGTGTTGTGCACGCCGCCGATGCCGGTCCTGGGGCCGCCAGTCCAGCGCAGCGCGGCTGAGCGTCCGTCTGTCCCCACTTCGATCATTCCGCTCCTGCGGTTGTAGCTCATTACGAACAGCGATCGGTTCTCGACCCTTGGTGTCGCAACCGACATCGCGTATGTCGCTTCAAATGGAACCGTCCAGAACAACTCACCGGATTCAGGGTCAAGCGCATTCACCGAGTGGCTGTCCCAGACAATCAACTGGCGTTGACCGGCAATGGTGTAAATCATCGGCGAAGAATATCCAGGCTCCGGTGCCGTGATTGCTCGCCAAAGCTCCTTGCCCGTTCGTTTGTCCAGGGCAACGCATGTGGAACCTTTGCCACCCGCAATACAGATCAGTCTGTCACCGTCGATCAACGGCGAGGAAGCGATTCCCCAGTTCGGAACTTCAAGGCCGTACCGATGCTTAAAGTCAATCGACCAGACGACACTTCCGTCGCTGACGTGCAGGCAAAGCAGGTTGCCCTCAGCACCAACGGTATAAACCCGGTTATGGTCGACCGTTGGTGTCGTTCGAGGTCCGATCGCGTAGGTTGCCACACTGCTGTAGGGACAGTCGTACCGATGAGACCACAGGACCTTGCCATCAGATTCACGCAGGCAGAACACTCGCTCCTGTCCCGGCAACCGCTTGCGAACAAAGTTCTGGTTGCCGGAAGGAGTGTCTTCGTGTGGAACTTCGTCCGTATCCGTTTCATCGGGTATCCAATCCATCACGAACACACGTTCTGCAGCGACACTCGGCCCGCTGTAGCCACCTTTGATTTTCGTCGTCCAGCGGAGCGCCGGGCCGTCGCCGGTGAATGTTTCGACGATGCCCGATTCCCGCCAATGTGAGTCGCGATCGCGACCCAGCCATTGTGGCCAGTCATCTGCCACCGCCGCCCCCCATGCGGCGCAGCACATCACAGCGAACAGAAGTCGGAGTACATAAGTCATGAGATCAGGCTGCGACTTTGGAGTTCAGGAGATGCCTTGCGCTCCAGGTAAGAGAGGGTAGAGGGTGATGGTTATTTCACTTCCCAGCGGAAGGTCTCGCCTTCGGTGACCAGGTTTTTCCGCAGATTCAACTTCGTGCCCGGCTCGGCGAACGACTTGGGCGCGAGCTCCCGCATTTGTGTTTTCAAGTTCTCATGTTCAGGGCGCGCCGCCAGATTTGTCCATTCATTCGGGTCGGACTGTACGTCGTAGAGTTCTTCACCGTCTTCGCCGTAGCGGATGTAGCGCCAGTCCCGGTTGATGATGGCATATTCACCGGGGTTCATGTGAGGAAGATACACGCTGCGATCCTCTGCTGCTGCAGGATCAGCGAGTGTGGCGGCGATGGATTTTCCTTCCAGGTTCTGATGTGGCTGCGGCAGTCTGCACATCTCCACAAACGTTGGATACATGTCGATCAGGCTCGCAGTGACATCCGTCTCTACGCCGCTGGCCACTCCCGGACCGGCCCAGATGAACGGCACATTGGAAGTCCGTTCCCACAACGTGTGTTTGCCCCAGTCCCCTTTTTCGCCGTGGTGATAGCCGTGATCGCTCCAGAGCACAACGATTGTGTTGTCGGCATGAGGGCTCGCTGCAAGCGCATCCAGCACTCGTCCCATCATCGCATCGGCATAGCTCATACACGCCAGGTAGCCGTGAATCGCATCTTTGATCGCATCAAGGCCTTCCAGTTTTTTGTGAATTCGTGACCGCGCGGTCTTGATTTTCCTGATCTTGGGGGGCAAGTCATCAAGGTCATCCGCTTTGTAGGGTGGATGCTGGATGTCGTCGGCGTTGTACAGATCGAAGTATTTCTGCGGGCAGTAATTTGGAAAATGCGGAGCGTAGATTCCCACGGCAAGAAAGAACGGCCTCTCTCGCTTCTGTTCTAACGTTTCGACGGCCCAGTTGATGCGCTGTGTATCGGCCATTTCTTCTTCCCGAGCGTTCGGAATAGCGCCCCATTCCAGAAACAGACCTCCTGTAATTTCCTGCCCGCGGTTGTAGATGCTGTTGGGGAACGGATCGGGAAACGGTGTTTCTTCGCTCCATGAATTAAGTGGCCAACCGCTCTCACGCTGGCTCTGATTGCGGAGAAAGAATTCCGTCCAGCCGCGCTGGTCAATGGCTCCGGCCGGATGATGAAACAGCTTTCCGGCTCCGAACGTTTCGTAGCCGCTGTTGGCAAAGCTCAGCTGGAGTGGCTCAATCTGCGGATGATCGTGGAAATACGTGGCCGTTCTGTAACAGCCGGTCGTGGAAGCAAACTGCCCGGAGAAAATGGCAGCCCGAGAAGGCGCACAGAAGACGCCGGCTGTATGAGCATTCGTGAAGTTCACTCCCCGAGCGGCCAACCGGTCAATATTCGGCGTGATGGCACACGGTGTCGTCTTGAGACATCCGAGCCAGTCGTTCATGTCGTCGACCGCCAGGAACAACACATTCGGAGCCTCGGCCCGGCACGTCTGCGCCAGTCCCAATAACAGCCATATCCCCAGAACACATCTTAGCAGGTTCATCTTTATTCGTGTTACTTGTCGCCGTGTCGGAACTTGGGACGGATTAAACGTCGTCTATTCGCTTTACATATACTCCGGTGACAATCAAATTACCAACATGCGGAATACGGAATCACAATGATCTCAGCATCGTGTGCAGCATGCTGCCGCGTCCAGGAATGAGTCTCTCTGCAGCAAAACTGACGATCACCACTTCAGCAGAAATCCGGTGCGGCCTATGGCACGAATCATTCCAGCCTTTCTGGTTCTGTGTGCCAGTTTTATCTCGTCGCGGTGCAGTCCGGCTCAGCCTCCGGCCGTTGGTCTGTCATTGTCCAGCAGCGCTGAAGGCGGGTTTGTTGGACTCAACGAGACCGTTGTGTTCACAGCTGCAGTCAGGAATTCGTCTGAGCAGCCGGTAAAAGCAACACTGAAGTGGTCGGTTCAAACCGTTGCCTTTGATGTGCCCCAATCCCGCAGTGTGCACCTGGAAATCAAAGGTACAGAAACGGAATTGCGGTCGTATGTGTTACCGATGACGGCCGTTGGATTTGCCGAAGTTCAGTGCAGTATTGCCTATGCCAACGACAGGACGTTCTCCCAGAAATACCGCGTCGGCACGGCCCCTGAGCTGGTGCTGAGCGAACTTACAAAAGAGAGTGACTTCGACCGTTTCTGGAAGGGCTCACTGGCTGAGCTGAAAACGATTGATCCGGATTTTGAATTCGTTCCACAACCGGATCGGGGAACCGAAAAAACCGACGTGTTTGAAGTAACGATGCGAAGTCATGGTGATATCCACGTTCGCGGGTGGCTGCAGGTACCGAAGTCAGAAGGTCCTCACCCCGCGGTGATTCGTGTGCCGGGTTATGGATCGAACATGAAGCCTCTTGGTGAAGGGAGAGACTGGGACGACATCGTCGTCTTTTCTTTCAACCCGCGAGCCCACGGTAACAGCATGGATGAAGTGCCGGGAAAGCCGGTGGATTACTGGATTCGAGGACTCGATGATAAGTCAACTTACTATTACCGCGGCGCGTATCTGGATTGTGTGCGCGCGGTGGACTTCATCTGTTCGCGTGCCGACGTGGATAAAAAGCGGATCGCCGTCTGGGGAGGCAGCCAGGGCGGCGGCTTTGCATTCGCCACAGCTGCGCTGGACCCACGAATCGACTTTTGCGCGGCGGACATCCCTTTCATGTGTGACTGGGTGAACTACTTCAGGCTGACTGTCTGGCCTGAGATGGACAAATGGATTGCGGACAGTGACAACCGCAGCTGGGAATCGACGCTGCGCACGCTCAGCTACTTCGACACGATGAACATGGCAGACCGAATTCAGTGCCGGACGGTGATGGGGGTCGGATTGCAGGATGCGGTCTGCCCACCGTCGACGAGCTTCGCAGCCTACAACCGCGTTCCGGGGCAAAAGTCATTCAAGGTCTATGCAGACAAAGGCCACGGCCTCGGTCCGGCTCACCGGAACCGTGTCTGGCAGCAGATCCGTACCGCATTCGAATTGCCGATCGAAGAATAACACTCGCACTGTCCTCGACCGAGCACTCGATTCAAACGAGCGACTTGTGTATGTGATTGTTCTATGTTGTTTACCGGGGTGAGGACGTAATGTTGTTGGCCGGGATCGGGCTTTCAAAACCGTTGTAGGCGTCAGGCTTTACTCCTCGAGCATACCCGCCGCCTCGGAAGGTGTTCGGCTGGTACGTGCCCACAAAATCAATCGGCGAAACCGCTTTGATTTCTTCTTCCAGACCCAGCATCCAGTACGTCGCATTGACCAGCATCCGACGATAACCGTCATTCAGGATGTCCTCGGAAGCTCCGTACAGTGAGGTGAACACACGCCCCTTCTGACCATTTGCGCCGGTGTATTCGCGAGTCCATTCAGAAGCCATGGGGGGCTTGGATGCATCCGGCTCGCCGTCGAATTTCATGCTCATCAGCGGCTGAGCCATCGTCAGAATATTCCAGTCGTCCTGCGGCACGGCATTATACCCGCCGCACTGCACATGAATATCTTTGACGCCCGTCAGAATCGGATGACCGGCCTGTTTGGGAATGATCGTAATTCGAGTGCTCTGTTTGTGATTTCGGCCGTAGTGCCCCACCCAGGTCTGGCCCAGCACCTGATGGCCGAACCCTAATTCATAGCCTTTGGTTTTGGCCTGAAAATCATATTTCGAGTACTTGCTTTCTTTGTTTCCGTACTTGAAACCGTGCGTTGAAGTCCGCAGTCCCATCACGGGGCCACCACGTTTCAGGTAGGCATCGATGTATTTCATCTGTTCATCGGGAAGAGCCTGAAACCGGGTGAACATCACCATACCATCGGCGGATTCAAGTGCTTTGAGGCCGGGAATATTGGATTCTCCTGCCTTGATCTCCCCGTTTTCGTCCAGACCAAACAGGACTGTGCAGTCGAACCCATGATGCACGGCCAGTATCCTTGCCATCGCTGGAAGGGTTTCTTCGCCGCGGTATTCGTGATCGCTGGCGATGAAAACCAGATGTTTGGCTTTGGAGAGGGACTTCGTCCCCTGGTATGTGACAGTGTCGGACACGGTGTCTGATGTCGTTGACGAAGAAGTGGTTTCCGTGGCCCGGGTAATTCCGGGCGCCAGCAGAAGGAACAATTGAAGTAGAGTAAAAAAGCGAACCATCATTCTATTTCCTGTTTGGTCAGGGCGAAAAACAACACTCTTCCACACGTTGACTCTGTCTTTTCTGCAACCGCAGTACTCAGAACAGGGCGTGGCGCAAGTGTGATGATAGCCGATAACGAGGCGACCGTCTTCGATACGCTGCGAAAGTTGTCTGACCAGACGCAATGTCGTTCGGCGCCGGGCGAACGTCGCGGCATCGTCACGCCAGGATTTCATGGGCCACTTTGCCGTAGACGTCGGTCAGGCGAAAATCGCGACCGGCATGACGATACGTCAGCTGCTCGTGATTCAGGCCCATCAGGTGCAGGATGGTGGCGTGAAAGTCGTGGACGTGTATGGCATCTTCCACAACTCGGTTGCCGATATCGTCCGTCTTCCCGTGCACTATCCCCCGCTTCACGCCTCCGCCAGCCAGCCAGCAGGAATACGCATGCGGATGATGAGCACGGCTTTTGGTTCCTTTGCCGTCCTGAGCCCACGGCGTGCGACCAAATTCTGTGCAGAAGACCAGCAGTACGTCGTCGAACATGCCTCGACGCTTCAGATCCGTGATCAACGCCGCGACTGGTTGATCGACTCGTCTGGCATATTTGGCGTGCGATCCAACATCACGATGTGCGGCATCCCAGTTGTCCCGACACGCACCCACGGCGTCGACAATTTCGACGAAACGCACGCCGTTTTCAACTAATCGCCGAGCCATCAGTACCTGTGCGGCGTAAGACGTCTGATTGCTCGACGCTGTGCCGTACAGTTCATGTGTTTTTTTAGTTTCGCGTGACAGATCCAATACCTCGGGTGCCATGTCCTGCAGTCCACGCGCTGTCCTGAAAGAACTGTTCCGAGCGGCCAGCTGAGCATCCCTGCTGCGCCTGCGGAGATGACGTTTATTGAGCGACTCCAGCAAGCCGAGTTCCAGGTTTTGTTGCAGCGCCAGCGATGCGGGCTTCAGGTTAGGAAGGGGTTCCGAGCCCGGTTTAATTTGAACGCCCGTATGGACGCCGGGTAGAAAGTTAGCATCCCAGATCTGTGGTCCGGCATAAGGGCGATGCTCAGAAATCACAACATGGGCAGGTAGATTCGAATTAAAAGTACCCAGTCCCCAGGACAGCCACGAACCCACAGACGGCATGGCGAATCCTGTACTGCCGGTGTGCAGCTGCAAGGTTGCCTGGCCATGGTCAATGTGATCGCACGACATGGAGCGGAGCACCGCCGCTTCGTGGATGACGTTGCGGATGTGCGGGAACAGGTCGCTGACCTGGGTGCCACATTGCTGGTTGGAACGGAATTTCCACAGGGGGGCTTTCAGATATCGCTCGAAGTCCGCGCGCTCCAGTTCGGGACCGATTGACGTATCGTGGTCGTGACTCAGCCTCGGTTTGGGATCGAAGGTATCGACGTGCGAATAACCCCCGGACATGTACAGGACGATGACATGTTTGGCTTTCGGCCGAAAGTGTGGTGCACGAGACGCCGACGCAGTTGCAGTTGACACCCTGGTCACCGCAGCAGCACTCGACAGAGACAAACTGCCGATACCCTTTTTCAGAGCTGTTCGGCGTGAGAAGGATTGATGTGTGGATGTCATGCAACAGGAATTTTGAAACTGCTTCTAGTCGATAAAGAAGAACTCGTTGCTGGTCAACAGTGTCCTGCACAACGCAACGTACTCGTGCGGTACGATCCCGGAGGACTGCGGTACTTCAATGGTCTTGCGATACATCTGCAGAAACGCCTGAATCTCCTGCTGTTCGGTGTCCGTGACGGGCCTGCTGTAAATCCACTGGTATAGCTGACCGACTCGAGCATCGTCCTCGCTGCTGTCAGCGACAACACGTTTCGCGAGTGCTGCTGCCTGTTTCTTGATGAAGGGAGAATTCATCAGAAACAGGGCCTGTGCCGGTACATTTGATGTGTCTCGCTGAGAGGTACTGGTGTTGCGATCCGGACTGTCAAACAGACCCAGCAGAGAGTGACGGAACAGTCGCTGTGTCAGCAGGTACACGCTGCGATGATTGGTGTCGATCTCCTGATGAAACGGCGCATTCAGGCTGTAGCGATGCTTGTACCACGGATCGATATTGTGAGCGGCAGGTTGTGTTTTCTGCAGCTGGCCACTGACGGCCAGGATGCTGTCACGTATTGATTCGGCATCAAGGCGCCGCCGAGTGTATCGCCACAACAGAACGTTTTCCGGATCCCGTTCACAGGCGACCATATCGTCGTTGTCGATCGAAGCCAGTTGGTAAGTTTCCGTCAGCATCATGAGACGATGCAACGACTTAAACGACCAGCCATCATCGACGAATCGGTTTGTTAACCAGTCCAGCAGTTCCGGATGTGAAGGAGGGGTCCCCTGCCGTCCGAAGTTATCCGCAGTGGCCACCAGTCCGCGACCGAAGTGCTGTTGCCAGATGCGATTCACAATGACTCGAGCTGTCAACGGGTGGTCAGGATGAGTCAGCCACTGAGCAAGCTCAAGACGACCCGATCCACTGTCGATCACCGGACGATTTGCTCCGGTGATCGTGCTGATGAAATGCCGAGGCACAACATCACCCGGGTTTGACGGACTGCCACGTCGGTGCAGTCTGGCGTCGTGAGGAGTTCCTTCTCCGACGGCGAACACCAACTCCAACTCCGGATTTTCTGCCAGTCGCAATTTTTCGTTCTTGATCCAGGTAAGACCATGCAGCATTAACTCGCGAAACTTTCCGCCCCGCACCTTCAGCAATTGATCACGTCGCGCGGACAGCGTTTTGATCTGCTGCTGCAGCTTTGTGACATGATCGATGTCGTTATCAGTTTTTTTCTGCAGCGTTGCCAGTTTGGCTTCCAGGGGCTTCAGTTTGCCGGTGACCTCGGCGTACTCTACCAGCGTCGGCTTGAGCCATGGACGAAAGTGGTTGTTGATCTGGTACTCATAACGAGCAATCAGATCCCAGTAAGAAGTCGCCTTTTCACGAGCTTCTCTGCCCGGGATTGCCGGACTGAGATCGGACGGTGACTTTTCGACAGACATCCCCATCCATGGATAAGTTGTGCTCTCAAAGATGCCGTACAGGCCGTAATAGTCGGCACTGGAGATCGGGTCAAATTTGTGATCGTGGCAGCGTGAACAGCGAAGCGTCAGTCCCATAACACCGCGACCGAGCGTATCGATTGTGTCTTCAATGGTCAGGTGCATACTTTCTTTCTTAGCATTGCCAAAACGGCGTGACAGCGCGATAAAACCGGTCGCGATCGTCAGGTCCCGTTTCAGTTGTTCATCTTCCGTGGTCAGGGACATGATGTCGCCGGCCAGTTGAGCCTGCAGGAATCGGTCGTATGGCATGTCACGATTTAGCGAGTTGATGACCCAGTTGCGATACCGCCAGGCACTCTGGATGGGAATATCACCGACGTCTCCCTGCGTATCGGCATATCGGGCAACATCCAGCCACAGTCGCCCCTGCCGCTCCCCGTACTGGTCAGCAGCCAGCAACCGGTCAACAACACGTGCAAATGCTGTGGCATGATCCGCGGGGTCGTTAACGAAGGCGTCAACTTTCTGCGGCGCAGGGGGCAGCCCCGTGAGATCCAGCGTTGCTCGACGGATCAGCGTGCGGCGATTTGCCCTTGCGGTGGCCGTTACCCCGCTCTGCAGTCGACGATCGTGGACGAAACGGTCAATTGCATTCATCGACCACCGTGAATCAGTGATGTCCGGCGGTGTCACGACAATCTGACGCGGACGCAGCGCCCAGTCCAGTGCTTCGTCAAAGGGAATGACGGTTGTAGATGACGGCCCGCTGTCGAAAGCTGTCATGTCCGGTGCCTCGTCACTGCCTGGCCATACGGCGCCGTCGTCGATCCATCTGGCAAGAATGTCCGCTTCTTCTGTCGTAAGCCGGTCATCGTCATCCGGCGGCATCCGCAACTCCTTGTGCGTCCTGCGTACGGCATGAACCAGCAGACTGTCTTCGGACCGGCCGGGCACGATCGCCGGGCCATAATTGCCACCAGTGACAATGGCGACCCGCGAAAGCATGGACACAGCCGCTTCGGCCGTGGATTCACCTGAATGACAGGTGGCGCAACGATCGATCAGCAATGGTCGCACCTTCAGCTCAAAGTACTCCTGTTTTGCCGCGTGTCCGGGGCTGTCTGCATCATCTGCGCGAAGAGCGGCAGCAGTCAGCAGCAGAACGAATGTGATGCCTTTAAGACGAATCATGAACCCAACGCACTTGACGACGACTGAATGCGATACACTAACGGCAGACTAGGATTCTAAACCATG
>Ga0315331_10003171_pt1 | contig 12399 bp, 7 predicted proteins | sample M160m34915metaG_FD_203456 | JGI IMG/M metagenome (GOLD analysis project Ga0315331, IMG submission 203456) | Ammonia-oxidizing marine archaeal communities from Monterey Bay, California, United States - M1 60m 34915 | ecosystem: Environmental > Aquatic > Marine > Intertidal zone | place: USA...
ACCATGGTGATGATGATCAACTGGGTCGTCATCATCCTGGGCCCTGACGATCCTCCCCGCCGGGGTAATTCATCATCATGATAATACTGACGATCATAGATCCCCATAGCTGCCCCGAACCATCCTCTCCTTGAACCTGCTGTTTCAACCGCCTCGATCTATCAAGCATGAATGTTGATATCGTACGGGCAAGAGTCCCTGGACGCAAAGAGAGAATTACCAGGCCTGGGATTTCCCCGGGGACAACCAGGGCATCACGGAAATCTCGTTAGAACGGATTTCTCAGGGGCGACGCCCCACGGCGTTGGTGCGACGATCAATTTCTTCGGTCAGGCGCCGATTGATGTCAGTTAACTGCTTGGCAAGAGCCTGGTTCGTCTGGAAGATCCTGGCCAGGTCCTGCCGTAACTTCATCTTCTGAGCTTCCAGTTGCGCCACGTACTGCTTGACGAACGCTTCTTCCTTCTGGTGGTTACCAAGATCCTGTCCCAGCTTTGTTTTTTCATCCGTGCGATAAGCAATCTCGGCCTGGATTTTCTTGAGTGCGTCATCCAGCAAGATCGATTCCCGCTGCGATCGTTGGATTCGTTCCAAGAGGTAGACCTCGTTTTGATAGGCATCGTGAAAACCATATTCGTAATCATTCAACGGTCGCACATAGATATCGTAAATTCGTTCGACGATTCCCTCGGTTTCCAACTGCGTGTATCGATCCAGGTTGGGCAATTTTCGCAGGTCACCCAGATGAAGCACCGCAATATCCTTCTCGGCAAACTCAACCGGTTCTCCTCGACGCAATCGTCCAACCAGTGCACGACCCTGGGGATCAAAGGGTTTCAGGTCCAGTCCTTTCTTTTCTGGATCCACACCCGCCTGTGGCTGGACTCCATCCACCTGCAGTTCAGAACGTTCCCGGCCGCCAGACTTGAACTTCAAGGCCTTGGCAAATCGCACCTTGACCCAGACATCTTCCAAGGATGCCCATTCGGGCTCCTCTAGTTCCAGCGACTGACCTCTTCTTTTTAACGTCGCACGGTAGCCATCACGTTTGTAGTTTCGCATGATCGCCTCAAGGAATGCCGACTGTGACTGGGCATCCTTGTTGGGATAATGGTCAAGCAGCGTCTGTACAAAACTAGTCTTGTCCGCATCCCACTGGCCACCAAAATTAGGATAGCTAAGTCCCATCAGTTGCTGGTACATCCCGGTAGCCTGGGCCTGGTTAAAACTAAACGTTTCACCCGTAACCAGCTGGAATACCTCTTCGATTTCTGCGGGATCCATTTTGCCGAACAGCGGACGAATATCTGGTTCCTCGTTTCGCTCCGGAAGGCCGGGATCATTTTCATCCAGCTTGATATCATTAACCATCTGGAAGGAAAACAGCTGGTGACCATCGACCGGCATTTTCTCGTAAAGCACCCAGGTCGTCTTGTCTGCAAAATTCATGTGCATGCGCTGAACGCGTGACGGGGCATAGGTCCAGCCAAGAGTTACGTCACCGGCGCCGGCATTCACCACGCGGAACTCGCCCATGTAGACCACGGGCACCTTGACGGGAGCTGGTGGCGCCACGGGCACGGCCTCGGGATCATCTTCCATCGCCATCTCGTCGACTTCATCAGCTACAACATCCTCATCCGGAGCCAAGGTTTCCTTGAATGCATAAAGCACCGTGCCGGCACCCTGGATTTGATTTGGATTCTCGACAGTGGCGAGCTTGATTTCGACTTTTTGCCAGTCGGCATTATTGCCCACGCTTTGGACCGATGCACCTCGCCAGACACGACCACGGTCCATCATCACGCGGGTCAACTTGGATCGCACATCAAACATGTTTTGTGGGATGTCGTCAGCACGCCGATCGATGGACTCCTTGACAACCTCCTTACTACGATCACCCTGTGACATGGCCTGGTAATCACTCTTCAACTGCTGCAGCGTCTGCGACTTCTTGTCATGATCTCTCCGCCAACTGGAATGGGTGCGCAGGGAAACGGCAGCGATCGTGACCAGGAAGTTGGATGCGATGAAGACGAAAAAAATCATCGTCACGTGAAACCAACGCCACGTCTTGGTGCACATTACCGTCAAGAAGACGAATAGACAAAATAGTGTGAGAATTGCCCCAATGGCCATCGCATCAGTTCCGTTCGCTTAATTACTGCAAATCGGGAGGATCCCTACTAAGTAGATCGGCTAAAACACACCTCAAGGTCAGTGCTGACGCCAACAACCTTAGTTACTTCTCGATGATAAGTTGGGAAGAATAGGGTGTCAAGTTTTATTCGCGGCCTTTAGTCGATGTAAGTTCTTGTATTCATTTAACTTCGGACAAATCGATCCCTCAACTGAATCTCACTCCACCAATACGCTAAATCAACGTTCCTTTTGACCGGCATAATCGCTACTATCTGCCTCCCTTCCAATGCTTTGCGTGGATTTACCACGGGTGCCAAAAACTCCGGCTACCTACCACGCTCCCTTATTTCCTCACCGTGGAATAGATTTCGACAAGGCCCGCCGCATGCACCAAGTTCAACATCGAGCGCGTGAGACCATTCAGCGTTGCCTGTTTTCCCTTGGGATTCTTTCTTGCCTGCTCTGGGGCGGTTGTAATCGAGCCTACTATCGCCAGGCAGCTGACGAGGAAGCCTACAACCTGCTCGCGGAAAAAACCTATGATCCGCGGTGGGCACTCCAGGACTACGGAATCGAGGTCTCCCCCGAATCGCGGATGTTTGATCCTTTCGATCCAGATCACCCACCCATTCCACCTGACGATCCCGAATCTCACCACTTGATGCATCGGGTTGATGGAAAGTCAGGTTATCCTGGCTGGGCTATGAATGGTTCCACCGAACACGTTCAAAATCCTGACTGGATGCGTACGCTGCCCCTGGATGAAGACAACCAGTTACGTCTATCAGGCACCGAGGCGTTCCAGCTCGCATTGTTACATGACACGGGCTACCAACGAGAACTGGAAACTCTTTACCTGTCAGCACTCGATGTCAGCGCCGAGCGTTTTCGTTTCGACACCCAGTTCTTCGGGGGTTACGGATCGGAATACCGCTCACAGGGACCTGCCACGTCAGGCAGTGGCTCCAGTAACACGCTGGACTTGAGTACCCGCAACATGACCATGAGGCGAACCTTTACCACGGGTGCGGAGATGGTCGTCGGCCTGGCGAACAGCCTCGTCTGGCAATTCAGTGGTCCGGACAACTACTCCTCATCAACCCTCCTGGACTTCAGTCTCGTTCAACCGTTACTGCGTCAGGCAGGTCGCGAGCGCATCATGGAAACGCTCACGTTGTCGGAACGTACCCTGCTGGCCAATGTGCGGCAGATGGAACGATTCCGCCGCGGCTATTACCTCGAATTGATGACCGGGTTTGGTGAACAACCGGGTCCAACACGTCGCGGTGGATTTTTTGGCAGCTCCGGTCTCGGTGGTTTTACGGGCGTGGGCAGCGGGGGCTTCGGCGGCGTGGGTGGCAGCTCTTTCGGGGGATCGTTTGGATCAGTGGCTCCAGAAAATGCCTCGGGATATATCGGCCTGCTGCAATCCCAGCTTAACCTGCGGAACGGGGACGCCAGCCTGGCCGCTCTGCGCAGCAGCCTCTCCCAGCTGGAAGCTTTCCGGGATGCCGGACGTATTGATTTCTTCCAGGTCGAACAATTGCGGCAACGCCTGTACAGCACGGTATCCAGTCTGCTGACACTCCGTCGCTCTTACCAGGACCGCCTGGACCGCTTTAAATCAGACCTGGGAATTCCTCCGCAGATTGACCTGGTCATCGAAGATAACACGCTCGACCAGTTTAACCTGATCGATCCCCAACTCATGCCACTACAAAACTCGGTTCTCCAACTCCAGAACCAGGTGGGTGCAATTATCATCAGCGTGCTCCCCACGGCCGAGGACAACCAGGCACCCCAGGTCCAGTGGAGTCCCGCACTCAAGACTGCGCTTACACAGCTGAGCATACTGGCCAAACGCCTCGACCAGCTTCGTCAACAAACGGCACAAGTTAACATTCCCCAGGCTGCCAACGACATTCAAACACTGCGCGTCCACCTGCCGGACCGACACCAGGCCGGCAAGGAACTCACGAATCTCTTCCAGCAGCGGGCTGCGGCAGGTGATGACTCGGCCAACCTGGTCGACCTGTCACTGTTTGATACCAACGGGCTCGACAATCTACCTGTCCTGCTGGCCGAAACGCTCAGTGGGATCAAGACTCGCATCACGAACACCAAGGCCGCGAACCAGTTGGTTCAGGATATTGATCAGTTGTTACAGCGGGGCGACCAACTCCAACCGGCCGACCTGCAAACAGTCCTGGACACGCGCATCTTTTCTGTTTTCCCCGACCTGTTAAACGAACTGTCGGCAGACCTGTTGGAATTGTCACTGGTCCAGGCAGAGGCGCGTGCGGAAAGCATCAGCCTGGTCCCCGTGGATATGGAAGCCGAGGGAGCCCTGGAAATCGCACGTGAATATCGACGCGACTGGATGAATGCACGCGCCTCACTCGTTGATGCCTGGCGCCTGGTGGAATTCAATGCCGACAGCCTGGAGAGCAACCTGGACGTTGTTTTTAGTGGCGGCATTGGAAATGTCAGTGATCATCCATTCAACCTGGATGCCTCCAACGGTAATTTGCGTGCTGCCCTGCGATGGGATGCACCCATTACCCGCCTGCAGGAACGAAACACCTACCGTCAATCCCTGATCGAATACCAGCAATCCCGTCGGCGTTACTACCGTTACGAAGATGCCATTGCATCCGGATTGAGAGCGGCCCTACGACAGGTTCAATTGAACCAGGTAAACTTCGAACTGCGGCGCACGGCACTGCGAGTCGCAATCAAGCAGGTGCAATCGGCGCGACTCAAGCTGCAAGAACCACCTCGTCAAAATGCACTGGGACAGGCCGGTACGTTTGGACCCACGACTGCCCAGAACCTGATCTCCTCCCTGGACTCCCTGAGAGATGCCCAGGACGACATTCTCAGTGTCTGGGTGAACTACGAAGTTCAACGGGCCATGCTGGACCTGAACCTGGGAACCATGGAACTGGATGACGAGGGCGCCTGGGTCGATCCGGGTCCGATTGGGCTGAAATACGGTTATCCAACCAACCCCCTGCCAGCAAATGAGGGAACATCCCCTCCGAACCCCGCCGCACAACCGGGCCAGGACAATCTGCCCGCAGCTGATCCCGCGATCAACAACCCACAGGGGCCTTAAGGCAAGAGATTATCTTGTCCAGGAGGATCAAAATCAGGAGTTTTCTCGAAAACTCCTGGTGGTTAATCGGGTTTAATAGAAACAGGTAAGCTGGACGGAAGCGATAACAACTTTCGCTTTACGGTGCCAGATGCCAATGACAATCTCGTCTCCAACAACTAAAATATCGTTGCTTACCGAAGCTAAAGGCCGACTGCCCTGGTGACATTTTATGTCGCAACTGGACCAACCGTCGGTTTACCGAAAGCCTTTCCGCGTACAAGGATTTTCTGTCATGACCAAGCTTTCCAGGATTCATCATCGCCGCAAAGGCGGAGCAGCTTCTTTGGGCCTAGTTGGGCTGATTCTCTCCGGCCTGTTGGGCTGGGGTGTTTGGTACCTGGTTAGCCAGGCAACTGAGCCCGTGGAAATCCAAATCATACCCTTCAAAATCGTAAAGGCGGATTTCGAGCACGTCGTAACGGAACAGGGCGAAGTAGAAAGTTCCGGCAAGCTGGAAATTCGTTGCATGGTGGAAGACCCGACCAGCGGCGGTACCGAGATTATCTGGATCGTCGAAGAAGGGACCTACGTGAAAGGTCCACAAACTGCAGAAATCAACGGTAACGAAACCCCCCAGCAGTTAGCTGATCAGCACAAGATGACGCTGGAAAAATTACGAGAGCTGAACCCGACCCTGGATACCCTGATCAAGGACGGCAAGGATATCATTCTGAAACAAGGCGATCTCCTGGTGACCTTCAACAAGAAATCACTCCAGGACGCGCGGGACAATCAGAACAAGGCCGTGGTATCAGCCCAGAGCAACGTAACGGCATCAGACAACAAGGTGACGCAGGCAACGATCAGCCTCGAGGAGTACCAGAAAGGTACGTATCTCCAGGACAAGCAGATCATCGAGAGTGAAATCCTGGTGGTCCAGGAAAGCCTGGCACGAGCCAAGGACACCGCCAAGTTCAGTTCGCGCCTGGCCGCCCTCGGATTCCTGACCGCGGAGCAGCTGAAAGCAGACCTGTTCGCCGTGAAACAAACAGAGGTGGACCTGGCCCTCGTAGAAAGCCGCATGGACACGCTGCAAAAAATCACGAAAAAGAAGATGGAGGTTGGCTTCCAGAGTGATATCAAGGCTGCCCAGGCCGAGTTGAACGCCAAGTCAGCCATTCTCGAACAGGAACAAAACAAGCTTGATGAAATCGATCTGAACCTGACCAAGTGTGATATCTACGCTCCGGCCGAGGGCCAGGTCCTGTACCACAACGTGTACAGTTCACGAAGCGGCCGAGCCGAACAGGTCATCGAGGCTGGCTCGCGGATTCGTTATCGGCAAATCGTGGTTGACCTGCCCAATCCCCAGCTCATGCAGGTGAAGGCAAAAATCAACGAAGGTGGGATCCGCTACGTCCGGACCGATCAGGATGCCGTGATTAATGTCGGGGCCCTGCAGGGACAGGTGATCAAGGGCAAGGTCATCAAGGTCAACCAGATTCCAGAGCCGAATGCGTTTTTCGGATCCCAGGTAAAGGAGTATGGCACCTACGTCGCGATCATTGACCCACCGGAGACCATTCGCTCTGGCATGACCGCCGAGGTGAAAGTCCTGGTAGAACGACAGGAAAAAGCATTGCTCATTCCCGTGCAGGCATTACACGAGGTGGCCGGACATTACTTTTGCCTGGTCCAGACCGAAGCCGGACTGGAAACCCGGGAAATCAAGATCGGATCCAGCAATGAAAAGATGATTGTCATCGATACGAAGGCCGCCAAGGAGGCAGGCATCGCGGGCGTCCAGGAAAACGATATCCTGGTAGAAAACCTGCGAGCACATATGGACACCCTGAAGGCTGGCATCCCACAGAACATGCAGGATGCTGATGTTAAATCGATTGGCACCAAGGGAGAGACCGTCGAGGCCCCCAAGCAGCAAACAGGCAGACCGGGTGCCAGTCCCTCCGATGGTCAGCAACAACCCCGGGGTGGCGGTGGCAATCGCCAGGGGGGTGGTATGGTGGCAAGGCTTGACAAAAACGGGGATGGTAAAGTCTCGCAAGACGAGCTGCCTCCGGGAATGCCTGCGGATGTTTTCAAGCAATTGGATAAAAACAAGGACGGCTTTATCGATAAGCAGGAAGCTGCTGCAATGAGTGGAGGTGGTGGCCGATCCGGTGGAGGCGGCCGACCAGGAGGTGCCCGTTGAATTTTGCTGCCCGGGTCAACTCGCTTCACAAAGAATATTTTCTCAAGGGCGAAACAGTACGCGCCTTGCGCGGAGTTACGTTCGATATACCAGAAGGTGACTACGTTGCCATCATGGGTCCATCGGGATCCGGCAAGAGTACCCTGCTAAATGTGTTGGGTTGCCTGGATCGTCCGACACGTGGTTCCCTTTTCCTGGGCGAGTCAGACGTATCACGCATGGATGACGATGACCTCTCCCGTATGCGAGCTGCCAAGATTGGCTTCGTGTTCCAGTCCTATAACCTAATCCAACAACTCACCGTGCTGGAAAACATCGAGGTCCCCCTGGCCTATTGCCGGCGCCTTAACGCGGCCGGCAGACAACGCTGCCGGGAACTGGCCGAAATGGTCGGACTGGGTGATCGTCTCAAGCATCGACCGTACCAGCTGTCGGGTGGTCAGCAGCAACGCGTTGCAATTGCTCGTAGCCTGATTAACGATCCCTACTTCATCCTGGCTGACGAGCCGACCGGAAACCTCGATTCCAAGACCACGGATGAAATCCTGTCCCTGTTCCAGGAACTGCATGAACAGGGCAAGACCATCATTCTCGTCACCCATGAAGACGAGGTCGCCAGTCACACGAAGCGTATTATTCGACTCTTCGATGGTGAAATCGCTGTCGACACGGCGCTGGATGGTACATCGGACACTCTTCTTATCTGAATTCCCGTGGAGAGTAATCTGCATGATACGCATATTTTCAGAACTGGCCATTGGTATCAAGAGCCTCATGCTCAAGCCAATGCAATCCAGCCTGACCATCCTGGGAATCTTCATCGGGGTTGCCAGCGTGATCTGGTTGCTGGCCATCGGGGAAGGGATCAGTGACGAGGCCCAGAAGCAAATCGCGGACCTGGGGGCCACCAACATCATCATCCGCACGAAAAAACCATCCACCCAGGTCACCAGTGAAAATTCCGGTCCCATGCCGTACGGGGTAACCCGTGAAGACCGTGAAAAAGTGCTGCGGATTCCCACCGTCAAAGACGTCATTCAAATCCGCGAGTTCCAACGCACCTTGTTTTTCCGGGATAACCGCCTGGATGGACGTATCGTGGGATGCACACCCAAATACGCAGACCTCACACATCTGGAAGTAGAGCGAGGTCGATTCCTGGAAGACGCAGACCTTATATCCGCAAAAACCTTCTGCGTGATCGCTGAAAAGGTGGCCGAGCGACTTTTCGGCTACGAAGACCCCATCGGTCGTTCCATTTATCTGCCCGATTTCGAAGACTACTACACGATCGTGGGGGTCATGAAACACCGTGAGGCCACGGGAGGCATCGGTGGATCCCTCTCAGGCCAGGTGTTTGAAAACGACATGTACATTCCGATCACCACGTTGCGAAGACGAATCGGTGATCTCGATCGCATTGCCCGGGCCGGTACGTTTAGCCGTGACTATGTCCAACTAAGTCAGATCACGGTGATCGTAGATGATCTCAATAACGTCTTTTCCACATATGACCATATCATGGAGACGCTCAAGGCCCATGCTGAAATGGAAGACCTCGCTATCGTGGTGCCCAAGGAATTGTTAGACCAGGCCAAAAGAACGAAAACGATGTTCATGGCGTTCATGGCCATGATTGCTGGCGTCTCGCTGGTCGTGGGTGGCATTGGCATCATGAATATCATGTTGGCCACGGTCACGGAACGAACGCGTGAGATCGGCGTGCGACGTGCGCTGGGAGCACGACAGCGCGACATTATTCGACAGTTCCTGGTGGAAACCGTGGCCCTCTCCACGATGGGCGGTATTACGGGAGTCCTCGGCGGTCTGATTTGTCCTTATGTAATTAACGCGCTGCGGTTCATCATAAAAACCCAATCTTTCTCAGACAATTTTTTCCAGATAACAGATCTGCCTGAAATTCTCCAAAAGATGGAACCCCAGATTGTTGATTACTCTATCCCATTGGCATTCGGGATCTCCGTCATCGTGGGAATCCTCTTCGGGGTCTATCCTGCCATGCGAGCAGCCCAGATGGATCCCATCGAAGCCCTGCGACACGAGTAAGACTGTCAATCTCCGTGCAGCAGCGGAGCAAACCGTGCCAGTTCCTGAACCAGTCCCTCCAGCGTTTCACGCGAATGGCCATAACAGAGGCTCAACCGCAAACAGGATGCTCCCTCGGCGACCGAGGGGGGACGAATTGCCGGGACCAGGAATCCTGCCTCGCGCAGCTGTTGTGACCAGGCCAGGGCACGTTCCGGACTTCCCACCGGCAGTGCAAAGATCTGGCTCTGCAAGCTTCCCAGCGGCCAACCCTGCTCGATCAATTGATCATGAAGCCAGGCTGCCTGCTCCATCAAATCTTCACGTCGCTCGGGTTGTTCATCGACGATCTCCAGGCCACGTAATCCCGCTGCCGCCATCGCCGGTGGCGACGCCGTGGAAAAAATATAGGGGCGCGCACGATTAACCAACCATTGGACCAGTTGTTCACTACCCGCCACGAAACCACCGGCTGAACCCAAGCCCTTGCTCAGGGTCCCCACGCGAACATGAACACCTTCTTCCACTTGTTGGAGCTGGCAGACGCCGCGCCCGGTTGCCCCCAGGACCCCGGTGGCATGCGCCTCGTCCACCATCAGGATGGCATCATGTTCAGCCGCCAGTGCAGCCAGGTCAGGCAGGGGAGCCAGGTCGCCATCCATGCTGAACAATGTATCGGTAACGATCAGCCGCCGACGAAACGAGGTTGAGGCGACCAGTCGGTCCCGCAGGTTCCCTGTATCAAGATGCGGGTAAACCTCGATCTTTGCTCCCGAAAGTCGACAACCGTCAATGATACTGGCGTGGTTCCTGGCATCACTAAAAATGACATCCCCGGGGCCGACCAGGGCAGCAATCGTTCCGGAGTTCGCCGCGTATCCGGATGGAAACAGGATTGCTTCCTGGCACCCTTCAAAGCGGGCCAGGGATTGTTCCAGCTGCGCATGCAGGTCACCGTAACCCACGATCAGCGGACTCGCTCCACTACCCCAGCCAGCTGTCTCGAGTCCCTGGTGTACGCTGTCGAGCAATGCTTCTGCGGCCAGGCCGAGGTAATCATTGGAAGCAAAATTACCCAGGGATCGACCATCGATCGAGATGCGAGCTGCCACCTGGGGTCCCGCTCGCTGCTGACGGTGACGACGCAGATGCTGGTCGTCGAGACCCTTGAGTTCGTCATCTATCCAACGTAAAGGATCCACGCTTGCCGCCTATCACTAAACTACTTCGAATGGGCATGCTTCCGGATGGCATCGAACTCGTTCTTGCGCACGGGCTGTACGGAGAGTCGCGAACCCTTGCGAAGCAATTCCATCTTTTCCAGTTTTTTCATACCGCGCAATGTTTCCAATGCAATGGGCTCGTCAAAGATCTCCACCAGCTTGATATCGACCATGAACCAGCGCGGATTTTCTGCACTCGATTTCGGATCGTAGTGCTTGTCGTTAGGATCCCAGGAAGTGTGATCGGGATAACTTTCCCGGACCACACGGGCAACTCCAGCCACGGCCGGCGGCTTGGCATTGGAGTGGTAGAATAGCACCAGGTCCCCTTTCTTCATCTGGTCACGCATGAAATTACGCGCCTGGTAATTTCGCACCCCATCCCAGTGCGTGGTCTTGGTTTTTTCAGCGGCCAGGTCCTGGATCGAATAGGCGTGAGGCTCGGACTTCATGAGCCAATAATTGTCAGCACTAAGTGGTTTGTTTGCTGCCATGACAAATAGATTCCTGCTTGATCCCCGGAGAATGATGACGTCCTACGGCACCGGACCGCGGGCCTGTGGCCCGATTGTAGATGATGACAGCCGCGAAGAAAACCAACCAGCAGGCTGGGGCCCAACGGTTCCCACCAGACTGAAGCCAGGCGGGACTTCCAGTGGGCAACAGCTACCGCAGGCGCATTGATAGCGACCGGATCGGGTGTCACATTTTACCTACGCGACCTCGATTACTCGGGACGACGCGCCACGGCCGTTTTCGGCAGGACACCCAGGTAAGCAAACAGGTCAGTAATCTCTTCCAGTGTCAGCTTGTCCAGCAACTGGGCTGGCATCGCGGACTGTTTGCTGTTTTCCACGGTTTCCACCTGTCCCTTGGGGACGGTGATCTTCTTGCCGTTGGCCTGCAAGACAATCCACTGTTCACCGGGACCTGGAACAACGAGACCGCCGTAGATACGTCCATCGGTGGTCACGATTTGCCGAGAGCGATACTGATCCGAAATAACATGGGATGGAAACACGATGGACTCGAGAATTTCCTTCTTGGTAAATCGCTTACGAATATTACTCAGGTCCGGTCCCATCACTTCACCACTGTCACCGAACCGGTGACATTTGACGCATTGCGATTTCTCGAAAACCAGTGCGCCACGTTGGGCATTACCATGGGCACCCTCACCGGTGGTCAGGTAATCAGCCAGGTTACTGAAGGTCCACTTGCTTCCTTCCGGTGCCACGGGCAATTTCGCTGCTGGCTTACCGGGGAAGCGATCCTGGAACCATCCCTGCCAGTAGGCAAGCTGGTCACTGACTTCTGCGGAATGCTCCTCGGGAGTTTGCTGAGCCGTCCAGTGTTCCAGCAACTCAACTGCCACAGCTGCATTTTTTGCATCCAGCTTCAGGCCATTGAGAATCACCTGGCGATAATACTGGGACTGCACGGGTCGCTGATCGACCGTCTTGAGTTGAGAAAGTACTTCCTGGGCAACCTGCCCTTCCACGACCGCCAGGCTATGCAAGAGGTAGGACCAGTTCGATCCACCAGGTTGCTGGGACAGGCCGAGAGCAATAGGCTGGCGCAATTCAGGTTCACGTTTCCAGATTTCATGCAGGTATTTCATCGATTCCTGGTCACCACTGCGTGAGAGGACTGCAATGATACCTACCTTCAATCGG
>Ga0315331_10003172_pt1 | contig 12399 bp, 8 predicted proteins | sample M160m34915metaG_FD_203456 | JGI IMG/M metagenome (GOLD analysis project Ga0315331, IMG submission 203456) | Ammonia-oxidizing marine archaeal communities from Monterey Bay, California, United States - M1 60m 34915 | ecosystem: Environmental > Aquatic > Marine > Intertidal zone | place: USA...
AGGCAACCGCAGCCTGCATCAAAGAAGCAACGATGCGATCACCGTCCTCGCTAACTATGCCGCCAGATCGCTGCACTAGCTCACTAGCGAGACCAAACAGCGCTGTCGCCCCATTTGCCGCCAACGCACACGCGGCATGGTAGAGCGGTCGATTATGCTCAGCAGAACTACTTGCAGAACAGACAACCGGTCGCAGTTGCAGCTTCCCGCAAAGACGGTGCAGAAGTCGCATGCTGCGCGGTTCCCCTAGCAACAACGCCAAAGCGCCCTGCATGGATTGCGTGTTCACCGATCCAGAAAACGGCAACAACGGATGTAACGCTCCGACACGCACGCCCAGCCGCTGAGGCTTAGCAAACACCTCAAGGCCATGACAGCCACTGGTGTGCAACCACAAGCCTGAGTGACGGCCACCACTCGAGGCCGCTGCATCAATGGCGGTGGGCAATTCCGGGTCACCGACTGCAAAGATGACCACGTGAGCAGAATGCACATCGGACCACGCCAAAGCCTTGAGACTTGCTCGGTCAGCACCGAGTTGCTCAATGCACGACTCGGTACGCGCCCGGTCACGGCCAACGAAACCGAGCACATCAACCCCTGCGCGCAAGAGGCCACGCGCGAAGGCGATGCCAACGCGGCCGGGACCGACGATCACAATGCGCAGAGCCATGGGTCTATTCTAAAGTCTCCAACGAAAGCCCTTCGCGGGCAGATGGCTGGAGGCTACCGCAATGAGCGCTGCCTAAAAGCCCTGGCCCATAGAAAGACCGCCAACCAGACGATCAGTCCCCGATAGCGGCCTCATCAGCCCCTAGTTCTTTTGCGGGTGGTTCGCCGGCACCTAGTTCGCCAACACCCGTCTCGCTGGCAACCCTGCCTATCTTCTGGCGCCGACTACGTTCGTCCTGACGCCGCTCCAACTCATCAAGATATTCATCGTCAACGAACTCGCTGAGCTGATCCAGATCCTCAAACGACTTTGGTCGATACGATTCCCCCGCGGCAGCCTGCGCCTCAACTTCTTCGGCATAGGCTCGAACCACGGCCTTGTGTGCCTCGATACGCGTTGCAGAGTTAATCGGATGAGCGAGATCCGCATGCAAACGCGAACGCCCACGGCCATCTTTGACCGCACGCTCAGGGTCAAGACGCATGCCGCAGTGGTTGCAAAACGATGCCCGCAAGTGATTCTTGTGATGGCAACGCACGCAATGATCCGCAAGCTTGCGCGAGGGCATCGCGACGAACGGTCCGCGACTACCTTCAATGATCTTCAAGTCCCGAACTACGAATGAGCCTGCAATGGTCACGCTGCAATAGGCCTTCAGCTTATTACGCGGGTCATCGGTCAACTTGACCCGCACCTCGGTGATCTGGAACTCACTGGATTGCGCGTCCTGATTGTCTCGGTCCTGCATCACCATTCTCCCTGATCGATCGCAACGGGCAATTCGGCACGCGCCTGGTCAGCAGAACGGGTCCAGCGGATGGTCCCGGAAAGTCGCAGGAACCTGCGACGACGGTTGATCGGCGTCGATCTCTGGCCCGCTCGTGGTTTGCACGAACGAGACACCGTGATGCTCGGTCTGAGCCAATGCGCTTTGCAGTTCGCGCTGGCACTGTCGAGCCGATTCCACTCCGGGAACCGCGACAAACAACGAGGAACCGCTGCCGGACATACGCACAAACGCATATCCCGCTTCGGCTACAGCATGACGAAGGCGGCCAAGCTCTGGCCTCACCTGCTCAGCCGCACGTTCCAGATCGTTACTGAACCCTATGCCCAAAGTAGTGTCCCAATTTTTGGGGACCGTAATTGAGCTAAGGCTATCGGCAGGCACTTGATCAAGCCACAAACCAGCGTGCTTTTTGTAAACCTCTGCAGTTGCACACCCGTAGGGAGGTATCAGCATCACAAAATGCCCCTGCACCGACTCTGCAGGATGAAGTTCTGTGCCAACACCACGGCCCCACTGTGTGCCCCCGCGCAGAAAAAAGGGCACGTCCGCGCCAAGCCGAGCACCAAGCTCATGCAGGCGCCCCTCATCGATCGGGTCTCCTAGGATGCGATTACTGAGCCTCAGAACGGCCGCCGCATTACTGCTACCACCCCCGAGACCACCACCATTCGGGATGCGCTTGTGCAATCGGATCTGGAATCCACCAGGCGCCCGATCACCGAGTTCCTCGCGGACCAACTGCAGAGCTTTGACCGCAAGATTGCTTGCATCAGCAGGCACCAACAGTTGGTCATGATCAGCAGTCACGACAATGCCCAAGTCACGACTCCCTGAGGCATGCTCGACCACTACATCATCGTGTAGTTCGAGCGTATGGAACAACGTCTCAAGCAAGTGGTAACCATCCTGACGTTGACCAACGATGCGTAACACGAGGTTGAGCTTCGCCCGCGATGGCAAGTAGAGCGCGGTGCGATCGCTCACTAGCTAAAGTCCTCCGACACTAACGAAAGGTTGTCGAGCAACCGCACAGGCTGAGAGCCCTCGACAAACTTGCCGGCGACCAACAATCGCCCGCCACTCACATCACCAGGGGGAAGAGCGCTCAGATCACCCTCACGGCGCAACTCAAAATAATCAACAGTACAGCGAGGTTCAGACGCCAACACCTCGGCCATGTGCTGCAACAGTTGGTCACGGTCGCAAACACCATTACGAAACTGTTCGCGGGCACTGCACAACGCACGAGACAACACGGAGCTTGCCTTTCGATCCGCAGGACTCAGATAGACATTGCGACTAGACATCGCAAGGCCATCCGGCTCGCGCACGATAGCACATGGGACGACCTCTAATGGAAATCCCAAATCACACGCCATGCGTCGAACGACCGCGATCTGCTGCGCGTCTTTCTCACCAAAATACGCCCGGTGCGGCCTACTCATTGCGAACAATCGCGCCACCACCGTCGCAACCCCTTGGAAATGGCCCTCGCGCACGTCGCCTTCCATGCCTTCCGCTTCAGCTCCAACTTGCACGTCGCTGCAAAACCCATCGTCAAACATCTCCTTAGAAGATGGTGCGAACAACACATCCACGCCGGCCTCTCGGCATATCGCCAAATCGCCATCGAGATCGCGCGGGTATGCGGCGAAATCTTCACTTGGGCCGAATTGCAGCGGATTAACGAACACGGTCACAATCACACGGTCACACTGCTCACGGGCGATATCCATCAGACTTTGATGACCGCGGTGCAAACTGCCCATCGTCGGGACCAAACCAACCGAACAACCGCCAGCAGCCCATTCCACCGTCTTCGCGGCCAATGCAGCATTCGAGTCAATCACCACCGGAGTAGAAACGGACACATACTTGTCAACATCGACCCCTAGCTGGCGTAGGGGTTCGCGCACGAAATCGCGCTCATAGAAGTGCGGGTGCGGCACTTGTAAGTCGCGCGTATCGATAGTGCGCGCCCCAAACAAGACGATGTCAAGATCGAGTTCACGCGGATGATTAACCTGATGCGGCAAGGCACGCCCAGCGGCAACTTCAAGCGCTTGCAGCACTGACAGCAACGCAAGCGGCGTTAGCGACGTCTTCAACTCAATGACACCATTGAGGAATTTACCCTGGTCGGGACCAACGCCAACAAAATCGGTTTCCAACCGATCTGACTGACGCAGAACTTCAACACCAGGAGTCAGCCGAAGACGATCCAACGCGGCATCGATATGTGCTGCGCGATCCCCGAGGTTACTACCAAACGCGACGTAAACGAGTTCCAACGGAATGGCCCGAGAGTAGGGGTTAGTTACGAGAGGGAACAGGCCGCGTCAAATCCTGACTGGGCACATCTGCATCATCACTATCATCATCATCGTCACGATTGTGGCGCACAAACACGGCTCGACAAGCTCCTAACGCCATCCCCCACAGCACGTAGCCAGTCGTCAGAGTCACCATGGCCAATTGCCATTCAACCGCTGCTATCGCAACGACCACTACCGACCCCACCAAGAACGACATGCTGTGACGCCCCTTGGCAAGCGCGATCACAAAATGCGGGTATGGAACGTTGCTGATCATCAACAAGCCAAGCAACACCAACACTGCCGGCATAGACAAGACAAGCAAGTCGTAATGCTCAGGCAAGAACAGCCAATTACCGAGTTCAGCCGACTCGCTACCGCGAGTGCAGAACATCGCGATCATCGAGCAAATGACCGCAGCCGCTGCAGGTGATGGCAAGCCCTTAAACTCGGCATGGTCATCTTCGTCAGCGCCAGTCTCGACATTGAACCTCGCCAATCGCATCGCTGCACCAGCCACATAAACGACTGCCGCCGAGTAAACGAGCTTGGGCCCAAGCGGCAGCAGGTTGTTGACGTCGGCCTGCGCGTGCAAATCAATCAGCACCTTGGCAATGAATGCCGGCACGACCCCAAACGTCACCATGTCAGCCAAGCTGTCCAATTGGGCGCCAAAGTTCGAAGTCTGACCCGTCATGCGGGCGACACTGCCATCAAGGGCGTCGAACACCATGGCAACAAAAACCAGGATGGCAGCGATCTCGAAATACGGCATGACCGCCGCAAACTCGACGCCAGGAACGTTCAACCGCAGGGCATCGGCGACCTTGGCGACCGCCAAGAAACCGAAAACGAGGTTGCCGAGGGTCACAAGGCTAGGCCAAATAGGCACTTCCTTAAGCCGGCGACGCAACCGCTTACGGGAGCGACGCACGGACAGGTCTTCTAGGCGCTGGGTCTGCATCAGAGATTGGCGATGGTATGGCACAAACGCTGCCGCGCAAAGAAAGCGATCTAATGGCAGAGCACAGCCCGGGAACAAATAGTCTCCACTACCAACAAACGCAGCACAACATTGCAGTCCGATGGCATGATCCACACCTGCACAATCGAGAATCTAGGCATGCTGGGCGCGTCGAGCCCGTCCTTTGCCTAGCAGCGCCAACACACCAACAATCCCATGCTCTATTCCCCCAACACGCCGCAGCATCACGCCACGGCCCCCAATTCGATTTCGCGTTGGGCCCCTGTCACCCTGTGCACAGCCCTACTAATCAACTGCGGGACCGCGCAAGGCCTGCAACAAGACCGCCAACAAGGCGCAGAATCCGTCAAAGTTGATGACTGCAAGGCCTGGCTCGGAACTCTAGCCAGCGAAGAATTCGGCGGTCGTGGCACGGGACAAATTGGCTTCCGCAGAGCTGCCGAATACGTCTCGGCCCACTTCAAGTCGCTAGGCATCGAAGCCCGCGGAGAAGATGGCACCTACTACCAAAACGTGCCATGGAACCAGACGACGATCAGCCTCGCCAAGATGACCTTCGAGAAGGACGGGGAACTCGTTCTGGACGTCGCACCCGAACGAATGAGCGGGCGCGTCTCCGCCGATGCCAAAGCCAACGGCAAGGTTGTCTTGCTCAACATTGAGATTCCAGAGACTCAAGGGCGCCGAATGCCGCGTATCGAGAGCCTCGACGAACTCGATCTTGAGGACAAAGTCGTCGTCGCCATCGTGCGCGCAAGTGGCCAGGCAAAGCGATTCGCTTCGTTCGCCATGCGTCGCGCAATGCAAGGCCAAGGTGCCGCCGCGTTGATCACGGGCACGCTCGACAGCGTATCTGGAGGCTTGACCGGTAATTCAAGCATGGCCCGTCGCGGCCGCAACCCTGCCGCATCCGCTCGCAACCGCAGCCCACTTGACGTCACGATTGGAGGCGACGACATCCGCAAGCTGCTAGCCCAAGCCGACCTGACTGCCGAGACGTTCGCCGCTGCCCCGCTAGCCACCGAACTCGACCTTGCGGCCAGCATCACCATCGAAACAGAAGTGGGTCAGGCTCCCGCAATGAACGTATGGGGCGTGCTACCAGGAAGTGACCCGAAGCTTAAAGACGAGTATGTCGTAATCGGCAGCCACCTCGACCACCTTGGTCGCAGTGCCACCGGCTTCTACCCTGGCGCTGACGATGACGGCTCAGGCACGACTGGCGTGATGGCCGTCGCACAGATGTTTGCGAAGAACAATGTTCGGCCGAAGCGCAGCATCCTATTCGTGTGCTTCTCCGGCGAAGAACGAGGCCTTATTGGCTCCAATTACTTCGTCAAGAACTGCCCAATCCCGCTCTCCTCGATCGCCGCAGAACTACAGATGGACATGATCGGTCGCAGCGAAGAAGAATCTCGCGACGGCGGCCGGTTGGTCAACAAAGGCGAGACCGCAGCAGACAACAAGAATGTCATCCACCTAGTCGGCACCAAGAAACTGTCGAACACGCTGCACGACATCTGCATGGCCAAAAACGACACCGCAGGATTCGACATCGAGTTCGACTCGGAAGACCTATTCACGCGCAGCGACCACGCAAACTTCGCCTATCAAGGTGTGCCAATCGCATTCGTGTTCACAGGCATCCACAAGGACTACCACCAGCGCACCGACACACCCGACAAGATCGAGTACCCAAAACTTCTGCGCATCGCGAACTACGTCTACGACATCGGATTTGAGATCGCGAACAGCACAAATCGCCCGACCGTCGACATGGACCTTTGGAAATCATTCAAGAAGTCCGACCGCCGTGGCCGCATGCCAAACGAACCGGTCGCGCCCATCACGGGCGGGTAACGACTAACGATCGTCGACCACCCCGTCGCAGCGGCAACAGTAGGATTGTGTGACGTGATCGGCAGTGAACCCTCACCGCCAATCCATCTCCACAATTGCCGCGACTAGCTTGGCATGCACTAAAGCCGCAAAGATGACACGCCGTACGTTGGCGGCAACCGCCGCCAACAAATCGACCGCTACAACAGATCTTCTTGACGCTGCCGCAAGGTAATGGGCGGCGACAGGATCTCGTTCATCACCACAATACGTCTCAGATCGGTCATCGCGTAGCGGCGCTCGTAATCAACAGGACGTCGCTTAACCCTCTTGGTCCGGCCACCGAGGCTTCCGATCTCGCCGCGGCTACTCTGTACCGTTCCAACCTTCGAGGCCGCCATATGACGGTCTCTCATGCTTTCGCCAACATGCGATTCCACATGTTGCTCGGCGCGTGCCGGCGAATCCCTAAACGGAAGCACCACGGATTCGACCGGAGCACTTCGCACAGGCGGCGACACAGGAGGTGTGGGATTCGGAACAGGCGGCGCAAGATCCGGCTCGAGACCAAGGAGGCGTCGCATCTCGCGAGCCACTTGCTCCGGACTGTTAGTGACAGGCTTCGTAGCAGGCTTCGCGGCAGGCACAGACTTAGCAGCAGGAATCACCTGCCGATCACGGCCTCGCATCGAAGCCGGGGCCTGGCGCTGCTGCTTCAACTTCTTCTGCTCGCCAGTCCCCAGATCACCAACGACAACTCCAGGCTTGGCGCCAACCGCAGACCGACTCGCAACGTCGCCAGATGGCCCATCAATAACCGAAGTGCTCGCAGACTGCGCAGCCGAGACCTGAGCCGAACGAGCCTTTGCCTCGCTCCGCTCACGAATCTTCTGCTTCGCCTTCATCGCGTTCGTAATCGCCCCAATCACCCAGACGACTAGGAAGAACGCGACGATCGGCTGCCGCATCAGCAGCTCAATGATCTTGTCCATGGACTAGTCCTCCTGACCGCGCATCTTCTTCTTATCCTCTTCGGTCTCAAGGTGCGCTTCTTCGCCAGCCGCAATCCCACTACGCATACGCGTGTCGGACTCGATGTTCTTGATCTTCTGGTAATCGAGAATGCCGAGGTTGCCGTTGCGGAACGCGTCGGCCATCGCCAGCGGAACTTCGGCTTCGGCCAACACCAACTTGGCGCGGTTCGCAGCGATGTCAGCGACACTTTCCTGCTCGACCGCGACAGCCATCGCACGACGACCTTCAGCAGCCGCTTGCGCGACGCGCTTATCAGCTTCGGCCTGGTCAGCCTGCAAACGCGCACCGATGTTGTCACCAATATCGACATCAGCAATATCGATGGAGAGAATCTCAAATGCCGTGCCAGCGTCTAGCCCCTTGGACAGCACACCTTTTGAAATGCGATCTGGGTTCTCGAGCACTTGCTTGTGATTATCGGACGAACCAATCGTCGAGACGATGCCTTCGCCAACACGCGCAATGATCGTCTCCTCGGTGGCACCACCGACGAGTTGCTGGATGTTGGTGCGCACGGTCACGCGAGCTTTGGCCAACACCTGAATGCCGTCCTTCGCCATCGCAGCGACCTTCGCATTCTGAGGGCAATCAATGACCTTGGGGTTAACGCATGTCTGAACTGCATCGAGCACGTCACGCCCAGCGAGATCGATCGCAGCTGCCTGACGGAAGTCGAGGCCTAGGTCGGCGCGGTCAGCAGCGATCAGCGCCTGCACGACATTGAGGATGCGGCCGCCAGCCAGGTAGTGAGCTTCGAGGTCGCGCACGTTGAGCGGAATACCCGCCTGCGTCGCCGAAATGGCACCGCGGACGATCACGGTCGGATTGACCTTACGCAGCGACATCCCCACCAACTGGAACAAGCCGATCTTGGTTCCCGACATGTAGGCCTGAACCCACAAGTTGATGAACTTCAGCAGGATCAGAACCAAAACGACCAGCAGGATCAGCAGGCCCACCAAGGACCAAGCCATGATCGGGCTGGTTTCGAACCAAGAGGATTGCAGCAGCATCAGAGAGTCTCCGGACAGACAGTAAAATGAGGGGTAATGTTGGATAAGCTGAGCCGCGACAAGTCACAGGCTAAGCCAATTGTATTGGTTACGATGGAGCCGATGTTGCCGCAGTGCCACCGCTGGAGGCCCTTACAACAACTCGATTACCGGCGACTTCGTGCACGACAATCGCGCAGTCCTTCTCAAGCATCTCGCCGCGAGTAACAACATCGATCTTCACGTTGCCGATTCGTGCATAGCCAGCAGGCCGAAGCTGGCTGACCGTGACACCAGTCTTGCCAACCAGGCTAGAGAGTTCTTGGTTGCCTGCGGCCGATGAGCCATCCGTCGGTGGCCCACTCAGAATCAGCCGCTTACCAAAAGGTGTTTTCGGCAAGATCTTGAATGACCACATCAAGACGAATGGAGCAGCAATCGCCTCAGCCAAGGCGATCGTGATACCAAAGCCAGTGGAGACCTGGAACGCGAAGAAGATCGCCGTCAACAAGGTGCCCCCGGCCAAGATGCCGATAATGCCCATCGAGACGAAGATGACTTCGGCAACGATCAGCGCTAGGCCAATCACCGTCAGCAAGAGGACTAAGCCGACACTACCGCGCTCGCCAGACCGTTTATCGGGAGTCGCACCTTCGCGCGCGACAACGACTCGATTACCCTGCACATAGAGGACACGCACGCTGGCTCCGTGCTCAACAAACTCACCCTCGGTGACAACGTCATAGCGCTCACCTTCGAGTTCGATGGTGCCGGTCGGGCGCAGCACGGTCGTAGCCTTACCAATGCGACCGACCAGGCGCACGAACCCCTCGTTCTTAAGACCTAAACCGCTCCTCTGACTGTTGCTCTCCGGTTCATCGCCAGTTCCTGGCGGCACCAAGAACATTCGATTAAACACCGGCACCTTGGGCAGAACGCGCCACATCAACGCCCCCAGCACCAGCACCAAGATGAACATCAAGGACAGCTGGAAGAGGTTGGTGACCAGTAGATCTTCTTCGATCGAGTTGGCCGGCAATACGAATGATTGACGGCTAAGTACTAGCGATAAGATCAGGCACAAAAAGCCCACTAAGCCAAAGACAATGGTGCCTGGCAATACGAAGATCTCGACAGCAATCGCAACAATACCCAGGAAGAAGACGATGATCTCCGTCACTTCCGCGAGGCCAACGAGGTAGCTGTAGACCATCGCAAGGGCCAAGAAAGCCACCCCGATAACACCCGGCAGACCGGTGCCCGGAGTCTTCACCTCAATCAGCAAAAACAGGAACCCTGCGATCAGCAAAAATGGCTGCAACAACTCAAGCCACGCGACCATGCGCTCGGCCCAGTTCTCAGTCAGCTCACCCACGGTATCGGGATCGATGTTGAGCCACTCCAGCAGCTGGCCGTAACCCGACAATGTGCCACTCGACAGACCAAACTCTTCCGCTTCAGCAGCCGTCAACATCAGCGGGCGCAACATCGCACGCTCTCCGATCAACGTGGCTCCCGCACTCTGCAGCGCAGCCAGTTCCTCTTGATTGATGATGCGCAGTCGCTCGACTCCGCCCTCACGAACCGTCGCAGAAACCAACTGCACGCGCGGATCCGCCATCGCCAAGGCTAGCTTCGCCGCGTCAGGGCGCAGCTTGTTGCGCCGCTTATCCAACCGCGACACCATCATTGCCCGCGAAGCATCAAACAAAGCATCCTGCGCTTTTTGGGGCTCATCCGAGAGCAGCACACCGACTTCTTTTTCCGGCTTCGTGATCTCCCCCCAATCAGCACCCTTCAGCAAGTATGTGCTGGAAGTGCACAATGCCAGCGCAGCGGCACCCTGCGTCACACGCCCTCGCAACACAGCCACCGTCGCGACGTCCGTCTCTTGGACCCGGTCCATCAGGCTGTTGAGATCAATCAGGCTCTCGCCGTAGGCTCCGGCATCTTCGATACGGAAGATCACATACGAACAGCCGTGCTGCTCCGCCTCGCGGATCGAACGATGACAGCGAGCCAATTCGGTCGTCCCAAGCTTCCCGTTTAGGGTCACCACCAGCACCTGCGGCGCCTGGTTCTGATCCGTTCCGGAGGAACCCGAACTCTGTAGATCGACACGCGTAACCGGACTGCCACAAGATGTCAGCAGCGCGAGTAATAAGCAGGCCCACAAATTGCGGAGCAAAGACTTAGTCAGCACGGGGGATTGGTTTAGCAGAACAAGAGATGGTTAGCACGAGCACGGTCGTGAGACCATGGCATAAAGCTCAGGTAGCCTGTTTCAGCCAGGATCCTTCGTTTGCCTTGGCAAAGACAACGGGCGAGACAATATGGCATCCGGACCATCCTAGAGAGCGGTGATCGCCACAAACTGTGACAGGCCACACGATTGCCCACACAATTACGATGGCCGGGGACCGCCAAACCTATGGCACGGTCCCTCACGGCTTACGGCCAGCCCAACCGACCAATCCAACGAAATCACTGCATGAAACGCAGCTAGCCAAGGCCTAGGTCACGGAGCAGCACCACAGATTGCTGTGCCAGCCATATGCATGTTCGGCGAGGTACGCACCGGCACCAGCGTGCTAGCGCTGCGCACGGGCGAGCACGTCGAAGCACAACAGTGCCATGGCCGTGCCATAGCAGCGACCAAGCTCGTGACTATCAACGAAGCAGCCATCGAACTCAGGCAATTCCATCACCAACTGATGCTGCGCTGCCGCTAGACGCCTGCGCTTCGTTTCATCCTTGAGCTCGGCAATGGCCTCGGCTCGGCCGAGCATATCAAACCAGAAGAAGAAGCCGCCGTAGCCGAGACGGTCCGCGTGGTCATCGTATTTGCGAACCGCCGCGAGCAACCCATGATGACGCTCTCCCGCCTCGATTGCGGCCAGCAATTTATCCTGATCCGACGCACCAAAAAGGTAGAGGCTTAGCTCACACAGTGGCATCCGGCCCGCGGCACCTTCGAGCTTCGCCCGCGGCTTGCGGCCGGGTCGCGTCTGGCCGTAACTAAACGCACCATCACCGGCGCGATTAAATGCCAGCGCCTTCAACCCCTTGTCGAGGTTGTCCTGAGGCACCTCAAAACCCTGCGCCTTCGCTCCGTGCAACGCCTGCAGGGCCGTCGCAATCGCAAATGGATTACCATACTCGTGAAACCATGCACCGGTCTCCGGCTGCAACGCAATTAGCGCTGCAACCCCGCGACGCACACCCGGCGCGACCGCCTCGGCATCACCGGCGCGATGCCTCTTCCAAGCCTGCAAGAAACGCAGCGCGTAAGCACGCGGCCAAATGATCTCATCGCGATCCGACAACGCCAACCAATCATCTTGCATCGCGTTCGCTCGCAACTTCAGCAACAAGGCCTCTACCCGATCAGCAAGCGCCGGACTCAATTTGATCTCGCCACGAGCCTGACGTGAAGCAGCCGCCAACAGCGCTTCCCCAACCAGGCACGTAACGGCGGCATGAACGTTAGGCAAGCCATCGGTGCCCCCGAAGTCGTACGTGCTATCACGGTAGACGCCATCCTGATCGTGCATTCGGGCTAGATAGTCCACGCTCCGGCGCCAGAGCGTCGCCTCATCATAGACACCCGCGGGAGCGCGGGAGCCATCACGAGGATTGCTCGCGAGCACTGCGTCCGGCAGCTCTCCATAAATCTCAAAGCCATGCGCGAACGGACCGTGCCCCTCAAGTTCGAGAGCTGCTTTCCAAGCCCACGGATGATCAGGCATGTCCCGAACGATCTTCGACCA
>Ga0315331_10003174_pt1 | contig 12393 bp, 9 predicted proteins | sample M160m34915metaG_FD_203456 | JGI IMG/M metagenome (GOLD analysis project Ga0315331, IMG submission 203456) | Ammonia-oxidizing marine archaeal communities from Monterey Bay, California, United States - M1 60m 34915 | ecosystem: Environmental > Aquatic > Marine > Intertidal zone | place: USA...
AGCACCAGACCAGGTGCTGATTAGTGACTGGTCCAACGAACGTCGCCGCTGGATGGCCCGGAACAAGAAGGAAAAACCAATGACTCGACTGCTGACTGCAAGCCTGATTCTCCTCACTTCAATGTTGCCTGTCGCCGCTCAGGAAGGTGGGCAGCCGAAGCGATCGGTAAGAAAACCACGCATTGCCGATACCGTCAAAGCCAATGTCTACGCGGACAACTCGTTCAAGCTGTATATCAACGGCGAACTGGTCGCCGTCGATTCGATTAAGTTCGTTCCGCACAACGTGGTGTCGGTCGACATCCTGCCTGCGTATCCGATGACGATTGCAGTCATGGCGATCGACAACGCCGATCCAGAGACGGGAATGGAGTATGCCAATACCAACATCGGTGACGGCGGATTCATCTTGAAACTCGGTGACGGCACTGTCACGAGCGGCGACTGGAAAGCCATGAAGGTTTCGTGGGGACCGATCGACGGCGACACGAAGAACCCAAGAGTCGAAAACGTGCCCGTTCCCAAAGGCTGGACGGAAGCCGGCTTCGACGACAGCAAATGGACTCGTGCAAAAGAGTATTCAGAAGAGACTGTCGGTCCGAAGGAGCCGTTCTTTGAACACGATTTCAAAGGCGCGAAGTTCATCTGGAGCGACGACGTGCTGCTCGACAACGTCGTGCTGTTTCGCCACGTCGTGAAGTCTCCGCCGGACGGCAAAGACCGCCCGGACTTTCGGAACCTGACGAACATGGTTCCCGAACAGCCAAAACGAGCCGGTGGTGGCCGTCGCGGCGGTCAGGGCGGGCAGCGCCGTGGTGGGCAGGGGAAGGCTCCAGAGCCTCGCACGCGAAACTGATCATCAACACGCCTGCATCAATCACATCACACGTTACGTCCCAGAGGCGATCTCATGGCACTTAAGCAGATAACCGTCGCAGTCGTTCTGACCATCGTCAGTCTGGGGCCCGGCCTGTCCGATGCCGTTGCTCATCCCGGCCACTCGCATAGCCACAGCGATCGGGACAAGACCACAACGTCGTCTACTCCATCGACGAACAGACACCATCGCACGTGGACAGTGCAGGAGAATGGACGACAGATCGACGCATCGATTCTGCTTTCCAAGGACGGTCAACTGCGACTGGAACAGCCTGACGGTTCCGTCGTAACCGTCCCGTTGCGAGACCTGACAGAGTCAGACCGCTTGTGGGCCGAGCGGCAGCTGCACGAAATCCGGCTGCTCAACACGCAACCCGCGACGCAGTTGCTTGCCCTTCAAACCGGTCGACGAGATCGCGAGCCGACGAAGCCTTCCACCGCCAGTCTGTTCGATCCATTCCGCAAACATGTGCAGGTTCGTTGGGATGACGATTTTCTCTACGTCGAATCGGACGGCATGCCGGATCATCCGATGATGATCGGCATCACCGCCTGGCAGCAGCAGGTTCCGCTGCCTCAACAATACACAGGTAACAATGCCTGGCGAATTCCGCTCAATCCAGTGCCGGCCCGGAAGCCGATGTCGGCGAAGACCGGGTTCTTTCGTGGCGCGATCGCAGTTGCTGTCAACGGAATTCCCATCTTTAACCCGATCAAAAACGACGGCAAGACGGACACACTCACTGCGGGGGAACTCGACCAGTGGGGCGGACACTGTGGTCGCGCCGATGACTACCACTATCACATCGCTCCGGTTCATCTGGAAAAGATCGTGGGCAAAGGCAAGCCAGTGGGCTTCGCCCTCGACGGTTATCCAATCTATGCCTATGCCGACGAAGACGGTTCGACTCCGAAAGACCTCGACTGGCTGAACGGCCATAAAGACAGCGATGGCAATTACCACTACCACGCCACAAAAACCTACCCGTATCTCAACGGCGGTTTCTACGGTGACGTGGTGGAACGCGACGGCCAGGTCGATCCGCAACCACGTGCTCGCGGAGTCCGCCCGTCGCTTCCCGGATTGCGTGGAGCAAAGATCACAGGGTTTGAGAATCCAAAGCCGAACAGCTTCAAAGTTGAGTACGACGTCTACGGCGACAAACGCTCTGTCAGCTACGACGTCTCGGATAATGGCTCAGCGGTGTTCCGTTTCACCGACTCAGACGGAACCAGAACCGAAGAGTACCAGCCACGTCAGGGCGGCGGTCGAGGCGGTCCCGGCGGCCGGCAGGATGGCCAGGCCGGACGTCCTGAAGATCGAGGCGAGCCTCGCAAAGGTCGTGGCCAGGGGCGTCCGCAAGGCGGGCCGGATCGTGGTGGACGGCCTCGTCCGGACGGACAAGCCGGCGGTCCACGCGGCCCACAACCTGGCGATGGACTACGTCAGCCTTGGATTCTGGTTCATGCAGATGAAGTCGATCAGAATGAAGACGGCATCATCAGTCGCGACGAGATCGTCGGTGAAGCCGAAAAGGCATTCGGTGGATACGACGCAAACAAGGACGGTGAACTCTCGGAAGCCGAACTGAATGCCAAAGGCAACGTCCGCTCGGCAATGGGCGGCTTTATTCGTGGTCACGCGAAGGAACTTGACCGTGACGAAGACGGCGTGCTCACTCGAAAGGAAACTGTCGACAACGCCACCCGTATGTTCGCCCGCATCGACTCCAACGGCGACGGAAAGATCACAAGGACGGAACTCGAAGCCTCACGCCGAACCGGCGACGCACCAACTGGCCAGCAGGGCAGACGCGGAGGTCAGGGCAAGGGGCAAGGGAAACAGGGAGAAAGCGGAGGTCAACGAAACGGAGGCGGGAATGGCAAAGGTCAGGGAGGCCGGAAACGAGATGCCGACGATAAGCAGGCACGAGACCAGACAACTGCATCGACCAATCCAGCCCCTGTCGCGTTATTGCCGAATTCGCCTCGCCCATCCATTGCGGTGACATCTCGAACAGGATCGCGTCCCAACTTCATCTTCATCCTGATCGACGACATGGGCTGGAGAGACATGGGATTCTCGGGCAACGATTTCGCAGAGACTCCCAATACCGACCGACTCGCCCGCGAAGGAATCATCTTCAGCCAGGCCTACTCCAGCGCTCCCAATTGTGCTCCCAGCCGCGCGTGCATCATGTCCGGCCAGTATCCGCCGAGACACGGCATCTACACCGTCGTGGATGAACGACACGCTCCCGGCTCTCCACATCACAGAATCGTCGCCGCTCACAGCAACGACGCGATGGACACGGAAGTCATCACCATTGCCGAATGTTTCAAAGAGGCCGGCTATGCGACCGCGGCATTCGGTATGTGGAACCTCGGCCGAGGCCGCTCCGGTCCCAGCACGGCAACCGGCCAGGGATTCGATATCTATAAGAAACCGCAGGACGTTGGATTCGACCAACATGCCTACTTCGATGACAACGGCAACTTCCTGACGGATGTCTTCACCGATGACGGCATCGAATTCATCGAAGCAAACAAAGACCGTCCGTTTTTCCTGTACCTGCCATACCACGCCATCCACGCCCCGTTTGAGCCGAAGGCGGACCTTGTTGCCAAGTACGAACGCAAGGCACGAGACACCGGCAACCGCAGCGCCGATCCGGTATACGCCGCGATGATCGATGCCGTCGACCAGAACATCGGCCGAGTCATGGGCGCACTCAAACGTCTCGATCTCGACGACAACACAATGGTCGTCTTCACTTCAGATAACGGTGGCACACCGCGATTCGTGGCTCCCCTGAACGGCAGCAAAGGAGCCCTCTACGAAGGCGGCATCCGAGTCCCCGCCTGCGTCTGGTGGTCCGGCATCAACAACCCGGGCCGAACCTGCGACGAGCCGATCCTCGGCATGGACTTCTATCCCACGATGCTCGCCGCCGCCGGCATTGATCTGCCTAAGCAAACCATCGACGGAGTCAGCTTTCTGCCCGTCCTCAAGAACACCGGAGAGATCAACCGAGACGCCGTCTTCTGGCACTTCCCCAGCTACGTCGGCCGAGCAGCTCCGTGCAGCGCAGTCCGCATGGGAGACTGGAAACTGATCGAACATTTCGAGGACCGCCGCATCGAACTCTACAACCTCGCCGCCGACATCGGTGAGTCCCGCGATCTGGCCGCGTCAAACCCGACAAAAGCCCGCGAACTGCACACCCACCTGACGTCGTGGCAAGAAGCAACATCTGCCGCGATCCCAACCGAAGCAAACCCAGCCTTCGACCCATCCGCTGTTCGCAGCAAAGGCAAAGGCGGGGGCCAGAAAGGCCGCGGTCGAAAGGGAGATGCATCGAGGAAGGGGCGACAGTAAGAAGTGACTGAGTGAGCCTCGCCCACATCGGAGTAACAGCGTTCCAAAGCCCGTTACGGCTCCGCCTCTCGGTCAAGCTGATTCGTGCGGCTCCACAGAAACGCACTCGCCGCAAAGTAGCCCCCATGACACATCGCCGGCGCATGTGCCTCCGGTGATCGCCCGCTTCGAATCGATAGGCCCAATCTGCCCCGGTGATCGCGACCGGAGCTTCAAACGTCGGAATCTCAGGGCCGTTGGAAATCATCCTGTTGATGCGCCCCCAGAATGATTCTCAGATCATTCGCACCAAGCCGGTCGTGTGCTCAACTTGATTCAGGCGTGATCATGCTTCCTGCACTCGGTGAGGGCGCGACCGATGCGTCGAAGTGCAAGCAATTGCCCCCCGTTCTGACACATGAGTCGAATTCTGCATTCGGACACAAAAGGGGGGCAACGCGGTCTGCCAATCATTGTAAATGAATTGCAAATGCTCACTGAACCGTAGTCAAACACGGCCACGTGTCATTTGTTATCTCGACACGCCCGATTCGCCACCCGCCACGCGTGCGCGAGTGACGAGGGGTGACGGTCAGGGGCGAGTGAAGAGGTCTCTTTGGGCATTCTCGCAGCCTCATCACTAGCTGGGTGAATTGGAAATGGTGAGCTTGAAAACGCCGCATCTGTCAGACTCAAACTGTTGTTCCAAACCTGAACATCCATCAAAGTTTTATTCAAATGTTCATCAGCGCCAGATGCGGCATGCCTGAGTGCCGTGGAGTAACGGGGGCATTGAATCTTGCCTTCGTTTTTATTGAACCGAGTTCACATGGCGGTGCGGCGAAGTGACGGATCGTTCCCGAGCTTCACGACTGAGTCTGGCGTCTTTCGACCGAAGGTGCTGGTGACTTACACAATGCGGCTTCGCGCGATCTTGAAGTTCTCGAAATAGTATCGTTTGTGCTCGATTCTTCTGGAATGCACACTTGTGGTGAGATATAGTATCGACTTTGTATAAACTCGATACTAAGGGGCTGCTAAGTGCCGAAACGACCGGTTGAGACACTGACGGAGATAGAGGTCCACAAACTGCTGAAGTTGTGCTCTCGCCGAGCCCCTACGGGAGTCAGGAATGCGGCCATGATTGCAGTGATGTACCGAGCTGGACTGCGTTGTGCGGAGACAATTGATCTGATGCCTAAGGACCTCGATGAGAAGGCCGGGACGCTTCGTGTGCGGCATGGCAAGGGTGACAAAGCACGGGTCGTAGGGCTCGACCCAGGGGCGTGGGCCATCATTCAACGCTGGATCGATCGTCGTAAGGAACTTGGCTTCAACGGACGTCAGCACTTCTTCTGCACGCTCAAAGGTGAGCCTCTGCAGTCAGCGTACATCAGGAATCTGATGCGTCGCCTGGGGCAAAAGGCCGGTATCGAGAAACGCGTCCACGCTCACGGCCTGCGGCACTCGTTCGCCGCAGAGCTGGCCATGGAGAATGTCCCGTTGCCCGTGATTCAGCACAGCCTGGGGCATTCCTCGCCGGCAACAACGGCGCGATACATCGATCACATTGCGCCGACGCAGGTAATCGACACGCTTAAAGCTCGACGTTGGGGGACAGAGACCGATGGCGAATGAAATCAAGAAAGCAAGACGTGGTTGTCAACGTATCACGGAAGAACGTCGGCAGGTATTTATCAGGGTCCTCGCAGAGACTGGTAGTCGCTCAGCAGCAGCAGCTGCTGCAAGCCCTCATCTTGACGGCGGAGATGGCTCCAGGCCCGGCTATGAATCGTTCAGAGATTTGTGGAAGCGTGACCCCAAGTTCGCGTTAGAAGTGCAGCGAGCCGAGACGCTGGCATTGGGGCGCGTGGAGTCTGAGATTGCGAGGCGAGCGTTCCAACTAGATGAACGTCCAATTTTCGGAAAAGACGGAAAGCTGCTAGGCGTGCAGAAGGACAGCCGTCCGGCGAACCAAATGCTCTTGCGATTGGCCGAGAGACTCGCCCCGCAGGTTTGGCAACAACGGAAGCGTCATGAGGTCGACGGCAAGATCGCCCACGATCATCAGCATTCAGTTGCAGTGGCAAAGCTTGAACCGGCAGATGTCTTGCTTCTGGCACCTGACGAGCAAACTACACTCCTGGCTCTCATCGAGAAGATCGCCGAGTTGAAGTCTGGAAGCGCCCAGTCGAAAGAGGTTATCGATGTCTGATTTAAATGAATTCCTGCGTGAGGCCCGACATGAGGTCAGCATGAAAAAGTTTGAAGAGGACGCCGAGGCTGGCCTGATTTCTGATTACGAGTACGGGAGCAGGCTGCGGCTCGTCGGGAACCCAGCGAAGCCACTCGCGGTATGCGTCGGATTCAGGACGCATGAAGGCTGGCGGAGGTTCTGCGAAACGATGCCCACAGAACCGCCGGAGATTCGAGAATTTGAGCAGACGGCAGACGGCTGGATTGAGATTCAGTGATCTGGCATCGAGGAGGTGGTCATGCCTAAACATCGAACAACGCGAACGATGGCCCCCCCACCCCCGGGGACGATCGGTGAAGTGCCGCGGATATCGACGTTCGGCACGCACCAAAAAAAACTGCTATACGGCGCTTTTTGAATTTGAGTTCGCCGCGTTGTCGAATTCAAAGCAATCTCTTTCTTCTGGTACTGGTACAGGTACAACCCCTTTTAAAATTGATTTAGAAAAAGGAAAAAGACAGTAAGAGAGAAACGCTTGAAAACACGAAACGAGTTGTGAAAAGGTCGTCCACCTGTACCGTTTGGCGTAAAGCGTGTAATCACATGCGTTTGCAGTGGACAGGTTCATGGGCGGCCAGCCCCTGACTGGGCCGCCCCGTAAACCGCATCACAACTTGCAGCTCAATCAGCACGGCATCGACTTCAAAACGGCAGGTCTACATGGATAGAGGTCCATTCAGAAGGCGACTCCGGCCACCCCTCTGGCCCGACGAGATAGTCGAACTCTTTCCGTAGTTCTTCCAGCGGACGTAATTCGTAAACTGTGGGTCGCGAGCCGTCGTCTCGGCGCTTGCGATGGCTCACCGGATCTTCGTCCGCATCGATTCGGGCAAGTTTCGCGATGAAGTGCCCAAGGCTAGTGCCACTTGAATGCTTCTCGTCGGAGCTACCGACGAGCCCCAAGTTCCTCGCGAACTCTAACAAGCAACCACCACTGATTTCGTTCGGCTTGCAACCGTGGAATTCATGATCGGGTGTAAATCCATCTTTAAGGATTTCGACCATTGCCAACTCTGCAAACCAGGCTGACTCTTGCTGTTGTTCTCGGAGGGCAGCTGTCTGTGGAAACTTTCGAACTTCAAAGTCCGTCAGGTCCGTGTGCAGCAGGTCATAAAGCATTGCCTCAGAGCCGCCATTCTCCATTTGCCGCACGATTCCACTGAAATAGGAGTAATCCCCGGTTTTGGTTTCGCTGACGTCAAGCACGAAGTATCGACGTTCTTTCCCATGAGCAGGAACGACCCATGTGGAGTTGGACGCAAGCAGGAGATGCGTGTGATTTCGCCCCGCCTTTACCGGCCGGCCCTTGCCTTCGAAAGACAGTTCATCCTGCGTCACGAGCCCCTTCAGCGTTCGTTCGTGATCCTTGTTGCCTGCGAAGAAGGCTTCGTCTCCGAATAGCACAACGATCGTCTGAAGGTGCTCATTGAAGCGACCGGCTATGTGCTCAGCGCTCGTCGTTGCAAGAAAATGTTGACCGAACAGCTTACCGAACGTCTCAACGAAGAGAGACTTGCCGCAACCTTTCCCACCTCGCAAAACGATCGCAACTTGCCCTGACCCTTCTGGCTCTTGAACGCATCGTGCCAGCCATCGAATCAAGTAGCTGAAGTACGCTTCATTCCCGCCGCATATCAAATTGCGAATGTGCCCCCGAAACAGAGACCAGTCGCCACCGCTAGACTTGACCGCAAAGCCCTTCCAGAGATTATATGTATCCGGAACGTCTTGATTCGGAGCAAACACGACTTTCTTGTACGCTCTGCGAATTGGGTGTTCGAGCCACCAAGTGCCTTTTCGAGCGTACCGTGGTTTCCCGTTGGCGTGACATCCAACTTGCACGAGTTGATTGCAGTATCGTTTCTTGAATTCTTCAAAAGACTGCGTCGTCAAACAACTCCGATCGAGAACTTCGTCGTAAACGATTTCCATGACGACACACTTCCCTCCGTGGTTCTCAATCACGGCATGGCGTTCGTTCATCTCCAGCAGCACTGGATCAACCACCTTTGCGGTGGCACGTTCGATTTGCTGCATTGCATACTTCTCTGGATCGCCTTTGTCCAAAACGCTCTCGCTGATCTTGAAGCCAGGGTCGGTGATGATCGCGTAGATGAGGGCATCCGGAACCTTGCAACGAACCAAGCCGCACACAGCATCGAACAGCCAGGAACTCCTGGAATCGTCGTTCTTTTTAGGTCCTTCGTCCGGATTTCGACCGTGGACGATGATCTGTTTTATCCGATCAGGCACATGCCATTCGTCGAGCTCGTTGATGTCCGTTAGCCGCTCCACGTTCTCTGGGACGCAGATTTCTGTCTTAGACTGGTTTGTTCGCTTCCCGCTTTTCTCATCCCGCTCCAACGGCTGAAACATTGAGACGTCATAGACTCGATCCGTGTCCCACTCATACAACGTTGCGAGGACAGGAATTCGACCGCGATCTCGTTTCTTCTTGTCCGGGTGATTGATCGTTCCAGGAAGTCGCATGACCCGATCCACGTTGTGGCAGTTGTCGCCTCCCAATAGTTGTGCCAGACGTTGATTGTATTTGGCAACTTCGTCTGCGCGGGCGACATCACCGTCGACGGGAATCGGTTCCTTCAGACACCAAAATGCTTGGACTCCTCCGCCCGACCGAATTGTAAATGTCGGCTGAGGGATGTCATGGTCTCCTGATGACAGCCGTTCAATCGCCTTCTCGATGGCCTCGTCAACGGTTTGACCATTCTTGTAATCGACATCGATATCGACATGGAGATCAGAGACTTCTTTAATATCCGTTCGCTTCGCCTTCTTGTTGAGCGGGGTCATTGTTTCGGCGACGGAGAAGTAGATGTTGTCGCCCGCGGTGTTCCGAACCTCGATCCAACGAAGCAACTCGGCGTCCTGTTTTGCCCGGAACGTACGGGTCCGGACCTTCTTTGTTTCTGGGTTGATCGCGGTCAGTTGCCAATCACCGCCTGGGCGAAACATCTTCAAAAAAGTGAGCGCTTGCGACGGATCGCATTTGAGCTCGTTGATCTTATTAATCATCATGACTTGGGTCCTTCTGAACGATTTGCGCCGAAGCACGACGCAGAGAACTAATTAAGAAAACCGAAACGCGGCGTCGGGTGACCTTCGGTCCACCAATCACGACTTCGCGTTACTAGAGTCAGCAGACGCGTGTCACGCTACGAAAGCCCAGCTTCCCGGAGTCGCTTTCTGGTCGCGGCGGACCGAGTGCCGGGTTCAGCACTCGGTTCCTGTGCGGCGCTTCGCGTTGAGCGGGCAAGGGTGACGGCAATAAAGAACCGCTGCAGAGCTTCAACGCTCGTGTAGCGGGTGCCGCCAATGCAGATGGTCTCAAGCCGTACGTCTGAGAGTCCCTTACTGTGCCAACGCCAGATCGTGGACGGGGCAAGGGGGCGAGCGTCTGGTGGTCGGTAATGCCGTGCGGCCTGAGCTAGCGTGAGCAGCTCTTCATTGGATATGTCGTTCGTCATGTGAAGTCCTTCGCATCAAAGGGAAGTGAATTGATGCGAGGGAACTTACAACTGCACTTTGGAGCGCAGGCCGGTCATAGACGGAGCGCGGCGTGGGATTCCGTATCACTTTCAAAAATTCACGGCGTTTCAGGAGCCAATCGCCATGTTCCCCGTGATTTTCCAGGGATAATCAGAGTTCTCCAAGCCTCGTGTCTGCGGAATAGATCACGCACGTCTTTTCCATCAGAGCCGGCGGCTTCTAGTAGCGTCTCTTTGCTGAGTGCAGGAGCCCCATTCAACCAGTTTTCGTGGAGCGTTTGCATAACTGCTGCCTGCTTGGTCGAAAACTCGAAGAGTTTATCAGCCCACCGACACGACCGATAATCTTCAGCAAACTGTAGCTCGTTGGAATCGTTCATCTTTAAATTAAGGCCCAAATCTTCCATTAGTTTCGGATCACTCGCAATCACCTTCACGATTCCTTCGACGGTGGAATGATCAAAGTTCTGAACGGCATCACCTAGAATTCCTGCCAGTTCAGCTCGGTCCAAATTGGCTACGCTGCCCCCCGCATTCGCGAGTACTTTCGCCCACTTATTCCACCGTTCGTCATGATCCTTGTCCCAGTGTGCGATAGCTATGTCGACCATTTCCTGCATTCGCTCAAGTTGCTTCTGATCACGCTCCTTACGCTCCGCATCCGTGAGGTCCGCCCCTATATGGGAAAGGCCTTTGCGTGTTCGCTCGGGTTTGATGCGAACGACGCGTTCTTTGTCTGGCATGTTTCTGGTTCTTTCTGTGCCGAGTTGACCGTCGACCTCAGGCTGAACCAGAAGCCTCAGGTCGACAGTCGTGGGGTAGCTACTCCCCGCTCAGCAATTGGCAATACTTAACCGAGTTTCTCCATCACTTCGCGAACCTGCTCCAATGACCGTTCCGCATAGATGAGTGTGACCGCAGGCGAGCTGTGGCCAAGAGTATTCTGCGCAGCTTCGATTCCAGATTCACGGCGAATCTCGGTTGCTGCTGTGTGGCGAAGCTGGTTCGGGCTCCAGCCATTCACCCAACCTCCGCCATGATTCTCGCCGCCAACTCAAAATTCCTTTCAGCATATATCTCTGTTGTTCCAGTGTCGCTGTGACCGAGCACGACCATCGCTGCTTCAACGCCGTAACGTTCTCGAATGATTGTTGCTCGACTATGACGAAGCTGATTTGGTGACCACTTCGGAATGCCTCCCGCCTTACAGGCACGGGTGATTGCTCGGCAGTAGCTGTCTTTCGAATACCGTCTTCCGGCAGGGCGTCCTCCGCGTTTTACCGTTGATCGCGCAGCCTGCGACGGAGTCATGGGTGACTTGCGATTCTCGCGACGTTTCGCATTGCGCTCCACTTGAGTTTCCGCAGGGCTGAAACAATAGTCTTCAGGGGATCGGTCGAGAAAGCTGCTAAGGATTGACTGCGAGTTCGGTCCAAGAAAGATGCGGCGTTCCTTTCCACGATGCTGCGTCTTGTGCGTTGCTGGCCGATACATCCAAACTCCATCGGTTCCGAACGTGATATCGATCGGCCGCATCGACGTAATCTCTCCTGGTCTGGCACCCGTGAGAAGCTGCAGCTGGACCATGGCGGCGACGATGCGCGGCAAATGCGGCAGCGTGGCGTTTACAGTCGTTTCGTCTACTGGCCTAACAGCTTCGGATTCGACTGCTTCCGATCGTCCCGCTTTAAGACTTGGTACGGCCGTGAGAGCGACATGCACATCCACGGGCACGTGCTCATTCTCAACCCCCCAACGAAAGACTCGCCGAACCCAATGGATCAGTCGGTTGATGTTGGTCCTGCACCGACCGTCATCGATCATGGCCTGCCTGACCGCCTTCAACTTTCGTGGACCGAAATCTCTTACACGGATCGTCCCGTAGAGCCGGATCAGATACTTGATCGCGGATCGGATGCTAGTGACGGTCCCAGTCGAGGTGCCATCCTCTCGCCGGTAGTAGCCGTCGGCGAAGTCCATGAACATCAGGCACAGCTCATCGACCGTCAGGGTGTAGGCAACGACGTCGCCATGTCTGGCGAACCACACTGCAATCAGGTCCTCGTAGCGTTCTCGACTTTCAGGAGAACCGTACGTTCCCAAGTAGTGGTCTTTCCCGTCGATTCGGACTCGTGCCTGTCCAGTGGGCTTATGCAGCAGATAGCTCGGCTTGCGTTTGCTTGGCATGGCGGCTCCCCACAAATGTGGTAGTGAAAGTGGTAGTGACCAGTTTCACGCCGCTCTGCCGATTCCGGCAGGTAGTCACAAGCAGTGACTCAGCAATGACTTAAGGAGTCGGGATGACAGGATTTGAACCTGCGACCTCTGCGTCCCGAACGCAGCGCTCTACCAAGCTGAGCTACATCCCGCTGATTGAGACCTGATTTTAG
>Ga0315331_10003177_pt1 | contig 12390 bp, 9 predicted proteins | sample M160m34915metaG_FD_203456 | JGI IMG/M metagenome (GOLD analysis project Ga0315331, IMG submission 203456) | Ammonia-oxidizing marine archaeal communities from Monterey Bay, California, United States - M1 60m 34915 | ecosystem: Environmental > Aquatic > Marine > Intertidal zone | place: USA...
ACTATGCTCACCAAGCCTTGGAGGAGGTGTGCGGAGTGTATTTGGTGTATTAATCCATTTAGTCATGATTCCGGGGTAACGATAATTTCCGATTACAGGAGAATCTAGTTCTTCAAAAAAACCGCGATCGATGAGTTGGGGTGAACTGAGGAGCTCAACATCGTCAGTCACGGGACCCGCACACACTCCGGCTAATTGCAGTTGTTCGAATAGCTCGTTCTTGTCATGCGAGATTGTAAATTTTGCAAGCTCTTCATGAAGAGCGGTTCGATTTTTAAATCGTGACAACTGCGTCGTGAAATGTATATTTTTTTTCAGCGAGTCAGCTTGGAGTGTGTCGCACAGTGCACCCCATTCACTATCTTCCGATACATCTATCGCAATCCATTGATCTACCCCAAGGGTCGGAAATACTCCGTGGGGGGCATGTGAGTGGTGGGTATTTCCTTGCGGTCCCGCAACACGGTTATTCATCTCAAAGTCTAAAATGAATTCACCTAGGTTGGCTAGAAAGCCCTCTGCCAGTGGCATTTCTATCTGCTGGCCTTCACCTGTTAGATCCCGATAACGGAGTGCAGCCGTGACCACAGTGGCGCCAAGTAAGCCAGCGAAGGCATCCGCGGTGAATGCTTCACCGGTTTGATCGGGTGTTCCATCAGGATAGCCCCGTAAATAATGATGGCCGATCATTGCTTCCACATGTGTACCGAAGGCACGATAACCTTTATATGGGCCTGACAGACCATATGCTGGCATTCGAAGCATAATAAGGCGAGGGTTTATTTCCTTCAATGTGTCGTAGGTGATGCCTGCTTTTTCTATTGTTGTCGGAACATTATTCTCGACAAGCACATCGACTTCCTCTATAAGTTTTAGGAAGGCCTGTTTACCTTCGCTAGTCATTATGTTGCACGCCATCGATTTTTTGTTTCGACTATGCGAATTAAATCCAGGATTCCTGTTCCATGGCTCACTTCCAGGGTCAAAATCGGGGTACGCGCTTAGTGTAATTCCATTATTCGCCATCTCAATTAGTTGCTCCCGAGGGGCAATGCGTTCAGCGCCTCTTGAATATGGTTGAATCGCATCTACCGGTTCGACTCTAATAACTTCTGCTCCCCATTCGGCTAGAACTTGAGTGCAATGTGGTCCCGCCCAGACAACCGTGATTGCGGCGACTTTAACGCCATCTAACGGCAAATCTGTTCTGGCTGAGGTCTTCTGTTTAGTTTTCATAATCAGTTAGTCCTTATATCACTTTTGCCCGACGCAGTTGAACAATATCAGCCTTTGTGTAACCCATATCTGTAAGAACGGCGAAGGTATGTTCGCCTAGTAGTGGCGCACGTTTCATTTGTGTTCGAGTCGCACCTGAGGTGACAAAATGCCGTCCCGGGTAGCGCATACTACCGGTCTCAGGATGTTCAACTTCCTCCCAGACATTTCGTTCCTGATAGTGGGGATCATTCAAGAGATCTTCTACAGTCAGTATTGCCCCACCTAAAATGCCAATCGATTGGGTAGCTGCAACCGCATCACGTTTTGTGCGTTCGATTAGCCAAATGGCATATGACGCTTCCATTTCTTCGATAAATGTCGTTGACATTTGGGTGGCCGGTTTTTTTGCATCAGGATGTTCTGCTAAATCGTCACGACCGATGAGTCGTAGAAATGCGGGAACATGTTTGCTGGTACCGGCCATTATGTTTGCGTACCCGTCTTGTGCCGGCCGGGGGCCGGAGGCAGTCCTGCCTAGCGAACCACCCCGCTTATTACTTCTGCCCGTGTAGGATGCAGACGTGAGGCCAGGAGCTCTTCTGTCACGAAATCCAGCTTGAGCTTCATAGACAGACTGATCGATATGATCGCCAGAACCACCGCGTTCCACTCGCAAGCGGGCAAGCATGCATGCATATGTCAGAGAGAGTCCCGCATGATAATGTGCCAGATTTCCACCAAGTTTGATGGGTTCTTTAGTGGGATCGCCATTCATATGCATTGGACCTGCCATTGCTTGAAGAACTAACTCAGAGCCTTTGAAATCTTTCCAAGGTCCAGTTTGCCCAAACGGCGTAAGCGATCCCATTACCAGATCGGTTCGATCTGAGGTGAGTGTTTCGTATCCCAAACCATGTGATTCAAGCGTACCTGGATTGAAATTTTCGATTACGACGTCATGGGTATCTATCAGGGAGCGGACTATATCTCTTCCGTTTGTGGTTGATAAGTCGCATGTGATGGACTTTTTGTTTGTATTTAAATGTAAAAAAAGCGCGGACGTCTCTTTGTTCGGAATATCTTGTAAAAAAGGTCCCTCTGCACGAGAAGGATCTCCTTCCAGTGGCTCAACTTTGAGAACATCGGCACCGTAATCAGCAAAAATTTTTCCTGAGTATGGAACACCAACCATGGTACCCAGTTCTAGTACCCTGATGCCTTCAAATAGTTGCCTCGTCATTTATTAAACCTTTATCCATATGGAAAATATCTACTAATAACCTTTGAACTCGGGAGGTCGGCGCTCCACAAAAGACCGGAAACCTTCTTTCGCATCACTGGTTTTGAGCAGTCCCGCCTGAGCATTCCATTCGTGTATGAGCCATTGCTCAGCAGACCCTGACGTGTCTAATGAGGAGTGTAGGAGTCGTCGAATCTCTGCGGCCGCTAGTGGTGGACCAGCGGCAACTTTCCGCGCATAGTCGACGGCCTCGGATAGAAGGTCTTCATCTTCGACTACTTTATTTACTAGACCGAGTTCAATTAACTTGTCAGAAGGCATCACATCGCTGTGATACATAACTTCGAAAGCGCGAGCTGATCCAACTACTCGCGGAAGAAACCAAAGCACGCCATAATCCGAGACTATTCCGCGTTTAAAAAAGATTGGTCCCATTCGGGCTGATTTCGCTGCAATTCGAATATCACAGGCCATTGCCATCCCGAATCCAGCGCCTGCTGTGGCTCCGTTGATTGCGCCGATAATTGGCACATCAGATTTAATGAAACTTAACGCTGTTGCGACTGATCGGTTGTGATGCGAAAGACGTTCGTAGCGTGAGAGACTGGGCACAGCATCATCTGACTCTTGGTTTCCATCAGCAGGTGTACGATCAGGCGTAATTTCAGCTCCAGCACAAAAGGCTCGACCACTGCCGGTTAATACCATAGCTCTAACCGAATCCTCTTTTGAAGCGAATGCTAGCGCCGCCCCCAAGCCCTGTCCGAGTGTCGCGTTCAGCGAGTTCATCTGTTCGGGGCGGTTGAATGTTGTCACGAGCACTCCCTCATCATCGAGTTCTGCTATGACGTCACCCCGCGAAATATCTTGGATAGTATCTATTATTTTACTCATGGGCTCCCCTCCTTCAGTGTCTTATAGTTGACCGGTCTTCATGTTGTGAGAGTGTAGCGTGTCTGAGCGACATTCGTAAGTTTTGGAGCTTAAAAAGTATGGAATAGTTGCTTTTTCTTATTTTTAGGGTGATGCTAATGAATTATTGGAGTGATTATGAAACTTAATAAATTACTTGTGGCAAATCGAGGTGAAATAGCAGTTCGAATTATTCGGGCTGCATCTGAGCTCGGCATAAAGACGTGCTCCATATACTCTGAAGCAGATGCTAATTCAATTCATTGGCGAAGGGCCGATGAGTCGTTCTTACTTGAAGGCCGCGGTGCTCAGCCGTATTTAGACATAGAGCAGATTGTGAAGGTAGCAAGTGAGGCTGGATGTGATGCGATTCATCCGGGATATGGCTTCCTGAGTGAAAATCCTGGTTTTGCCATCAAATGTGAATCTGTGGGGATGCAATTTGTCGGGCCAGAATCCTCCTCGCTAAACATATTCGGCGACAAAGTATTGGCTAGACGATTGGCGATGGACCATGGAGTGCCAGTTTTGCCAGGACTCGATCAGCCGGTCACTGTGACCGAAGCAAAAGAATTTATGCAATCTTTGAAAGAGGGTCAGTCAGCGATTCTGAAGGCTGTACATGGTGGAGGTGGACGTGGTGTTCGTGTGCTTGAGCACATCAATGATGTTGAACAGGCATACCGAGCTGCACAGACCGAAGCTGAATCGTCATTTGGGAGTCCAGATCTTTATATCGAAAGGTATTTATCCAATGTTCGTCATATTGAAGTACAAATAGCCGGTGATTCAACTGGCGCTATTTCGCATTTCTGGGAGCGTGATTGTTCCATACAGAGGCGCCACCAAAAAATTATTGAGATAGCTCCTGCCCCATTTCTGGATGAGAGCGTGCGGGACGCACTGCTGGAGGCTGCGGTAATAATAGGGAAAGCCGCAAATTATCAAAATCTAGGGACCGTCGAGTTTTTGGTATCGATGAACGAGACGGAATCGAGCGAATTCTTTTTTATCGAAGTAAATCCGAGATTGCAGGTGGAACACACAGTAACTGAAGAGGTTACTGGTATTGATTTGGTACAGACACAATTAAAAATTGCTTCAGGTGAGAGCCTTGCATCACTCGGGCTTTTGCAGGAATCGATCGCGCCTACCCAAGGTTACGCGATGCAGGCAAGAGTTAATATGGAAAAAGTTAACGAAGACTCCACCGTGATCCCATCAACCGGAACTCTATCGGTATTCGGTCTGCCCTCAGGTCTTGGTGTGCGAACGGACACTTTTGGTTATACCGGTTACCAAACTGCCACAAGTTTTGATTCACTTCTCGCAAAAGTGATCGGGTACTCCAATTCGCGAGACTTTGAGCCTGTGATTGCGAGGCTTGAGAATGCGCTGGCGGAGTTTGACATTAAAGGTGTGGATACCAATATACCTTTTTTGCGAGCCATTCTTGGTCATGCATCGTTTCGGAACGGAGAGGTGCACACACGTTTTGTTGATTCAGAGGCGGCTGAACTTAGTCGTCTTGCCAAGGAAATTGACGACACTGTTTCATTGGACGTTGCGGAGTTGAGTGAACAGGCTGGGGCAATGATTGATTCCAGTGATCCTTTGGCGGTTTTAGATTATGGAGTACAAGCGACTCGGAGTACAGAGACATCGTCTTCTCAACAGGCGGGTGGACCTGCTGATATCCCTGGATCGGTTAGGTCACCTTTGCAAGGCACCGTTGTATCCATTGAAGTGTCAGTTGGCGATGAAGTACAGGCTGGGCAACTATTAGCAGTAATGGAATCGATGAAGATGCAGCATGAGATAAGAGCTCATTTAAGTGGTTCGGTCAGCATGATTGGCGTTGGTTCGGGGGATACTCTTTGGGAAAACCACACGCTGATGATCATTGAGGCACATGAAGTTGCAGGTTCGGTTACGGAAGGCGATAACTCCGTTGATTTAGACTTTATCCGTCCTGATCTAGAGGAAATTTTAACACGGCGTGCTGCGACTCTTGATAAGAATCGAGAAGAAGCGGTATCTAAGCGTCATTCCAGACATCTGAGGACAGTTCAGGAAAATGTAGAGGATTTGTTCGACGAGGGGACTTTTTTGGAGTACGGGCCTTTAGTTCTAGCAAATCAGTTCTCGCGTCGTAGTTTGGACGAGTTGATTGAAAAGACACCAAGGGATGGGATGATCACGGGTATAGGGAGCGTGAATGGGGATCTTTTTTCTGATCCCGCGAGTATGGTCGCAACAATTGCATATGACTATATGGTTTTAGCCGGTACGCAAGGTAACCGGAATCATCAGAAAACCGATCGAATGATCGAAGTAGCCCGAAATTCACAATTACCTCTCGTATTATTTGCCGAAGGCGGCGGTGGTAGACCCGGAGACGATGGACTTCATGCTGCTGGAGGTAGCTCGACGTTTGCTTCTTTTTCAACTTTGAGTGGTCTAGTCCCTATGGTTGGAATTACGGCAGGACGCTGTTTTGCCGGTAACGCTTCATTGCTAGCTTGTTGTGACGTAATTATCGCCACCGAAGGATCAAATATTGGGATGGGAGGGCCAGCAATGATTGAAGGCGGTGGCCTAGGTATTTTTGCTCCTGAAGATATAGGTCCTATGGAAATACAGATACCCAACGGCGTGGTAGATATATCGGTTCGAGATGAAGTAGAAGCCGTTCAAGTGGCTAAGAAATATCTTTCCTATTTTCAGGGGCCAGTAGATACCTGGAAGGCTCCAGATCAGCGCGAAATGCGGCAGATCATTCCTGAAAATAGATTACGAGTCTATAACGTGCGAGATGTAATCAAGACGTTAGCTGATGTTGACTCGATACTCGAGATTCGTCCAGATTTTGGAATTGGGATGGTTACATCTTTGGTCCGTGTGGAGGGAAGAAGCTTGGGTGTTATTGCCAATAACCCTGGTCATTTGGGTGGGGCTATAGACTCAGATGGAGCTGACAAAGCAGCTCGGTTTATGCAGCTTTGTGATGCATTTGATCTGCCCGTTCTCACTCTAGTTGACACTCCTGGCATCATGGTCGGACCCGAGGTAGAAAAAACCGCGTTAGTGCGTCACGCTAATCGTTTATTTCTGCATGGGGCTAATATCGAAACCACTTTTATGTCAATTATTTTGCGAAAGGCATATGGACTTGGTGCGATTGCCATGACCGGTGGTAATTATCGCCAACCGCAATTCACAGTATCTTGGCCAACTGGGGAGTTTGGTGGGATGGGCCTGGAGGGGTCAGTGAAGCTGGGGTATCGTGATGAACTAGCGTCTATTGCGAATCCAAAAGAGCGATTAGAAAGATATGAAACAATGGTGGCTCGCGCATATGAGCGTGGTAAAGCTTTGAATACCGGAATGAATTTTGGATTCGACGACACAATTGACCCCGCGGAGTCGAGAGCATGGATTGCGGGAACACTTAAAGCAGCAAAATTACCTCTGCGGCGGTTGGGCAAGAAACGACCGTTTATCGATGCTTGGTAGAGGCAAGTTTACCTGAGTCTTAAATCCAAAGGTGATGCAGTTTTTTGCTTAAGAGCAGAAACGAGGTCAGAAACCGTTGCGATCTCTGTTGGAAATATCGTGGCGGCTCTTCCAACTGCCTGGACGGAGTGAGCGTCTGATCCCCCTACAGCGACTACGCCTAATTCCTCTGCAAGTCTCACATAGTAGCCATTATCGCTGTCGGAATGATCACCGTTGACTGCTTCAATACCAGTGAACCAATTTTGAATTTCTTCGCTTGAGGGTCTACGCAGCGTGCCTGTGGAGCGCATTGGATGTGCCACGATCAAAGCAGCACCTTCTTCTTTAGCACTCTCGATTAAGTGATCGATCATTAGTAACTGAGGACGATATCGTGAGAAACCGTAGGCAAGGACATGTCCAAAATTTGTTCCTAACTCGATAGCGGGAAGAACATTAATCTGGAAAATGTCGCTTAGTCGTTTTGTATCTTCTTCAGGCCACAGTGCATTATGTTCGGTCAGGCAAATTCCATCCAACCCTCGAGCCGCTGCTTGACCTACGAGTTTCTCGACACTCACTCCACTATCGAGTGACTTGTCTGAACTGTGTGCATGCATCTCGAAGACAGACCCTCCCTCGGGCCTGTACTGTCTCGGGGATTTCAGTTGAATGTCTGAGCTCACGTAGAATTAATGCCTTTTAGGTTTACTACTTATGAATCACTGAATTCTATCGCAGAAGCTCAATGAGTTCAGGTAATACCGTCAGGCAATCATCGACGATACCAACATCGGCATATTTGAAAATAGGAGCATCAGGATCAGAATTAATTGCGACAATCAGGCGAGCGTTGGAGCATCCGGCCATGTGTTGGCTCGCTCCCGAAATGCCAGCTGCAACATAGAGAGCAGGAGCAACTGTGGTGCCGGTTAATCCAATTTGTTCAGTAGGTGGTGCCCAGTATTCGTCAACGATTGCTCGAGAAGCTCCAGGCATTCCATTGATTAGGCCTGCTAGTTCTCTGACAAGTCCAAAATTTTCAGCGTTTTGTAATCCACGTCCACCCGACACCACTATCTCAGCATTTTCAAGACGAGGTCCGTCAGTAGCTGTTGCCTTGGCGACAACTTGTACTCTGTCTTCCAGTAGCTCAAGATCGAGTTCTACTATATCTGATGAGTATTCTGAGTGAGGCGTAGGGGCTTCAGCCGCCGCTGGGCGCAGGCCAACGACCACAGTTGAAGTAGAATCTACTTGGTAGAGTGCTCTGGCAGCACCTCCGTAGACAGCCGCCTCAATTTCGGTATAGTCATCATTTATTGTTTTAATTCCTGTCACATTCATTACACAGTTACCGTCTATTCGTCGCGATAATCTTGGGATAAATTCAAGCGTTGAAGGATGCCTGCCGATTAGCACTAGGCGTGCTTCCGACGCGGAGACAATGCGAGCAGCAGCCGAAACCATGTTATCCCCTGAAAAGCGAGAGAGCATTGGGTTTTCGATTGAGTAGACCTTTGTTGCACCAAGTTCAGTAACTTCCGCCGTTGCAGACGAATTATCTCCACCGATGAGCCCGCATTCCACGGGACGTCCGGTGTTTTTTGACAGACTCTGAGCAAAACCTAAGGCTTCACGAGCCCCTATATTGACTTGTGACGTTTCATCAATATGTGCCAGCACAAGAATGGGATCAGGCATTTAGGACACCTCGTTCTCTAAGATTTTGTAATAGATTTGTTGCCTTTTCTTTCGGATCGACACCTTCGATTATTTCGCAGTCTCCCTGCACTTCGGGGACTGTCAAAAGCTTGATGCTCATTTTTTTGGGAGCCGGATCTGACAACAATTCATCAGCATGAAAGACAGTAGGTGGATTGCGACGGGACTGAATCATGCGCCGGCTACTGGGATAACGTGGCTGTCCAATTTCATTACTAACTGCTACTACAGCTGGCAGATTACATGCCAGTGTTTCTGGCCCGTTTGGAGTCACAACATCAACATGCAGTGATTGCGTTTGTTCGTTAAAACTTACCCGCGATGCCATGGTTATGAATGGCATTCCGAGATCTTCGGACAAGATTCCAGGGACGGCACCTTGGTCGTAGTCGGAACCCTGTCGACCACATAAAATTAAGTCGACATCTCCTAGATTTTCCGCAACAGCGGCAAGAATCTGAGAAATTCTAGAAGGATCGCCTGATTGACTTTCATCATCATGTACGTGAATAGTGTTCTCAGCTCCCATTGCATAACACCGCTTTAGTACATCAGGAGCTGTATCCGAGCCGACTGTGACTGCGGTCACGCGTGCACCTTCCTGAGCCTCAGCAATCTGCAAGGCAGCCTCCATCGCCTGCTCGTCGTAGGCATTAATAATTTGCGGGACGGTCGCACCAGTATTGAAGTCTCGCCCGTCTTCGCTAACTTCTAGACGACCCCATAACGCATAGCTGTTAATACCGTCTGGATCCAAGACTTGTTTTGCTGCCACTAGAATATGCATAGTGCCCCTTATACCGTCAGTAATTTAGTCGAGGGAATAGACGTAGGATTCCTCACACCAAACGAATTCATCCTCAAAGTCATCTGGCTTGACTGACAACTGACCTATTTCTAACCAGTACCACGGAGGATCCCCCTGAACAATTTTCCGTCCAGTCAATACTCCCTCGAAGGCAGCACGTGACGCAAAATTGGTGTTCCCAACTTGGGTGCCACCATCCGCTTCCACGTGTTTACCGACGAGTTCGGAATCGAGCGTAATTTGCATTGATCCCTTTATCTGTTCTGATTCTGTCTCTTCTCTCATGAAAAGTGTTCAGTTCAGACTTAGGCAGTCGCTGAGGTTTCAGTGGCACGTTCGAAGAGCTCAAGTGCTTCGTCAGCCATTTCATAAACGACCTCAGCTGCTGGTTTAATAGCATCAATGCCAACGATTGCTTGACCAGCTGGTGTAGTCATCCAATCCTCTAGATTTGCTTCCTTGATGTCACGTAGTACATCATTCACGAGCATACCTTGTAGTGGCATTGGCAGAGTATCAGGAGCTCCGTCTTCCTTCCAAATATCAGACCATCTTGATCGCAGCTGTCGGATTGGTTTTCCAGACATAGCACGTGACTGTACGGCGTCCTCTACTTTGGAGTCGATTATTCGCTGTTTCAGGAACATGGCGGTTTCTGATTCATGTGTGGCGAGCCAGATAGTACCGGTCCAAACCCCCGCTGATCCCATTGCGATCGAGGCTGCGAGATGTTTGCCGCTCGATACCCCACCTGCAGTTAGAACTAGCGTATCCGTACCTTCGGCCATTTTCACAATTTCCGGTACGAGTGTAAAGGTGCCTACCGTTCCACTATGTCCACCGGAGTCATAACCTTGAGCGACCACAACGTCGACGCCTGCTTCGATTTGTCTTCGGGCTTGTCGTGGCAGTCCAACGAGTCCCCAGACTTTCATCCCCTCTTGATGAGCTCGTTCGATAATAAATGCCGGACTGCCGAGTCCTGAAGCAAATATGGGTACTTTTTCCTCAAATAATACATCGAGCTGCTGACGTGATCGTTCTAGAAGATTTTCGTAGCCAGAGTAGGTTGGGTCGATATCACTTGGTGGGGGAGAGTCAGGTGCACCAGAAACAGATTTAACGTGCTGCACAAATGTTCGGTGTTCGTCTGGGATCATTTCGTCCAGATCTTCACGATTTCCTTCAACGAATGAGGCAGGTACCAGCAAATCCACGCCGAAAGGCTTATCACCAATTTTGTCTCGAATCCAGCGGATATCGGAACGTAGTTCATCTGGCTTAAGGCCTGTCGCCCCGAGAATCCCGATGCCGCCTGCATTTGAAACAGCAGCGATTACGTCCTTAGTGTGAGCGAATGCAACAACTGGAATTTCACATCCATATTCTTCGCAAAGCCTTGTATTTAGGGGGTTTCCATCCATTTTTTACTCCTTATATTATTTCTTAGTTTTTATTAGACCAGTACTGCCGGTGTGAGGGCAAACTCTTCAAGCATTTCATCTGCGTATGCTATGCGACCTGAGAGCTCGCCGCCGTCATCGTGTACTAGTCTTAGACAGGCTTCAGCCATATTTTCAACTGGTACTACTCGATCCTTATTTGATTCATTTACCAATCCATGGTGCACAACTCCAGGAGTTGCGACGAGGCCTGGTGAGATCGCATTTACTCTAATATTTTGATGAGCAACTTCAGATGCAAGACCAGTAGACAATCTTTCCAGTGCCGCTTTACACATTCCGTAAACGGTGCCGCCGGATGCCGGTCCGCCAACTTCTGGATGAAGAGCTGCGTGGGATGAGATATTAAGTATCCAACCACTTCCTCGTTCTCGCATATTTTCCATGGCGAGTTGAGCCAGGTGTAGTGGCCCATGCACTTGCACCTCAAACATTAGTTTCTGACGTTTTTCTGGAAATTCCGAGATAGGTATGAAGTACGTTACTGCTGCATTGTTGACTACGATATCGACACTTCCAAAAAGTGCTTTAGTCGTTTCAATGAGCTGTACTCGATCTTCGGCGAGTGCCATGTCGCATCTGACTGCAGCCGCTTCACCGCCCGCATCATTAATCCGCTTCACCACAGAATTCATACTTCCGGCTAAGATATGATCTCCATCATCAACGGTTCGTGCTGAGACGACTACTTTAGCGCCTTCCATCGCGTATCGAATAGCGATTGCTTCTCCAATACCGCGTGATGCCCCAGTAATAACTGCGACCTTGCCGGCCAATAATCCATTTTTGTTAATTGACATCTATACCCCCGTATTTCTGTTTGCTCAGCTTAGCGCATTTCTACTGAATCAGATGATTCCATTACGTTGAAACTCTAGTACTTCTCCTTCTTCGTATCCGAGTAGGTCGATTAATATTTCAACATTGTGAGCACCTGTACTTGGTGTCGGGCCAGTGATTTCGCCCTGTCCTTTTTCAAGCTTCCATATCACTCCTCGATAAAGTGAATCAGGAGAGAAGTTCTTGTCTGTCACAGTGATATTAGTTCGGTGCAGACTATTGAGATTTTCATCGTTGACTAGGTCTAGTGCTCCCATGACTGGATATGCCGGAATTTTTGACTTTTGGAGAATTTTGGTCAAGTGCATAGCTGTGTAATCCTTGGTCCATGATTCAATGGCCTCATCTAATTCATTTTGGTTATCGAGTCGACCTTGCAAGGTCTCAAACTTAGAATTTGTTATATTCTCTGAATTTTGTAATGCTAGATCCCTAAACACTTCCCACTCTTCTTGATCTCGAACCGAGATGGATATCCACTGATCGAGTCCTGACGTTTTGTAGTAACCATGTGGTGCCGTGGCTGGATATCTATTGCCTTGTGGACCCGCAACTCGACCGTTTAAAAAGTAATCCATCAATGGTTCGGCTATTCGTTGAATGCAGGCTTCGCCTTGGGCTATATCAATGTGTTGACCCCGTCCCGTTGCGTCTCGAGATTCAAGTGCCGCGAGTATTGCAAAAAA
>Ga0315331_10003179_pt1 | contig 12388 bp, 10 predicted proteins | sample M160m34915metaG_FD_203456 | JGI IMG/M metagenome (GOLD analysis project Ga0315331, IMG submission 203456) | Ammonia-oxidizing marine archaeal communities from Monterey Bay, California, United States - M1 60m 34915 | ecosystem: Environmental > Aquatic > Marine > Intertidal zone | place: USA...
CTTAAGATATGTGAAGACAACGGTATTGTTTGGGTCCCGATGCTCTACACAAAGCGTCCACCGTTACTATCTACTGTTTGGGATGTCTGGAGAATGAAAAGAAAGGCATTTTCCTTGAATAAGGAACATACATTTTCCATTGTACATTGCCGAAGCTACTTATCTGCATTAATAGGGTTATCAATGAAAAGAAAGTTCAAAACAGCATTTCTATTTGACATGCGTGGATTTTGGGCAGACGAAAGAGTTGATGGTAATCTGTGGAATCTGAAGAATCCTATTTATAAGTGGGTTTACCATTTTTTTAAACGTCAAGAGATGTTATTTCTCAATGAGTCAGATTACACAATTTCATTAACCACAGCAGGAAAGAATGAAATGCTTACATGGAAAGGGATAAAAGAATTGAACGAGAGGATAAAGGTGATTCCTTGTTGTGCAGACTTAAATCTATTTAAACCTGTTTCGAGAGATTCCAAAGAATTCACTTTGGGGTATTTAGGCTCTCTAGGGACTTGGTATATGCTTACTGAAATGCTCATGGTATTTAAGAAGATTAAAGAGACCATACCTAATGCAAAGTTTCATTTTTTAACGAAAGACGACCCGAACATCATTTACCATGAAATTAAAGAACTTGGAATTCAACCTGAGGATATTATTATTGAAGAAAGTGATCGAAAAGATATTCCGTTCAAAACTCGAAATTGGAATTTCTCAGTATTTTTTATTTTACCATGCTTTAGTAAACTTTCATCTTCGCCAACCAAACAGGGAGAGTTGATGGGGATGGGCATCCCTATAATATGTAATAGTGGAGTTGGTGATGTTGATTCAATTGTCGAAAAGTATCAATCAGGATGTGTCGTTCCTAAACTAAATCAGCTTAATTTAGATGAATTGTTGAAGAATAAATTTGATAAGCAAATTTTGAGAAAGGGAGCGAATGACTATTTCTCTCTCTCCAAGGGGGTCGATTCATACCATATGATATACGAAAATATATGCTGAAATTCAATATCAAAACAGATAAAGTCGTTAAGGTAGATAACAATAAGGATGTTCATGTTTTTAATACGGAAGATGATAATATTGATCAGGTTACTGTTGAATCATTTGGCGAAGAATGGTCGAAGTTTAATTATTTTGACGAAAAAGAAATTGAAAACATAGGTAATGAATATTTTGACATTGTTGACTTTTCGAAATACGATGAGCAATCAACAGTATTGGATGTGGGGTGCGGTACTGGACGCTGGTCCATTTATTTGTCATCTAAATTTTCTAATGTCTATGCAATGGATCCTAGTAAAGCGATCTATGCTGCAGCAAACCTAACAAAAGATATTCCTGGTGTTCACCTAATTAAGGCATCGGCTGAGAATATCCCATTTGAAGATGAGACCTTCGATTTAGTAATTAGCTTAGGAGTATTACATCACATTCCAGATACACAAAAAGCGTTGAATACTATTGTGAAAAAGGTCAATAAAGGTGGACAGTGTTTGATCTACTTATACTACGCGTTGGACAATCGATCATTTTTTTATAAAATGATATTTTATACCTCTAGCTTCTTTCGATTTTTCATTTCAAAATCCCCATCCTTTCTTAAGAAAATAATCTGTGATTTAATAGCAATTTTTGTTTATCTACCTTTTATATTTCTTTCGAAATTGGTGAAGACTGTATTAGGAGAAAAATGGGGAAACAAAATCCCACTTTCTTATTACTCAAATAAATCATTTAATGTTATTCGAAATGACTCTCTAGATAGATTTGGAACGCCATTAGAGCAGAGGTTCTCAAAAAAACAAATAGAGAAAATGATGCAAAAAGCAGGTTTGCACGACATAAAATTTTCTAATAACCAACCGTATTGGCACGTAATGGGCCAAAAATAGAAATCTTATGAAAAGAGTTGTAATTGTTTGCCCTCATCCTAAAGATGTTGCTCCTGGACAAAGATTGAAGTATGAACAGTATATTAATGATTGGGAAAACAATGGGTTTATTGTTGATGTGAAACCATTTATGACAGATCGCTTTTGGAGTATTGTCTATAAAAAAGGATATTATTTTGAAAAGGTGTTTTGGACTATTTATGGATATCTCAGAAGAGTGAAATTACTTTTTATGTTAAGGAAGTACGACCTTTCCTATATTTTCCTTTGGGTCACTCCATTTGGCACTCCATTATTTGAAAGGGTATATTGTTTTTTTTCAAATAAGGTAATTTACGATATTGATGACTTGGTTTATCACAAAGACCATAAGAGTGAGGCAAATTCCTTTTTGGCAATTTTGAAAGGACGTAAAAAACCGATCTATTTAATGAAACGATCGAATCATGTCATTACATGCACTCCCCATTTAGACTCATTTGTTCGAAAATTCAATTCCAATACTACTGATATTTCTTCCACTATAAACACAGATAGTTATGTACCAGTCAATAAGTATTCAAATGATGATATATTGACCATAGGGTGGAGTGGGAGTCATTCTACCTCTAAATATGTTTATTTATTACAAGATGTATTACTTGATCTTTCAAAAAAGTACAAATTTAAATTATTGGTTATTGGAGATCCGACATTTCATATTGAGGGATTAGATTGTGAATCTGTTATGTGGGTTGAAAAAACTGAAGTTAAAGATCTTCAGCGAATAGATATTGGAATTTATCCTTTGCCAAATGAAGAATGGGTATTAGGGAAAAGTGGACTCAAAGCACTACAGTATATGGCCTTGGGAATTCCAACAATAGCAAGTGCTATTGGAGCCAATCATAGGGTAATTGAAGATACTATTTCAGGAAAGTTAGTAGATAGTAATGAAGATTGGAAGAGGGCTTTGGAAGAATACCTGTTAAATCCTGATTTAAGAAAAGAGCATGGATTAAAAGCGAGAGAAAGGGTGGAATCTTTTTATTCTATAAAAGCCAATGAACCTGTTTATTTGGAAGTTATTAATTCTGTTATTAAAGCTAAATGAAACTGATCTTTGCAAGCCATAATGAGAATAAGGTAGCTGAAATTCAAAGCCTTTTGGGTGAAGGGTTTAATTTATTATCCTTGAAGGAGCTTTCTTATTGTGACGATATCCCAGAAACTGCAGAAACTTTAGAAGGTAATTCAATAATAAAAGCAGATACTGTTTTTGAGCAATTTAAAATGCCTTGTTTTGCTGATGATACGGGGCTGGAAGTAGATGCATTAGATGGAGAGCCGGGGGTCTATTCTGCACGATATGGCGGCGAAGATAAGAATGCAGACCAAAACATGAATCTATTACTCAAAAAACTACAGGGCAAATCAAATCGAAGTGCAAGATTTAGGACGGTCATCACCTACCGAATTCAAAATGAAACCCATCAATTTGAAGGTGTGGTCGAAGGCAATATTATTAGTGAAAAAATAGGGACGTATGGTTTTGGATATGACCCGATTTTTATTCCAAAAGGATCTAAAAAAACTTTTGCTCAGATGTCTACAGAAGAAAAAAATCAATTTAGTCACAGATCTAGAGCATTTGAAAAGCTCAGAATATTTTTAAGAAAGGATTAAATTTCTAAATACATTTTTTTACATTAAATTTAACGGCAAATAGGACTCGTAATGTTTGAGAACAAAAAAGTATTGATTCTTGAGGGAGGGGGATTTAAGACTTCCTTTTCGGCAGGTGTAATGGATGCTTTTCAAATGCAGTCTCACAATCCTTTTGATTCATATATAGGAGTTTCTGGTGGTTGTATCGCATTATCTTATTTTTTAAGTAAAAAATACGGGTTTTTCTATCAGTGTATGCGTACGCTTTGTCAAGATGATCGATTTGTGAAATACACAAAGGCATTTTCTGAAGGTCTCATGAATCTTGACTTCTTTTATGATATTGCCTATAAAGAATTCCCTTTTGATTTTGATCAAGCACTTCAGGAACTTGAGGGAAAGGATTATTATATCGTTCTTACAAATACCAGTGATGGTTCAACGGAGTACCATAAGCCAACCAGAGAAAATTGGGTTGATTTGACCATTGCAGCAAGCACAGTTCCAATGTTAACAAAGGGTAAGCATTTGGTTGGTGATGTTCATTATTCAGATGGGGGAATTTCTGATCCAATTCCCATTAAATGGGCTGTAGACAACGGGGCAACCGATATCGTATTGGTTCGGACCACACATCACAACTTTAAACCAAGTATGCTTAGACCTGAATATTTCGCCTCAAAATTTATCAGGGCCAATGAAAAGATCAAAGCAGATGTTGAGAATTTTCAAATTAAAATAAAGGAGTCTATAGACTATATTGACACGCTTCCTTCAAATATTAAGATCGATCAAATTGCTCCGGATTTCATTTTGAATTCCAATATCTTTACGAATTCAGTAAAAAATATTGAATTGGATTACAGGACTGGACTTGAATCAGGATTGAATTACATTCATTCCCTTCAAAGTGAAAAAAGACTGTCTAAAACTCCCCAATAGAAATTGACACGGAATCTACGTCGCCATTAATAGGGGGGGTAAGCTTGTGAATGACTACCTTATATTTCGCATTTAATCTTTCATTTTTAAGTCGTTCCATAATGCGGTGACCAACAGATTCAATGAGTTTTGATCGAATAGACATTTCCTCTTTTACGACTTTATTTACCCAAACATAATCAATTGTATGCTCAAGGTTATCCTCAAGAGCTCCCTTTGTGAAATCTGTTTCAATAAATACATCAACAATATAGTGTCCACCGATTTTTTCTTCCTCGTCAAGACAACCGTGAAAGGCATAAACCTTTATTCCTTCAACTGAGATATTATGCTTCATGTTTTAATTTGGCTACATGTTGCAGTCCTATATCGATTCTTGTTAATACTTCTTCTTTACCTAAGTATGATGATATGTCAAACATACCAGGTCCGGAACCTACACCAGTTACGAGAATACGGAAAGGCAATAATACCGCCCCAAAACCAAGTTCATTTGAGTTTAAGAACGCTTTAAAAGAGGATTCAATCGTCTCAGCATCAAAAGTATTGAGCTTCGCTAGTGCAAGCTTCCAATTTTCCATGATTTCAGTGGTGTTAGATTTCCATTTTTTTGAAATCATTTTTTCATCATAGTTTTTCGGCGATTCAAAAAGATAGCTTCCGTCATTTAAAATATCTAATGGAAAGGTTGCTCTTTCTTTCATGAGCGCGCAAATGGTTTTAAGACTTTCATCAGAAAGGTTTAAATCCGTTGAATTGGAAATGATCTTAGCCAAAGAAAGGTCATCTTTATTTCTTAAATATTGCTGCTGGAACCATTTGGTTTTTTCCGGATCAAATTTGGCCCCAGCTTTAGAGACTCTATCAAGTGTAAAAGCTTCAACAAATTCTTCAAGAGAAAAGATTTCTTGTGCTGTTCCCGGATTCCATCCAAGAAATGCCAACATATTTATAAATGCATCTGGGAAATATCCTTTTTCACGGTATCCAGAATACAATTCTCCTTCAGCAGTTGTCCAGTCAATCGGAAAAACAGGAAAACCTAAACGATCTCCATCTCTTTTAGACAGCTTACCATTCCCGTCAGGTTTAAGGAGTAGTGGAAGATGAGCAAATTCAGGTCTTTGCCATCCAAAAGCATCATAAAGAAGCACATGGAGGGGAGCAGAAGGCAACCATTCCTCTCCTCGAATGACATGACTGATTTTCATGGCATGGTCATCGACAATATTTGCTAAATGGTAGGTCGGCATTCCGTCACTTTTAAAGAGGACTTTATCATCTAAGTTGTTTGTGTTTACAACAACCCATCCTCTTATGATATCTTGGAAACGAACCTCTTCGTTTCTAGGCATCTTCATTCTGATTACATATGGAGTTCCCTCCTCTAATAGCTTATCGACATCAGATTTTGGTAGTGTGAGTGAATTTCTCATATTCATTCTACTTACTCCGTTATATTGCCAATTAGGCATCCCCATCTTTTTTGCCTCAGATCTCATTCGGTCCAACTCTTCAGAGGTATCAAATGCATAATATGCTTTGTCATTTTCAATGAGCTGTTCCGCAAAACTTCTATAGCTCGACTTTCTTTCAGATTGAATATATGGCCCGTATTCTCCACCTATACCAGGTCCTTCGTCAGGGCTAATTCCACACCAGTTTAGAGACTCAAGAATATAATCCTGAGCACCTTGAACAAAGCGAGTTTGATCGGTATCTTCGATGCGTATAATAAATTTCCCTTGATGTTTTTTTGCAAAAAGGTAATTATATAAGGCTGTTCTTACCCCGCCCATATGTAATGGTCCCGTTGGGGATGGAGCAAAGCGAACACGAACTTCGTTTAATGACATAATATGAATTTGGAGGCAAAGATAGTTAAATCCTATATTTTACTTATGGATAACAGTATAAAGTATCGTAATAAGGGCTGTAACCCGCCCAAATACCCAAAGCACCTTCACTCATATTACTCGGAGCATTAATTGGAGTAGAGAATGGATTGCCTGAATTTACGATTTGATTGAGCTTAGCGTCGTAATACGTAAAGACGTTTTCATCCATTTTTGAAAATTTCACGACCACAGTGTCACCCAAGCGGTAATACCTTCTATATTCCTTGAGGTGTGTTGAATCTTTTCGGTTCATGGGGTTTTCATAAAAGAATTCAAAAGATATGCCATCAAAGTATTGGTCGTCAAAATAGCCTCCTCTTCCTCTTTTAAAGATATCGTCTTTTGGTAAACCATTTGATTTGAGATTCGTTCTTTTAACTTCCCATTTGTACCCGTCGAATTGGTTGGGTGTATCTGATAATATGGCCCATGAGTAACCATATTCAATAGTTTCAGGTTCCAACTTCCAATAAATTGAATCCAATGGGGTAGGAGGTACAATTTTCGTTGTGCCCAAGTAGTTTTTATTGTCATGGCGAATATGCAAGGTATATTCTTTATCAACTTCTCCTGTCATGAATGTATTTGAGTAGGCCATTATTGGAATCTGTAAAATTTCACTGTGTTTTTTTAGACGTAACATTTCAGCCAATTTGTATTGTGATTGAAGAGGGAGATCAGCCACATTGTAGAGCTCAAGGTCGAATGTGTCACTGTCACAGATGATTTCTACTTCCGCGTCATATACGAAACCAGTAAGATAAGCACTTAAGTCTGTAGCGGAATATATATCTGCAGAGGTACTTAAAAGAACCAAGGGGTGTTGATTTGTCTCAATAGTACCGTCAACTACAAGTTCAGACACATAACCGGGAATATCAATTTCTACCTCTTTAGAACAAGAGCAAATAGCTATCACTAAAACCGATATAGTAGGCAACCAATACTTCATAAATAGTTAATGAAAGATAATCATTCTTTTGGGAGGTTAAATAATTTCAATATTACTTTTTCTTTTCATTTTTGAGCTGATATCGATGTCAATCCTTCCGAGCTGAAGGCCTGCCCATCCAACCTGATTGACTAATACAAGTTCACCGATGAGGTTCTTTTCGATAATCGGTTTTTCAAGAAATGTATGTGTGTGTCCTCCAATAATAACGTGTATGTTTTGTGTTTGGCTGGCCAATACGAGATCTGAAACCTTTTCTCTACTATCATAGGAAAACCCAAGGTGGGATAAACAAATGATTAAATCACAGCCTTCTTCTTTTAAGATATCAGCGGTTCGGTTTGCCACCTTTATGGGGTTTTGGTAAACAGTGTCACCGTAGTTGCCTTTCGAAACCAATCCATCCAATTCAACACCAATACCAAATACACCAACTTTAATTCCACCTTTATTAAATACGTGGTAAGGCTTTGTCTCATTTTGTAATACAGTATTCGAGAAGTCGTAATTAGAACATAGAAAGGGGAAGTTAGCATGTTTTTTTGCAGCTTTAAATCCTTCAAGCCCAATGTCAAAATCGTGATTACCCATAGTGCTGGCATCATACCCCATTTTGCTCATGAGTTTCATTTCAATATTGCCATTGAATGTATTAAAATATGGAGTGCCTTGGAATATGTCTCCTGCATCTAGCAAGATTACATTGTCTTCTTTACTTCGAATTTTTTCAATGATTTCAAATCTTTTTGCCACTCCACCCATGCCGGGATACTTTGAGTGATTGTCAGGGAAAGGGTCAATATTTGAGTGGGTATCATTGGTGTGTAGTATCGTGATTTTTTTTGCTTTTTTAGTTTTAGCCTGAGCCAAAATATTTGGAGCCAAAAGTATACCTCCTGTGCTTAAAATGAATTGCTGGAAAAACGATCTTCTTTTCACTTTATCCGGCTGTTTTCATCATTAACTAATTGCCCTTGTATTTTTGCCTCTTCAATCACAACTTCCCTAATCAATTTGTTTGTTTCTATGGTTTCAATACTTTTTTGAAAAAAATCCATGTGATCTCCTCCGTTAAAGAGATAATCGGATGTAATTACCCAAAAATCTTCAACGTCTGTTTTATCAAAGCCATTAAATTGTATCATTCCATTTTTCATGGTAATGTTTGAAATGGGTTCTCCTCCAGTTTTTGTTAAGTATAATTCAATCGATTTTAATTCTTTTATGGGCAGTCTGGCCCATATGATCGTGTTATCAAATGGCATTAATTTATACAGGTCTCCCAAGTAGACAGGTCCAATACCAATACTTGACCTTATTCCTCCTGTATTTAGCAGGCAGAATGCAGGTTTAGACAATCTTACATTTTTTGTTTGATTCGTAAACACCACATCAGCCATCCAATTCATGAGATTCGATGAAGGTCTTTGTACAATGAAATTCGCATTTGAAGAGGCGATCTCAATATTCATTTTTTCATCTAGTTCTTTTCTGTAGGGCTGAATGATTTCATTCATGACAACCGATTCTTTGGTCGATTTTTCTACCTTAATCTGTGGTGCTGTTTCTATATATAAATGACGAGTGCAAGCCGAAAGGCCTGCACCGAATATAAATAATGATATGAAAAACTTGGTTTTATTCAATGCTAACTTTCTTATCTAGAACCCCTTTATCCGTTAGAACTGTTAATATATATGTGCCAGAGGATAGGGCGGAGGTATTGATCATAACGACTGGCGTATCTGTATTTGTTGCGTTAATCAAAATTTGACCAGATGAATTGGTCAATGTATATGATTTAATATTTAAACCATTGATTTGAGCGTAAATTTCATTTTTTGCAGGGATTGGAAAAACAGAAAAATTACTTTCCATTTGTTCTAAAAGACCTATGTTACCGCACAAATCAGTATCGTATGTCATTTGATAAAAATCAATGAAGCAAGCAAAATCTATAGAATCAATAAATGGGTTTCTATTTCCTTGCAGGTTGTAGATGTACTCATGTCTGGCAATTTCGTAATTATCTGGCGCATCATTAAAATGCCAAGTTCTCAAAGTTTCTTGACTTTGATTGCTTGGAATTCCCCAATTTAATCCGCCTATTCCATTGTAACAGGTAGACATATACATAAGAGCTCTTGCAGCATTTCCCTTGTGTGATGCGCGAGGTTCATAAACAAGCTGTCCGTCATCATTGTACCCAACACTTCCTTCTAGATAGTTGAAAACGGTGTTTCCAGTAATATCAGCCAAGGGCAGATTACTTCTAGGAGAGTTTGCGTTAGGTAAATTGGCTGGGTATAAATTGTGTTGATCGGAATACTCTTCTTGCTCAGGATCACTACAAGGAAACGTTGGCATCCAAGAATGTGCGTACGTATGTTCCCTTGAGAAATCGTTATCGGACCAATCAAATGGGTCGTTAAAAACTTTGTTTTCTCCTGAATAGCAGCACGTAACATATGACTGACCGTTTATTGTATCCTTCACCTCAAACTGACTCATCAATGTGGTTTTATAAAGGAAATAGGTGATGTAATTATGGGGATTGATTAATGCAGTTAACTCAGAGACTAAATCTGAGTTGGATGTTGAAATCCCACTGTAATAACTTCCTACCTGTGATCCTAAAGATGTAATCTGACCTTCTGCAGGATTGTCTTGTAAATAATTCTCAAAACCATTCGAACCATTAAATGCAAAAACCTTGAAGTAGTAATTTTGATTTGCAATGATTCCTCTTGGCGTAAAACTAGTACCACTTCCAACGTAGGCTACCTTTGCATCTCCAATATAATCTCCTCTTCTGTAGGTGTTTGCATCAGATGGTAATTCCGTAATGGGTGAACCATTTTTCCATAAAACAAGGTATTTTTCAGCATTTACTCCGTCTTGGTACTCGCCCGAAAGCGTGTAAGGCTTTACATTCGGAAAGCTTAATGAACTCGGATTAGAGCTTGGTTCTGTTGCAACATTGTCCGTTCCAACTGCATTTATATTTATAACGTACGGATTTTCATCGTCATCGTCATTACCCACAGATAATATAGCAGAAACCGAACCTGTAGTTGAGGCCGTATAATCTAAATTAAAGGTTTGTGAGGATAAAGGCCCTATTGTTGTTGGAGCTAAACTCGTTGAGAAATCGCCTGCATTTACTCCTGAAAATGAGACACTTGAGATGGTTAACGTTTGTGAACCTGTATTTTCGACCGTGAGGGTCGTCGATGCAGAATTCCCAATCATGAATGTTTCATTGTTGAGAACATCCATTCCTCCAATTTTAATATTGATTTCTCTTGCGGGGGCTACGTATGGAAAAATGTCATTCAAATCCCTTGGTATTAATTGGTAGTTTGCATTAAACTGCCCCAATAAAGCAACAATAGAAACAGGACCAGAAGGCACTGTCGTCCCATCAATATCTGTAGACCCATTGATACGGACATCAAGTGTATTCGCACCATCGGTAATTTGGACCGTACTACTTCCACCCGCAAAAATGCCACTTTGAACAAAAGTCACATTGTCAATCTGAACCAATTGTGCTTCTAATGCCTCTGTTGCACTTGTTATTGGAATTAAGAGAGGTTGGGGTAAAGTTCCTTGTCCATAACTTGTAAAGCTATTGGTTGGTGAAAGCTCTAATAAACCGCTAAACTCAAATAAAACACCTGTTGCAGAAATGGAGTCTCCTCTTTGAACGCCAGATAGATTATTGCCATAGGCTGGTAGTGCAGCTGTTCCATCTTGAATGTATCTAATACTACCAAGCTCAGAACCGTTTGTTGCGACCCCCGTGATTGTCACCGTTTGCCCAATGGCTTCGTTTCTTGCATCCGCAATCGTTTGACTAATCATTGAATTAGATAAGAGAATGATACTTATTGTCGTAAATAGTTTGTTCATAATTATTAAAATTGAAATCCTAGTGAAAAATTAAATCGAAGACCTTGACCGATGAATACGGTAGCTGAATTTGCGTCAAAATCAGCAGAGCCGTCTAAATGGTAATTGTTTCTTGCATCTGAAATATAAAGAGTATTCAGGGCATTGAATATGTTGGCTTTGAATCTTAATTGACTCTTTTCAAAGCGAACGGTGTATCCAGCGTGAATACTTAGAAGTCCGTAGGAAGGAATGCGCCAAGAGTCTTTTCCACTTGTTTCGCCAGAAAGTGAATTTGGATTAAAATCACTGAAATATCGGTCAAAGAAGGTGTACTTGAGTTTTAAGTATCCATTTTTCGCAAATGCATATCTCAAACTAGCAGCATAGGTAGATTGTGCCGCATCACCAACATGAACACCTCTTGCATCGAAAGAAATGGTATCGGAATAGATCACAATGTCCTCTTTCGAGTCCCATCTCCAGTCGCCAATACTTACCATGCCTTCGAAGCTTAGTTTTTTGTGCAAGATCACCGCAAAATCAGTTTCAATACCCATATGAATGGCATCCATCCCGGGTACATTTACTCTAATAAATTCTGATGGATCTAAGGGGTCAGGAACAGATAATCCGTAGGGTAAGGGTCTGTTTTCCCATCGGGTGACGTATCCATTTGAGTTTAAGCTAAAACGTTTTGACCGAAATCCATAACCCATTTCGATGGCAAGAATTTTTTCATTAACAAGATTATCAAAAAATGTATTGGTGTTGTTGTCCACTACATTACTGTATTGAGGTGTTCTGTTGAGATATCCAAGATTTAGGAAAATATTTGAGGTTTCCGTCATGTTGTAGTTTGCTCCAGTTTTAAAGGTGACTCCATTTCTCGAAATCCAGTCGGTCTTATTAAAATCCAATCCCTCTGAGTCACGTGTGTATGTTCTGCCATTGTAATTGACGGTATCGTAGTGACCTATTTCAATAACTGTATCTCCAACGTTCAGTTGTTTTTTTCTAAAGTAGTCGATGCCTCTGTAGAAATTCATGACGGTTGAAGCATTTATAAATGCGGTCCATTTGTCTTTTGAATATTCGGCTTGACCAAAAGCTCCGGCCCATTGCACAAGTCCATCTCTGTGGTTTTGATA
>Ga0315331_10003181_pt1 | contig 12384 bp, 12 predicted proteins | sample M160m34915metaG_FD_203456 | JGI IMG/M metagenome (GOLD analysis project Ga0315331, IMG submission 203456) | Ammonia-oxidizing marine archaeal communities from Monterey Bay, California, United States - M1 60m 34915 | ecosystem: Environmental > Aquatic > Marine > Intertidal zone | place: USA...
TGAAAAAGCGTGCAATCGATGCACGACGATGACTAATCTGGGGGACGCTAGACGAAGTGTTCAGCGTTGTCAACCAATGCAGAGACCCAATAGGCACGTGAATTACAAATTATTCGTTATACTTTTCGGTTTGGGCTGCTCAACACCCCCCGAAATACAGGCTATTAGGATCATTTCAAGCATGCCCGAAGAGGGGCAAACCCTCAGCGCAGATAAAGCGATTCGGGTTCAATTTGACCAATATCTTGAATTAGATTCCGTCATAAATAGCGGCGCGACGTTGGTATCCGGGGAGGCAACAGCGGCGATTCGCCTCTCATATGATCCCGTTGACCGAGCACTCCTCGCAACACCCACCAGAAACTTGCGAGTTGGTCTTGGATATCGCTTTGCCATACCAGCCGACGATATGCAGGGTCTGAATGGCAGCCAATTAAGAACGCCTTTCGAGCTTAATTTCAGAGCTACAGAACTCGAGGAGGCCGTGAGGGGAACCATCGATTTTGAGTCTGACGTGATGCCCATCTTTCAAAAGACCTGTGGTTGCCATGGTCCCGAACCAAGAATTTTTCCCGATTTGAGTGACGTGAACGCCATGCTTGACCGACCCAGTGTCCGTCAGCCTGAGTTTGAGTTGTTAAAGCCAGGACGCCCCTTGGAGAGCTACCTGGTTCTTCGTCTACTAGGGGCCTATCCAGGCATATGGGGTGAGAGTAAGGATATTTCGGACTCGGATGCGCGAATTATCATCCAATGGGTTGGGGAGATGGGCTCATCCTAGATGGGCGTGTTCACTTCTGCTTCTTGAGCAGGTCCTCCACAAAAGCGCCAATCTTCTCCGGCGTCTTGTCATCCATAAACATGCGCCCATTAATATAGATGGCCGGAGTACCTGAAATTTGAGCCTCGATTGCCTCTTTTCTATCCTTGGCGATCTGAGCCTTGGTTGATTCAGCATGCATATCTGCTTTGAATTTAGTCATGTCGAGTCCAAGAGACCGAGCAAACTCGCCAAATTTTTCCGTGCTGAGACCCATTTGATTGTCAAAGATTAGATTATGCATTTCCCAAAATCGACCCTGGTTGTGGGCCGCGAGGGCGGCCTGAGACGCCAGATGAGCGTGCACATGGTGAGGTAAGGGAAATTGCTTAAATACCAACGCGACATCTTTGGGATACTTCTTGATGACCGTACCCAGAATACCTCGCATGGAGGAACAATGGGGGCACTCGAAATCAGCAAATTCAACGATGGTTACGCGGGGGTTCTTGGCACCCTTAACAGGAGAATTCTTCACATCGAATGTGTACCGAACGTAATCTTCAATATACTTCTGAATGACAGCCTGGCTCACCTGATTGGTACTCAAGCCTTCCCGAAACTTATCAGCGCCGAAGGCGGCGAGTTGAGATGCCTTGTCGCATTTCTTGGCTTGAATGCACTGCAAGATACTGAGCTTAGGATCGCAGGGACAGGCCCCCTGGCCCAAAAGACCAACCAAGGCCGACACATCGCTAGACTCTAATCCCTTGGTTTCAATCCCAGGCAGGGGGTTGAGTGCAGGACTCGCCGAAATGACCGTGAACACGCTGAGTAGGTACGCAGACAACATCATAAACCTCAATGAATTGAGCAAAAGCGGGGTGGACGGTATTAAGTGACTACGAGTCTTGTCAACCGATTCTCAAGTGGTACACCATGAGATGTACTCTGAACGGGTGGTTTTTATCAAGACTCGAAACCATGTGATTTGGCTTGGCCTAGGCGGTAATGTCGGTGAAGTCGCAGTGCGACTGGCCTCTGTCACCAAAGAGATTGCAGCCATGAGTCGTCGCCCTTTGGCGCTGAGTCCCGTGTACCTGAGCGAAGCGTGGGGTGGCATTGATCAACCGGCCTTCCTCAATCAAGTGGTCGAAATGGAAATCGATACCTCACCGTTGGCGTGCCTCCATTCAATGCAGCGTTTGGAAAGAAAGTATGGCCGCAATCGCCGTGACGAAATGCGATGGGGTCCAAGACCTATGGACATTGACCTACTGTCCTGGAGTGGCCCGCAAATACACTGCAGCGAGTTAACTATACCTCACCTACACTTGTCGGCGCGTCGCTTTGTGTTACAACCCTTCGCAGACATTGCGCCAGATCACGTACCGGCAGGATATTCACAGTCTATTAGGGAATTGCTTGAACTATGTACGGACGAAAAATTAGTTATTTACCAATCCTAATATGCCTCGCGGGACTCGCGAGTGCTGGGCCGGCAGGCGCCGAAAATGGGCTGAAGGACCATCTTGGTCCCGAGCGACCCTTACCTCCCGCGTCAACACGAGTGCAGTACAAAGCTGCCGACGAGTTGAAGGATACCGATTTACAGCCCAAGAACATTCTGAAGGATCCACAAACCCTGGTCCGCTTCCTGAAAGCAAACCCAGACCGTCTGAGTGTGGACGCTATGAATCCCGCTTTGGTCCTGACCATCAGTCGAATCCTCGTGGAGGGGGACGCGCTTTTTTTGGCTGAAAAACTCTTATTTTTGGCCAGAGCCAAGTGGTCTGACCGCCCTGACTTGTCTCGAGAACATGGTCGAATGCTCATCCAATTGGGCCGGTCGAACGCTGCGGCTACCATATTGGAGAAAGCCGTTGAGAGAGAACCAAGAAATGTAAGCAATCACTTCTTATATGCCTTCGCCTCCGTGCGCCGAAAGCCGCTCAAGGCAGACCATCAGGCAGCCGCCATTAAGCACTTTCAAATGGTGCTTCAGCTCGATCCTAATTTCAGAGACCAAAGCGGTTGGACAGCGAGTAATATCAAGAATCAACTGGATCGGATGCTGAATCCGTCGAAGGCTGACGCAAAGAAGCCAAGCGCGCCTTGAATTGATTCTCCATCCCGACTGATTTGGGCTCGAAAAGGCGTAGATCGTCAAGACCTTCAGGCATCCCTCTCTGCCCGTTGTAGGCGTTGGCTGAATCATGGGGATAGGTATAGCCCTGGCCATCACCAATACTTTTCTGCAGTGCAGTCGACGCATTACGCATGTGCTTCGGCACCGGTAGATGACCGTGAATACGGACCGCTTGTCGAGCAGCAGCAATGGTTGTCTTGATGGTGTTGCTCTTGGGCGCGGTTGCCAAATAGGTCGTCGCCTGCATCAAAGCATATGCCCCTTCGGGCAGGCCCACAAATTGGAAAGCCTGAAGGGCCGCGGTGGCGATTTGCAGCGCCTGTGGATCCGCATGCCCAATATCCTCACTAGCAAAGATGACCAAGCGTCGCAGTATAAACATGGGGTCTTCGCCCGCATCAAGCATGCGGTGTAACCAATAGGCAGCGGCATCGGGATCGGTGGTTCGCATGGACTTAATGAAAGCACTCACCACTTGGTAATGCCCATCTCCATCGCGGTCGTAGCTGAGAATCTTACGGTCGATAACTTGAGTAACCAGCGCCTCGTCGATGGCACGCCCGTCGTCCAGGGCAAGTTCCAGTGCATTGAGGGCACGTCGAGCATCTCCATCTGCCAACTGAGCCAATTGCTTGAAGACATCAGGTGTACACGTCGCATCGGGCCACCGAGTTTCTCGAATGGTATGGTCCCAGGCGCGTGCCAAGAGTGCGCTGAGTGCATCTTCTGTCAATGCCTCAAGTACAACGACTCGAGACCGACTGAGGATCGCCGAGTTAACTTGGAAGCTCGGGTTCTCAGTCGTGGCACCGATCAAAATCAGGGTACCATCTTCAATATGGGGGAGGAGCGCATCCTGCTGCGCCTTATTGAAACGATGAATCTCATCGATAAATAAGATGGTCTGACGACGATATAGGCGCCGTCGTTCTTTGGCCGCTTCAACGATCAATCGGATCTCTTTAACCCCGCCAAGGACAGCAGAAAAATGTTCAAACCACCGTTCGGTCCGACGGGCAATGATTTGAGCCAATGTCGTTTTGCCTACACCCGGTGGGCCCCATAATATCAAGCTGCCAAGCCGGTCCGACTCTATGGCTCTTCTTAGAAAAGCACCATCTCCGACTACTTGCCCTTGCCCAAAGAAATGCTCCAGAGATTCGGGCCGAATAGCGTCAGCGAATGGCCTATGTCCAGTCTCGCTTCCCTGTGCGTGATCAAAGAGATCCATCATCGACCCCATCATCAGACAAATAGGCGGTGATGGCGTGCTGATAAATACTCTTCAGCGGAATGCCCGTACTTCTCGACAGGGCTGCGCATTCTTCAAATTCCGGTGCTACGTTGACCACTTGCCCGGCTCGCAATCCTGTCTTGACACTCACCGGTCCCCAAGGGGTTTCAACTTGAACGGATACCCGCTCAAGGCATGTTCGTTCAACAGGGAAGTGCCGAACCCCAATCGCAGAGGACTCGGTCAATATGACATTTTCCAACGGTACGCGCTTGCCGGCCTTCACCAGTGCACACACGGTAAAACTCGGCCTGTTCTTCTTCATGTAAATGGGAACAATCCAGGCGTCATTGGCACCCGATTCCAATAACCTCTCCAGCAAATAGCCGGCTAACTCCGGCGTCGTATCATCGATATTTGTCTCCAAAACAAACATTGATTCTTCCGCCGCTTTTCTCTCGCCGAGAATGAGACGAAGAGCATTGGGTCGGTCCGGGAATTCTGCATCGCCAAACCCCCATCCAACACGGTCAACTCGCATGGCAGGAATGGGCCCCACCGCTTGCGCCCAAGCCTTGATGAAAGCTGCCCCCGTGGGGGTTACTAACTCCCGATCAAGACCAGCATCGATGACCTCAAGGCCTCGAGTAATTTCAAGGGTTGCTGGCGCCGGTAATGGGACGCGCCCATGAGCACACTTAATAAAGCCTCGACCGAGAGGAATCGGTGCACATTCGACGCGCGTGACACCGAGGTTCCAGATACACCAAGAGACGCCCACTATATCGATGATGCTGTCCACTGCACCAACTTCATGAAAGTGAACATCTTCTAAGGAGACACCGTGTACATGGGCCTCTGCCTCGGCAAGAATCCGAAAAGCCGCCAATGCAGATTTCACGACAGGCGCAGGCAAATTGCCCCCTTCAATAATGGCGACGATATCGGCGTAATGCCGATGTTCCCCATGATGGTGTTCTTGTGGATCATGATGACCGTCACCCTCATGATGGGCACCTGCGTGGCCATGGGCATGGTCTGACCCCGCCTCCGTGCCATGGTCAGACACGGCGGGTCCTTCTTTTTGACCGGATATCCAAACCTGTACATTCAAGCCACGAAGCCCACCGCGTCGCTCAACATCAACCTCCAAGGACCAATCACTCAGAGGTAATGTACGCAGGGCTTTCTCAAGGTCTGCTCGGTCAGCACCCAGATCCAGTAGCGCACCCAATGTCATGTCGCCGGCAATGCCACTAAAGCAATCGAAATACAGAATACGTTCAGTCATCACTAAGACGTCGATTCATATGCGCTGCTGCATAGCCAGCACCAAAGCCATTATCAATGTTGACCACGGTTACCCCGGCCGCACAGCTGTTAATCATGCTCAACAAAGCGGTCAATCCTTCAAAACTTGCACCATATCCAATGGATGTGGGCACCGCGATCACCGGACGTGAGACGAGCCCGGCCACCACACTGGGTAATGCACCCTCCATACCTGCACAAACAATGACCACATGGGCAGAACGTAGTAATTCGAGATGCTGAAGCAATCGATGAAGACCCGCAACACCGACATCGGTGAGGGTTTCTACACGGTTGCCACTTAATCTTGCAGTCAAGGCGGCTTCGCTGGCCACAGGTAAATCGCTGGTCCCCGCGGCAACCACAAGAATGAGACCCTGCCCTTGGTCTGGTACCTCAACGTCGGTGTAAAGACACCGGCCATCGGGGCAATAAACCAGTGGTAAGTCCGGACAAAGGGCCAGCACTGATTCAGCTACCTCGGCTTCAACTCTTGTGGCAAGGCCAAGCTGGTCGTGAGCAGAGAGTGCATTCAAAATTCCGGCGATTTGGGTCGCGGTTTTTCCCAAGCCGAAAATCACCTCTGGAACACCCCGGCGCTTCTGCCTATCAAGATCGACTCGAGCGTAGCCCAGATCACTTTCACGGTGAGAACGTAATCGAGAAATGGTTTCTTCCAAGCTTTTCTGGCCTGCTTGAAATTCCGTAAGGATTGTTTCTAACGTCAAATCCATGCCTACTTTCAGCGCTGTCTAGAGCGGCACCCTATCAGCCTCTGCCTATATTTTTGAGTCCGAAATCGGTCCATGCGTGAATTGAACGTCATCCATGGAAATCAACTGTCCCCATGGTGAATGTTCAAACTCTCGCCAGTGAGATGCCCAGTCAAATGTACAGAGAATGACGAACAACTTGACAAGCAAGAAAAAACTACTTAATTTGCCGCCGATTTGGGGGCTTTATGCCTCTGGTCCTCTCCGGCAAATTTCGAGGAAATAACCCACCTTTTTGCATCGACCTAAGTAACTCTCCAGTGAGAGCCTGAATTGAGGTACCTGCCGGACCGCACAACCGTGCGTAGCAAGAAGGTGATAGAAGGAAGAATATGAATCTTCGAGAGCTCAAGCAGCTTAAGATAGCAGAGCTGGCCGCAATGGCCCGCGACATGGAGATCGAGAACGCATCAGTCCTACGAAAGCAGGAATTGATTTTTGCTCTACTCCACGAACAAACACAGAAAAACGAGCCTATTTTTGGCGAGGGCGTCTTAGAAATCCTCCCCGACGGCTTTGGTTTTCTCCGTGCCCCTGATTACAATTACCTGCCCGGTCCAGACGACATTTACGTGTCTCCGTCACAGATTCGACGCTTTGGCCTTCGAACCGGTGACACGGTCAGTGGTCAAATTCGACCGCCAAAAGAGAGCGAGCGTTATTTTGCACTCCTCAAAGTTGAGAGCATCAACTTTGAAGAGCCAGAAGCATCGAAGCAAAAGATTTTGTTCGACAACTTGACGCCTCTCTATCCAGATGAGCGTTTGGTGATGGAATATCATCCCAAGAATTATAGTACGCGAATCGTCGACCTGCTCAATCCCATTGGCAAGGGGCAGCGCGCACTTATCGTGTCACCGCCCCGTGCAGGTAAGACGGTCCTCTTGCAAAATATTGCCAACGCCATCGTCGCCAATAATCCAGATACGGTCCTACTGGTCTTGCTCATCGATGAGCGACCAGAGGAAGTGACAGACATGGAGCGTTCGGTACAAGGCGAGGTGGTTAGTTCTACTTTTGACGAACCGGCCCAACGCCACGTTCAAGTGGCCGAAATGGTCATTGAAAAAGCGAAACGACTGGTAGAGCACAAGAAGGATGTTGTGATTCTCTTGGACTCCATTACGAGGCTCGCGCGCGCCTATAATACCGTCGTACCACCCTCAGGGAAGATCCTTTCCGGTGGTGTTGACTCCAATGCACTTCACAAGCCAAAGCGTTTCTTTGGTGCAGCTCGAAATATCGAAGAGGGTGGTAGCCTAACCATCATCGCAACAGCACTCATCGATACCGGCAGCCGAATGGATGAAGTCATCTTCGAAGAATTCAAGGGAACCGGTAACAGCGAATTGCACCTTGATCGAAAACTCATGGAAAAGCGTATCTTCCCCTGTCTAGACATCAATAAGTCAGGTACGCGGAAGGAAGAGCTGCTGATGAATGAGACTGATCTCAACAGAGTTTGGATCTTGCGTCAGCTCTTACACCCACTCAATGTCGTCGATTCTATGGAATTCATGTTGGACAAGATCAGCAAGACTGAGACCAATGGAGAATTCCTCGAATCCATGTCAGGTTAAGTACCGATTTCACAATAGAAAATGATCGTCTTGATCCGCGCGCCATCTATCACTAGTATGCGCGGCTCAATTTAGATGGTTTAGAAATACCGCAACCCCGGCATGAAACATTCTCTTCATGCCTTGGTGTGGGAGGTCAGAAAATGAGAGCAGACATTCATCCAACGCTATACCCCGTCGTCTTTGTTGATGGTGAGCACGAGATCATTACCCGTTCGACGAAAAAGTCTTCGGAGACACGTGAAATCAATGGCGTTGAGCATTACGTAATCGCCATAGATATCAGTGCATTTACGCACCCTTTCTTTACCGGGAAGCAACGTCTACTGGACACCGAAGGTCGTGTGGAACGCTTTCGTCGTCGCTTTGGCTCTCGTGGTGGTAACACCAAGACCGCTGAATAACTTAGGCGATCTGAATGCGCGAAAAGCTCGCTGAGCTTGGCCGTCGATTTGATGAATTGACGGCACGAATGGCCGACCCAGAGGTCTATGCTCAGCCAGGGGCCTTTCAAAAAATTGCGCGTGAGGCTGCGGATCTCGAACCCGTGGTTCGCTGCTGGCGTCAACTCGAATCTGTCCTATCAGAATTGGGTGATGCCCGGGAAATGCTCGCGGAAGAATCCGACCCCGAAATGAAGGAGTTGGCAGAGGAAGAGGTATCCACCTTGGATGCTGAAGAAATCCGCCTCCGCGCTGAGCTCCGTATACTCCTGCTACCAAAGGATCCCAACGACACCAAGAATGTGGTGATCGAAATTCGTGCCGGTACCGGTGGTGAGGAGGCTGCACTTTTCGCGGCTAACCTATTCCGTATGTACGCACGATATGCAGAAAAAGCAGGATGGAAAGTAGAGAAGCTCGCTGAGAGCGTGAGTGATACCGGTGGTTTCAAGGAAGTCATTGCCTTGGTCAGTGGAAAGTCTGTCTACAGTACGCTCAAATTTGAATCTGGCGTGCATCGAGTTCAGCGGGTGCCGGCGACGGAAAGTCAGGGACGTATTCATACATCCGCCTGTACCGTCGCAGTCCTACCAGAAGCGGAGGACATCGAATTAGATATCCCCGAATCAGACCTCCGAATCGACGTCTATCGTTCCAGCGGCCCAGGTGGCCAGAGCGTGAACACCACCGATAGTGCAGTCCGTATCACCCATGTGCCAACTGGCTTGGTTGTCATTTGCCAAGATGAGAAGAGCCAACATAAGAATAAGGCAAAGGCACTGAAGGTTCTCCGGAGTCGACTCCTTGACCAAATGCAGGCCAGCGCCAATGCGGAAAGATCAGAAGCGCGCCGTACCCAGGTCGGTTCTGGAGACCGGTCCGAGCGAATTAGGACCTATAATTACCCGCAGAACCGAGTGACCGATCATCGAATTGGCCTGACCTTATATAAACTCAATGAAGTCATCGAGGGTGATATCAACCCCGTCATCGAGCCGGTTCGTGAAGCGCATCAAGCGGAATTACTCAATCAGCGAAGTGCAGACTAGTCTTCATTTAGCGTGGGGAGTAACTTGACGGCTCACCACTAGGCACCGAAGCTGAATTCAAGAGCAATTCAATCAGCACCGTTCAGCACTTGACGAATCCGAGTACAAAATCCATTAAGCGAGAGATTGCGTTGGTCTACGGCGCGACGCTCCTGATTACCGGTGGACTCGCACTCACTCAAAACTATGTCGGTTGGCTCAGAGAATATGTCTTAGCCATTGTGGCGGCTGTTTTTCTGTATTTACCGCTCGAAGTCCTCCACAAGAAAGGTATTGATCCAGCTCTTTTCGGCATCCACGCCAAACCCCTTTGGCGCTCAATTCGCCAAGCCCTCATCATTAGCCTCTTCGTATTCCCTCCGTATCTACTGGGGTTTCATTTCTGGCAAACCCACTGGCTTAAGAATAAGCCTGCCGTAGCAGAGGCACGTTTCGATCAGTGGCCCATTGATGTTCAGGATGCGCCGAAGCTGCGGCAGCTTAAGCTGGGGGAAGTACGCTTACACACCAATCGGGATCTCGTATGGTTACATTGGCACCTACCACCAGGCCAAACTTTTGAAACGTCCATCGAAAGTACACCGCCTATAAAGGAGTACGTCGGTCGTAAGAGTGCAAAGCAGGGAGATACCACCGTCTATCGAGGACGAAGCGATGGTCGCATCGCATTCCAAGCATCAGGTGAAACCCTCAAGCTTGATATCCAAGCAGGTGGCGACAGACTGCCGGCGGAACGTTTACGAGTAGGGACAACTCTAAAGTCCGCATCGGACATGCCCTACACCATTCATCGCTCCTACTGGTGGATTTTCAATCTCATCATTTTTCAATTCTTATTGGTTGCTCTCCCAGAAGAGGTTTTTTATCGCGGATATCTACAGTCCCGATTAGATCAGGTCTTTACGAAGGAAACGAAAGTCTTCGGGGTTTCGGTCAGCATTATGAGCCTGGTGGTGACCAGTGCACTCTTTGCCATCGGCCACTACATTACAGTGCCATCAGTCCATCGCTTGGCAGTATTTTTTCCAAGCCTGCTATTCGGTTGGATGAGACGAGCAAGTGGCGGGATCTTGGCGCCCCTGATTTTTCACGCTCTCTGCAATCTCTTTGTGGAGTTTGCCGCCCTGCATTACCATTGACCGCGCTACGAACCAATGCCTAACGCCTCATTGAGGGCCTCAACCATCTTGAAGTACGTCGGTCGATCATAAGGTTGATTCAGAATGTGAAATTCCTTCCGAACGAGACCAACACACCCAAAACAGTACGTACAATCAGCACAGTCCTCACAATAGGTCAGGTAGTGGCTGCTCACGCAACGAAGACTATGGTTTAGGTGGCTACTCTGGTGACACTGGGTGCAATTGGACACATGGCTACATTGGGTACACCCCTGAGCATTTTTTGAATATTGACAACCGTGGCAATTCTCGCATCCTTCACAGAACATGCATTGGCTACAATTAATGCATTCCACTGACTGAAAACTATCCGGATTACCCCGCGCCAATAAACCGTGTCGTAACGCCTTAAATTCGGCTTCGAATTGTCGTGAATCCATTGGTTTCGTCCCCTTTCAGGAGGGCACCGTATCCACGCAGCTCTCCATTCGCAAGCTCTCAAATCGATGGCATACTCAACGCCGTGAGTAGTGAGAATGCGCTATGTTGGAGTGACGATGCTAGCTCCATTGCCAGAAGGCGAAGCTGAAGGGTATGGTACCGACCATGTCAGGCAGTGAAACCAATGTTGTTATCGATGCAGAAGAAGCCCTCAACTTGGGGACCGAGCGCGCAATTCTTGTGACGCTACGTGGTCATAGCTTGGGTAAGCGAATCGGCCTTGAACCTGAAATTTCGAGCCTGACCATCGGACGTGATGATGAAGCTGATCTCAGTCTTAATGATGATAGTGTGTCACGCTTTCATTGCGAGATCGTATTTATTGAAACCGGATGGTTCATCACAGATTTGGGCAGTACCAACGGGACCTATGTCAGCGGACATCCCGTTGATCGTGCCCCGCTCAGAGATGGTGATCTGGTCAAGGTTGGGGCAACCATCTTTAAGTTTCTCTCAACAGAAAACATTGAAGCTGCGTTCCATGAAGAGATTTATCGTCTCGCCATTATCGACGGGCTGACTCAGGTCTACAATCGACGCTATCTAGAAGAGTTTCTCGACCGGGAAATAAGTCGCTGCCGACGCCATGGTCGGCCCATGTGCCTGATCATTTTCGATATCGATAATTTCAAGCAAATCAACGATCAATTTGGTCATTTATCCGGTGATTACGTCCTGAGAAGTATCGCTGACAAACTCAACCGCCGTATACGACGCGAAGAATTACTTGCGCGATACGGAGGCGACGAATTCATCGTCGTTCTACCCGAGACAGACCTAGATGACGCCGTCAAATTCGGCGAAATCATACGGGAAGGTATTGAGATTTTGCCCCTGTCTTTCGATGGATGGAAGATTCCTGTTACGGTCAGTCTTGGGGTCGGGCGCTACGATCACAAAATGACCCAAAGTTCGGAATTAATTGCCAGTGCTGACAGTGCTCTGTATCGAGCCAAGGCAAACGGACGCAACCAGGTATCGAATTGAGAGAATAGATGAAATGCCGTTATTTACTATGCCTACTCCTATTGGGTTGCAGCTCAAGCGCAGGCCTTCGTGGGTGCTCCGCCGATAATACTGTCCCGTTCCAACCAACGGCAACGAATATCATTGACGATAGTGTACACAGTGTCATCACCTCGGCTGGCGTAGATTTTCTCTATGAAAACCGCGAGGCGATTATTGGTATGTTACTCAATGTCGATGATGCGGGTTGGGCCAATGTCGACGTCCCACCATTTGAAAGACCTAGTGATAATCTCGCCCTCGCTGCACGAAACGTATCCCTGGGCATCCAGCTACGAGATGCAGAATTAGACTTAGAAATTTTTCCTGACCCCCTGAGAATTCGAATTCAAATTCGCCGGGCTCGACTTCGTTTCAATGATGGTGTGGTCAGTATCATGGGCCTCCTCGATGGCGCATGCCGTCTCCGAAATGGTATTGATACGAGCACAGCCAAT
>Ga0315331_10003183_pt1 | contig 12378 bp, 13 predicted proteins | sample M160m34915metaG_FD_203456 | JGI IMG/M metagenome (GOLD analysis project Ga0315331, IMG submission 203456) | Ammonia-oxidizing marine archaeal communities from Monterey Bay, California, United States - M1 60m 34915 | ecosystem: Environmental > Aquatic > Marine > Intertidal zone | place: USA...
GTGGCTGCGGTAGAAGGTGGTGGGTCGCCCGAACCGAGTGGGGTGTCGGTGGTAGAAGGTGAATCGCTCGTTTCGGTTGTGGTGGGACCCGCGGTGGTCGCGACGGTGGTGGCAGTGTTGGTTGTAGTGGACACGGTAGTGGAAGGTAAATCACTCGTTTCGGTTGCGACTGTGGTTGTGGTGGTAGAAAGTGTATCACTTGTTCCGGTAACGGTTGTATTTATGGTGTTTACTTCACACTTTCGTGAACAAATGTACGATTCATCTACAATGGGGTAGTAGCAACAATCCACTGGTTCGCAGGACAACTGCGTAGCCATTTGCGAGCAAACATCAAGACTGCGCGAAATAGAGTACTGAACAATGTCGTCTACAGTGTGCCATTCGCAGCCAAACCCTGGGTTGCAAAGTGGCTGAGCCATGTAAAAGTAACATTGTATTGGCTGATTTTTTTCCTTGCAGTAGAATGAATTTTCTGCTAAAGTGCCTACATATTCGCAATTCTCTTTGGATTCACACTTGCTTGGACTAGTAATGTCCGTGCATTGCTCCTCGCGACAAACGCCCGACCACGCACATGTTGAATTTTGTGCACATTCTTCGTATACTATCAGATCAGAGCATTTATTTTGCGTTTTGATCGCAGCCCCGACCGACGATGATTCAAGCGGTCGTGTTACAACTGAAATGACATTTGGATCCCAAGCCCACGATTGGCCGTTTAACGTGGCCACTGACGCCGCCGTGACTGAATTTTTGCATGCAGTGACATTTGTGAAATTGCACATTACGCGCGTTTTAAGTCGTCGTTTCTTTGTGTCAATGGTTGTGTAAATGGACGAAATCTTGTATTCTGAATTGGTTTCGTTTACTACGCTGCTGATATTTGCTGATACAGAATTAATCAGCGCGGCGCGTTGCGTGCGCGTGGACAAAGACGAACTAAACGACACTTGCGCAAATACGAGCGAAGACCCGGCGGGTACTACAACTGTGTGATTTGTGGTATGATTGTCTTTTTGTGTGACCACCAGCACGATGGTGGTTGTTATACAGGCCACAATAAATACAAATATTGCCGCCGTGCGATGTTTTGTGTACGAATTCATGCTGCTGTTTATTTGAGTTTGCGATTATCGTTTATATATACTTTTATCTGGTCATTGATGGCATCATAATAACAATTATAGATGCGTAAATGGATCCCAGTAATGTGTTGTCGACAAACCCCGAAATGGATTGAAAAATTGGTGCAAACAAAACACCAACTACAAATATGCAAATGGGAACAAAGGTGCTCAGCGTCCCGGATGGGAACATGGTGCTGTATGCGCCAATATCGCGCTTGTACAACATTGCAACACCGACGGCGGCGGCCGCAACATTCAAAAAGGAAACAGTGCGTGTTTTGACAATAATAACCGATATAGTCAATAGCATGTTGAGTTCAAAACAATATTTGCGCGTGGCACAATGCGATACCTTTAGCATCCACGCATCGTAAAGTGTCAACAAATGTAACGGGTAGTGAACAATGGTGGCAATTGCAGCAAGTATGTACGCCAACAGTTGGCTCATATTGTAGGTTAAGTGGTCGGTTACGCGGTATATTCTATCACCGAAATCATAATAGAATACATGCAAACATATAACAACAACGCCAATTGTAGACATTAAAAATTCAATCATAAGCATTCCGCGATAGATACTTTTGCCGGTGTCTTCGTCGGACAAATCAAACCACGACAGCCAGATTCGAAGCGCGTATAGCGCCATTGCACATATGATAAAATCAACGATACTAAGTGTGCCACTTGCATCCCACGCAGTGTTGATGTACAACTTCGAATGCGACAACGAAAATGCGAATTTGTTTGTCGCAAGACCCAATGTTATTGTATTGGCGGGCAATGTGTCGTCAATGTACATCAGCCGGCGTGTCAACTCGTTCATTTGAACGGTTGTTCCGGTTCCGACGTGGATAATCAAATCGTGTATGATTACATCACACGATGTACAGATGTCCAAATCGGGCGATACGCGTATGTGTGCATCGTCGAGACGCAGTAATGCATTGACCACTTGGTCGTTGTATTTGACGTCAAATGTACAGTTAATCGGCGACCCCAAAGAGGTGTAGTCGAATTCGCTGGCATTTAAATCATTGCAGACAATCAAATGACGATGCGCGGCCATGTCACTGTAACATCTTCGGTCGGTGTCATATCCAACAAGCAAACCGCGTTCATACGGGCACAGTGTCAGCGATTCACCGGCGCCCCAGATATCCGATCCCGGGAACAGCGCAAGTGAATTCACAGTCGCGGTGCTGTTGATTGTGTATGATAGTTGAAATTGCGTGTCGCTGGCGTATGCAAAATCCGTGAATACGTCATCGTTGCCGATCGCGCAATACGAGCTGTATTCGCAACTTGATGCTGTTAACACTGATCTTGTATCAGTGTTTGTACTTACGTTGCTAAAATCAATTATTTTCCCAGGCCCCGACCCAACACGCAGTCGAATTGTTGGTGTGACGTGTAATATAGACGTATTCCCAATTGCATTAAAATTTACTGGTATAAGATATTTGGCATCGGCAATGCCAACAAGCATCAGCAGTAGAATTAACATCATGATTTGTGTGTATGATATTAGTGCATGGACATCGCTAATAAGTATCACAAGATGTCGTACGCCACTGCAGGATTGATCGAACCCATTAAGGAGGCAGCCAAAGTCAACATTGGCGCCGCCGGCTCTAGTGAAGATGCGCCAAAGGGTTTGGGTACCCCTGTTGACAGCGATTCAAACATCAACAAAGCCCAGCGCTGTACAATCAACGCGCGTGCGCCAGTCTTTCACAATGTCGTTCAAACTTCTAAAATGTCCAAGCTCGCAACATCGTATGCGAAAGGCACACAGCAAAATGTAATACACGTAACACAACAAATCGACGGGTATTACCCTGATACAATGGACCAGCTTGAATTTGTTGGAATTTCCACCGACGAAATCGACGGCGCATCCGTAATAAGCAAACAGGCCCGAGGCCATGCATCGACCGCCGTCCGTGTTAGCGGCACAATCAGTGCACTGCACGCATCATCGGCAAAAATCCCCATCATGTCGCCGGTTTGCTGGCAGACACCAACAAAAAAAGCAAACATTCGAGGCGTCAAGTCTGTTCACATGCCATCGCTGGTACCGGCGGATCTTGACCCAATTACACGAATGAGAACACGTTTAGACAAGGGTATCGCCAAAAAACATTCAAGGCCGCTCAAGGAATTCAAGGATCTTGTACTGGCAATGAGGAAATATACAAATTCCACAACATCAACCCATTATGACGCCTTACATGCTGCATTTGATAAGGATTTGGACAATAGCGGCATGCATACCGCTGCTCTCTCCAAGCATGAAGCCGATGATGGTGAATATAAGGCTTTTATCGTTCAATTGATGAAGTTTTCACACGCCATGGTGAGTGACGTCAACCGACGCAATGTCGGAACGAGTCTCGGCACCAAGGATTCCCAGATTAATCTTTTGCTTGGTAAGTAGGAAACAAATCAATAAACCAGAACCAAAAGCTCAATGCAACAATATAAGCTGATAATAAAATCCAAGATATCCACACGTTGTCGTGTTCCGAGCCGTATTCAACAACCGGGTTGTAAAACAACCGGTACCCGAGTGGCATAATAAGTGTCGATCCAACGACGCAGACAACGTAATCGAATCTTTGAATTGGCCTACGTGCAAAATGTACTATTTTTTCCTTGATTTCAACGCGAAAAACGCGCGCGTAGGCTGCGACAATTAGAAATGGTATTAAGTGTAGTCCGATATTCCCGGCATGCACTTCCGTTTCTCCGTATTCGTGGACGTAGTCATGATACAGGGTTGATCCCGAGTACAGGATTGCGTAGCTCCCGACAAACACGGCAAGAGTATTTGCGAAGACAACGGGCAACAAGAATCGTGTCACTGCTGTTCGGAGTGCATCAAATACAACCAAGCAATAGAATATTGATTGTACACACAAATTCCAGTTTGTAAAGTGGTTGGTGTCACGCTGAAAAATAAGCACGGCGATCAGCGAGCCAAGTCCGTAGGCTCCAATTATATTTTTGGTAGATTGCCGCATTGCATATTACTTACTGTAATCCACAACCGCAAATATGGTTAGGTTTGAATCGTGTAGCGATTTTACGATGAAGTGGGTTATGCCACAAGAAGAAAACAGCAAACTTCATGCGGGGGTTGTTGTGCGAGGATTTCCAAACATGAATGAGTGTTTCAACAATCAAATTTTCCAGTATCTTCTTCTTGTTCGCGGATTTCGGTTTGCCATTCCCATTGATGGGAACGAAACAACCATTCCCGAAAACGACGATTACGCACCACCCTATTTGTATCCTGGATTTTATACGATTGCACTAACCGACGCGGCGCGCAAACGGTGCATACATGATTCGGAATTGAAAACTATGTCGGGTTCCAGCAACTATTTCAAAACGGACATGGTTATCGAACATGTAAGCCAACTTAATAATTTGGTCAACGATTGCAAAGATAACATTTACACAATTGTCACAAGCAACGCCGACTTTGAATCGTCTGCACTGCTCAAGTACATGCTTGTTGAAAAGAACACAAAATTCGTGGTTTCATCCAATATGCAGTTCAAAAGCCATGCGTGGAAATCCATTTTGTCGCACTCCACCGACAGCAAACGTGCTTTCTATGACCATATGATTACAATTGAACCACGCTTGATCGAACAAATCAAAGAAAAATTCGAGTGTATGAAGACCGACAAATGCGCAAAACTTACCCTTGACCCCACGAATGCCGTGATTCAAATGGCAAGCATTCATGCATTTGCAAGGGGGATGATTGCATACGCAATAGATAGTTCAAACACGGACGATTTCAAGCAAAATGTCGCGAATTACATCGGTCAAGTATCGCAACGCAACCCGTCGGATGGATTTTGGAGCGGTTTGTGGAATACCGTAAAAAAAGACGTGTCATCCGTTGTGGACAAAGTCGAGGATGTGGTAACAGAGGTAGATGACACTGTTGAAGGCATTGTAAAATCGGGCGTCAGGGAATTCAAGACTGGATACTACGAACTTAAACATATGTTTGCTCGACGCGGCGCCGACGAAGCAGCACTCAGCAAATCATTTGACGTCACAACCCAATAATGAGTATCGAGGAAAGAGACGAAATTAAAGTTGTCAAGGTGCTTGACGGTTCGAATGTTTATTCGGCCGCAGTGTTAAAGCAACCCGCGGTTTTGTATGCGGGCGAGAAATTTGCATGTTTGCGATTCGACCGCGACCGTAACAAAAACGGCATTGTGTACAGAAAAAGTACAACCTCGCAAAAAACATTTTACTACATTGGTGGTATTTTTGAAATGCCAAACAATGAATATCATATGTGTTACAATAAAGCTTTTGAATTGGAACAACAGGCGATTTGGTTGCATTGCGCATATCCTGCTAAAATAATAGCAAGCCCCGACTTTTCACCGACGCTGGACGACATTCCGATTATCAGTACATCTTTATATAATTCGATAATTTCAACGGAAATGGAAAAGACAAAGCGGCATCTGGCCAAACCGCTAATGAAACGGGCTAAACTAGGCAACAATCCCCATGTTAATCTAAAAAAAAAATAAAAAAACTCATTCAATCCGAGCTTCTTTTGCGTTTGACGTCTCGAATGCTCCAACGCGTTTGCTTCCGATTGCAGTATGCTGCAATTCTGCAAGCTCGGCAAAGGCAATGTCCTGTTCCGACATGTCCACTTGTGTAGCGCGTTTCTGTAGCGCCATCAGTTCTGCTAGCGCGTCTTTGTCGTCGATGGTCGTATCGCAGTTCCGGCTCTTGTATTCCGGGCCATTGCTCAAAACGACAACTCGTCCAGACGCCAGGCTGAAATTCAGACTGATGCAGCACTTGAAAAACGAAAAGTTCGGCCGAACGGTTACCATAATAATGGCTTTGCTGTTGAGATTCCACGGATCCAGGATCCGTGTGCCGTCTGCCGTAAACCACTGCGTGGGTTGGTATGTTCGCGGATCAAACTTCTTCGCCTCAAGCTCCTTGACAATGACGTCTTTAAAGCGATCATACACATCGGGGTCTGGAATGTTCGCGTTGTCGAGATTCGACATGGAGATGGCGTGTGTTTCCTTTCCCGCACACCGGTACGCGGCTTCGGTTGGGTTCTTCGGCAAACGCGCGGTTTGGTCAAAATTGAACACGGGCCATTTTAACTTGAGCTTCTCGCCCGCTATGAACTTTGACTTCGGGTTAAGGAATTCCTCGCAGATTTTTTCGGCGCCGGCCTCGAATGCCGGGTGCGTGTCCCGAATCTCCTTGAATTCAGGCGACGAGTCGTCTGCAATTGCACTGGCAATGATACCAGCACACGTTTCAACAAGGCCTTTGATATTGCCGTCTGCGCCAGCCACCTTGGTAAACGGGCACTGCTGAACTGCGGCCTTGGGTGTTTGTGCGGGGAATTGCCCCTCTCCCGCTGTGCCGCAGAGATTGCCCGCGGGCGCTGCTAGCTGTGAGATAAACTCGGGAGACGCGACAATTTGCGTGGTTGGCGGTTGGCCCTGTCGCTCGACGCCCTTGCCGTCGATAAACGGCGACCTGAAGTTGAACATCGGCCCGTTGTCGCCGGGTTGTCCGACCAGTTTAACATCATCAAATGATGACGGATCAAACGACTTGTGCAGTTTGTTCAACAAACTGGCAGGTATGTGCATTTCTGCCACATCAGTCGCGTTGCAATTTTTCGAAGATTGTGCCATGATGTCTGGGAAATGAATTTTATTTTCGACTTGTCGATGCATCGGTCGCGTGCACGCTAGAAGTTTGCCGCGAAAAATATACACACGGGGTGCTAGATAAAACTGTAAATGCACTAAATCCGCCAATATACATAACACTGATCATTTCCCAATCAATCAATGTCGATCTTAAAGTCCAGAAATTGCGGTCCGCTCAGCTCGGTGTTGCCGAAAATTTGACGTAAACACGGAAACTGCTTAATGTCCGGTCCGCATGGCTCAATGTCGGGAACGGGAAGTCCGTGGAAGTAAATAAATGTCCAGAATGCCCGAAATACAGCAATGTTCTCCAGCAGCGCGAGCGACTCGATTGGTTTTGTTTCGGTTTTAAACATTTTTGTTTTGTGACATATAAGATGCTCGGTCAGTGCATACACGTCAAGGGAAAACAGCACGCCTTTGCCGCTATCGTCAATCGCCGCACGTCCCTTTGATTTGTCAATAATGAGTGGTTGTTTATCAAATGTCTTATCAATAATGGATTGCAGGAACAACTCGGTCTTTTTGGGAGACACACCCGTCAACCTACACGTATCCGTGCCCGTGAGAATCAACGCAAGAACAGCCGTCGCGCGTAAATCAGGCGTATCAAATATACCAAGCATATCAGACGCGTTGTACATTGTTGCTTTGTTCTTGCGAATCGACTTTACAACAGACGTGTCTGGATTGTTGAATGTCAAACTCAGGAGATAGTGATCGCCATCGTTGCTAATGATTGTGTGTGTCCTACCAAACGCACAGGACTGTGCAACTTTGTGCGACTCGATGTCAACCTCGCCGTAGTGGAACCCTTCGAAGTCAATCGTTGGACTCGTATTCGATGCATACATAGAAGTATGATACGCGCCATTGCACAACGTAAATTGTTCAGATGCAAGTGTTGGCGTGCGGACATAGAAGCGATTCTCGTCGCTGTTGTCGTTAAACTCAAGTATACACTCGGTTACTACATGTGCAAATTGCGCGGCGCGGCTGTTGTTTAGCATTTCCGCAATGTCATAATGTTCGTCGATTATCGGACCACTGCTGATGTTCGGCTTGGGACGACAATTTCGTACATTCTGCAGGAAATCAGCGCGGGCTTTCACATGCTTGGAATAATCGTCGAACATGAATATTAACACACGACACTGCGGACCATCACTGAATGGCCTAACAAACGATTCGTAAAGTGCTTTTTTTAACCCAGCCTTTGTTTTTGCGTGTTGAATATTTGGTCGGTACCGAAATGCAGACGCATCAATGATCAGAACATCCGAATCACACATTGACGTCTCGACTTCTTGGTCGACACATTCCTTCAAGAGATTCACACACGACAAACCCATACTTTTGGAAAATGCAGTATTGTAATACGCATGCATATCATATTCTTTACCCGCAAACAGACATGTCAATCCAATGTAACATTTCTGGCGCAAATTTAAAAAAAGAATGTTATTTGTTGGATTCTTTTATTTCTGATGAAACACAGAAATTATTGCCTGCGAACCGAGGCGCCCCTACGCGATGCAGTCAATGACGGCCTGGTAAACATATCTGGCCGCTCAGGCGTTTTTGCAACGGCTTCCTCTTCGCTGGTTTCCTTCGCGATTTCTTCGCCAGCATCCTCTTTCAATTCATCGATAAATTTTTGAATTTCAGGATCTACGGGACCAAGCTTGCCAATCCGTGCTTGGATTCCAGACTTCCGGACCTCGTCGGCGTATTCGCTGGAATGTGCTAATGCCAACGATAGGTGCGTGAACTTGTCGGTCACTGACTTTGTTTCACACAGATAGTCGTATGCATCAAGAGATCCGGCAAGGGCCGCGCGGTTCAGGGTGTTTGCAGATGACCTCCATGGCGCTCTTTTCGTGTATTTTCTGATCGATTTTAACCCCTCGACGTTGTTTGTTTCCGCATATGCAAATGATATATCTGTAGCAAAATCGTTCAGAATTTGGGGGTCGATGTTATCGCCGAATCGCGCGCGCACATACCATACAGTTTTGTTCTTAGCCACATCGCCCGAAAACTTTGATGCGAGCAAGCCATAGGCTTCGCTCTTGTTGTCATCGGCCGTAAACTTGCGCATTTCAAGATAGGCCCCACACGATTCCAAGAATTCTTTGCTGAATGGTTTTGGCGACGATTGTTCCACGGATTTGGCAAATACAAATTGGTCGGTCATAATAAAGAACCCAGCAACACGTTCGCACAGTTTCATCATCTCTTTTGGCTTTGTACACAAATTATAAAAATTCAATAGATGCGATACAGCCTTTGCACCGGAACCCGATTGGTTGTTATCAGCCAGTTGCAGAATTGTTTCCGTTGCGTCCGGCATATTTTGGCCGCTAACACGGGACAACACGGATTCAAGCTGCTCGGTGTTTGTGCATCTCCCAATAACACCCCAAACAATACTGGAGTTGATTTCAATTTCGCCATCAAGGTTATTCAAAACAGATTCAATCTGTCGATCAAGCCGCGTGTATTTTTCCATCTGCGAATCTACAAATAGTTCCTCGCCCAACTCTCGCACCGCTTGTTTGTAATCATCACGTTGAAAAATATTAATAAATTTCAGTTTATCATCATTGTACACGGTCTTGCAAAGTCGTCCATTATTGCCAAAATCAAAGCGTTGACGCACAACTTCCTCGTTGTCTGAATCTGGTTCTGAGTCGCTCATGGTAGCGGGTGTATTTGAAGGACGATTATACACACTTATATGTCTTTCAACATTGAAGAAGTTTCAAAATCGCATGGTCGGCACATAGAGTGTGTGGCTGAAAAATGAATTTGGTAATGGTAGAATCGGCGAATTCCGTTAAAAGATGTTCGCACAGTAGCCGATCATAAAACTCGCACAAACGACCGCGGCACGTGACAAGATGTTTTCGGTCAAGGTCGAGCCATATGTATTTATCGGTTGGCGACGGCACACAAATGTCAGTACGCAGCAACGTGACGCGTTTGTCGTCGTATATCAACATCATGTGCTCTAGTGTATACGCGGCAATTATGCCCCATTCAACGTTGTTGTGGTTGTCTGTGTTTGTTAGTACGTGGTACAAATCTGAATTTTGTACACGCGAGTAATTGTCGTTGACCTCGGCGTGGTGGAATGCTTCGAGCGCCCTGAACGGCCGCGAATGCTGCTCAAATGCCGCAGCCTGGTGCGTATTCAGCAACAGCCCAAGCCGGGTGAAAAAACACCGGTCGTACACTCTGCTGTTTTCGGTAATTAAAAACGTTGACAGCGACTTTGACAGTCGCGCAATAATAGCGTCGCTAACTGCAAGGTCGTCGAAATTCTGCGAGTAAAACGCGTGCCTGACAGATTCGGCAACCAGATTGCGGTGCAGCCACCCAACACACAGCTGTGCACCAAGTTCGCTCAACCCGTATTCGCCGCTCACGACAGACTGTGTTGCAATGACAACGGGCTCAATGCTGTATTTTGCTTGACTTGCGCCCGTACTCACGACAAACGACGCAACTAATTCGGGCGCCAACTGGTTTGTGTCGTTTGATATTTGCTCGAGTGTGCACACGGGGTCAACATGCGAGAGTGCGTCGACAATGTAGCACCACACACGCCCGTATAACTGCCGCCGGCGCTGTGTGGCTTCCGTGTTGTACGAGTCGGACACAATACTTATTTCAAGACGGGCGCGGTACTCTTGTAAGATTGCATCGGGTATGGGATGTTTATTTTTTATAGCTACATATAAACACGCAAGATTCTCATTAGTGAACATGGTGGAGTATTGTCTTTAGTGGCGACGACATTCGCAACACTCCGCCAAACAACAACCCGACCGCGGGCCATAAATACGAAGAATTATCAACACTGGTTGCTGCAAAGTAAATCCCAACAACCACAAATAGGATTGGCGGAATAACCGGCAAAGCCGTGAATGTTGACCGGTGAATAAATAGATCTACAATACAAACAGTACCCAGTGCCAGGGATACGCCGAATCCAAGCGAGATGAGCGACAAAGAAAAACCGACGAGAAGCGACGCAATGACGTCGCAGGAAAAAACCGCCTTTTCGGATTCCCACGAATACCGCCGCACGACGCACCCAACGAGCACAATGGCTGGGAAGATGTCCATTTCGTTGATAGTTGTTGCAATGCTGGCAATACTTATAGTTGTTGTGTTAATTGTGCCAAGCAAGAAATCGACGCCACACACATTGATGGAAATCACAATCGAGCCAAGTGACGTCGACAATATAACATACGGACTACGTCTTGTAAATGCTGCCGTTTGTCAGAATGCAACACAACCAGTCGCCGGGATGCTTGTCGGGCATCAGTGTGCACCCGTGTGGACAAATTCAACAGGCGACTACGACGGTGGTTGTTCCGCATCATTCGAGTCCTGGAATCGGCAGAATTTTCGCCTCAATGTTGTCGGAGTTGTGCCACACAATCTGTACACGCACGTCATGCTGACCTTCGAGCCCGTATTACACGTGGAACTTGTACAAACCAGTAGCGCGTTAAAATGCGGAAGTTTGTCTACACCGTACGTACAAACAAACCCGCAAAACACGCCAATCCAGATGCAGTCCAGACACATTACAATACCATTAACAACCCCGGTGTTTGCGGAATCACACACCAAACTTGTTGTCAACTACGCAATGAACAACCTTGTGCGCATTGAAAATTCTACCACAACCGCAACACATGGCATGTATGTGACTGGCGTTAACACGACTGCGTTAATTGACATGCCGGGCTTTATCGCCGGCCCCAGCCCAACAACCCAGCAGAATACCGTCGTTTACGCCGGAACCATTTCAAACGCGACGGCATACGCAAACGAGTGCGAAACTACATGCGAGCCACTTGTTTCTGCAGACATTCGCATTGTATACGTTCCTACTATCGGACGGCTCGTGCACATTGTACCACACGATCCCCAATACGACATGACGTGCACCACTAAATCATGTATCCAGTTCAAAGCTATCACAGAAACGTCGATCGATGTTCAGTTTGGCGGTTTTTATTACCCGTTTTCAACGCAAACGCCCGTTTAATACACAAATCACGGCACTAGTTTTTGTAAATCGTTTTTTTGCCGCGCGTGTTGGTAATTATTTGATATGTGGTTCGGGGAATTTTCATACAGATACCTTCGTCTGCTGCCGGAACATAAAGAAACGCAGCAGCCTCTGACGTTTCTGCCAGTAGTCGCTGTCTTTCTATAGGGTCTAATAATGTTGCGTCGTATGCATTGGCACACGCCACAAGCTTCTTCAAGGTATCACAATCAGAGTCGGTTAACGGCATTCTGGAAAATGTATAGCAACCACCTCGTCGCTTCGACACATTTGTGCACGCAGTGTGGCAAACGGGATTTCAGGGTGACGCGTCAGCATTTTCAGTAAAATCAACTGGCGCTTGAACCCTGGATCGTCGTTTAACCGCTTTGCACCGGCAAGTTTGCGCTTCTTGTACGCAGGAACCACTGACGCGTCC
>Ga0315331_10003184_pt1 | contig 12378 bp, 12 predicted proteins | sample M160m34915metaG_FD_203456 | JGI IMG/M metagenome (GOLD analysis project Ga0315331, IMG submission 203456) | Ammonia-oxidizing marine archaeal communities from Monterey Bay, California, United States - M1 60m 34915 | ecosystem: Environmental > Aquatic > Marine > Intertidal zone | place: USA...
CGTTAGGGTATAGCCATCCCGATTCAGAAACTTTTATTATCCATGTTGGCCAGGATGGTGGCGGGACTTTTGATATAGAACTAAAAGCTCGTAACCTTTGGTAATAAAAGTATCAACGATAAAAAAAGGGATTTTTAAAATCCCTTTTTTTATTCCTGCCTACTAGCTGTCTAGATAATCCAATAGGCTAACTATTTTCTAATAACTCAACCCAGTTACCATCCGGATCCGCAACTATTGCAATAGCAACACCTTCGCGAATTGTTTTCGGGCGCATTACTATCTTGTAACCATCATTTTCAATTCTCGTTATGGTTTCATCGAGACTGGGGATATGTATTGTCCAGTAGCGATAGCCGGTTGCACCTCTTATTCCTCCGGGCGGCGCTTCTATGGGAGCGACCGGGTCTAGTTCAATGACCTTAACGATACTGTCCCCAACCTTAAAGCGATTCATTGTTCCTCCGCCGGGCATAGGGATACTGGCTTCTAGTTCCAGCCCAAGACCTTTGCTGTAAAAAGTAACCATCGCGTCTATGTCCTTAGCGATGATTCCAATATCTATTGCTTTCTTTTGTACTTCGATTCCCATATTTCAATTCCTCAGAGCTGAGCTACGCAGCGCCCATCATTGCCTTAGTTTCAAGAAATTCTTCAAACCCCTCGACTCCCCACTCACGGCCATTTCCTGATTGTTTGTAACCGCCAAATGGCGCCGAGAAATCGGGACCGGCCCCGTTTATATGAACATTACCCGTGCGCAGCTTTCTGGCGATTTCTTGAGCGTGAGCGGGCTCTCCTGAAACGTAGCCTGATAAACCATAGTCTGTATCGTTGGCGATATTTACGGCATCTTCTTCACTTTCATACCCAATTATTGAGAGGACTGGTCCAAATATTTCTTCTCTCGCTATAGTCATATCGTTGGACACATTGGCAAAAACCGTAGGCCTAATAAAATAGCCTTTCTCAAGCCCGTCTGGGCGCGACGGGCCACCCGTAATTAAATCGGCACCTTCTTTTATTCCAGCTTCTATTAGCGCTTGTATTTTATTGAATTGTAGTTCGCTGACCACCGGACCGAGTCGAGTGGTTTCTGATAGGGGGTCCCCGACCGTTGATTTTGCTGCCGTAGCTTTCGCAACTTCGATTGCTTCGTCCATACGAGACTTTGGTATAAGCATTCTGGTTGGCGCGTTGCAGGACTGTCCGCTATTTCCGAAACATCCAGCCACACCGCCAGAAACTGCTTTTGCAAAATCAGGAACGTCATTAAGAATAATATTAGCTGACTTTCCTCCTAATTCTTGGGTCACACGTTTTATGCCATCGGCCGCCGCTTTTGCGACCTCTTTACCGGCGCGAGTGGAGCCTGTGAAGGAAACAAGGTCTATACCAGGGTGGGAAGAGATTGCTGCCCCGACAGTTGGCCCATCACCATTAACGAGATTAAATACTCCCGCAGGTAGCCCGGATTCGGCAATTATCTCCGCAAGAATGTAAGCGCTTATTGGCGCAATCTCACTAGGCTTTAGGACCATAGTGCATCCAGCCGCTATTGCGGGCGCGACCTTGCACGCTATTTGATTAAGGGGCCAGTTCCATGGCGTAATGAAACCGCAAACGCCAGCTGGCTCCTTAACTATTTTTGTTGAGCCACGAATCTCTTCAAATTCATAATTTTCTAGAATACTCAGGACATTCATGAAGTGACCAAGGCCACTGCCAACCTGAGCTGTCTTTGACAAGCCCATAGGGGCGCCCATTTCGTTTGAAATGGCCGTCGCCATCTCGCCGCCACGAGTCTTAAGTCCCTCTATTATCTTGCCAATAACGGCTTTCCTTTCTTCAACACTTGAACTAGACCAAGAGCCGAAAGCAGTTTGTGCAGCTTTTACTGCTGCGTCGACGTCTTCTGCAGTGCCTAGGCTGATTGTGGCAAAGGCTTCTTCAGTGGCTGGGTTAATAACATTAAGCGTTGACCTATCTTGAGGTTCAACCCATTTGCCATCGATTAAGAACTTGTTATAAGCCGCTGTCATGTTTTAACTCCTGTTTTTTGAATAACTGTTACGATTAGGTTTCAATAAACCTGTACTTTGTAAACCTAAAGAAATATTGCCTTAGTATACCCGAGAATTTATTTCATCACGAAAAAATAAAGGGGCACTTTGAATGGATATTTCTAAATCTGAGAGGAGTGGATTAAACGATGATCGCTAGAGTAAGTCGCACTGTCGGTAAAAAACTTGCATCGTTCTTATCAAAATCGCCGCCTGGATATCGAAAAATCGAGAATATTTCAATGGATAATATTGCTTCGATGCTTAAATTGGGTGATATCATTCTTGTCGAGGGCGGGACTCGAATCAGTTCAGCCATAAAGTATTTGACTCAATCATCCTGGTCGCATGCCTGCTTATGCATTAAAGAGACACCCTCGACCCAAGATCCCTCGATGCTAGTTGAGGCTGATTTAGTAGACGGTGTTCGGACGGTAAGGCTCGATCATTATGCGGGGTTCAATATACGAATTTGCAGACCTGTTAATTTGAGTTATGAAGAGAAACTAAAGTTAGTAAATTTCGCTAAGTCCAAGCTTGGTCATCAATACGACCTTAAAAACATTTTTGACCTTATGCGTTATTTGATCCAAAAACCAATGGTTCCAAACCGATACCGTCGAGCAATGCTTGCTCTTGGAAGTGGGGAACCAACGAAAGCAATTTGCTCAACGCTTGTAGCGGAATCTTTTCAGGTAATCGACTATCCCATTCTTCCGTTTAGTCGGAGCGACAAAAGTTCGGAAGATAAGAAGGTTACGTATTTTAAGCGCCATTTTACCCATTTTACCCCAAGAGATTTTGATCTATCTCCTTATTTCGAAATAATAAAGCCTACTATTGCGCTAGGGTTTGATTTCCATAAAGTAGAATGGCAAAAATCTCAGCCTAAATAATAACTCTCTTGGAACCTTAAATTATTCCCAAGAGAATATTAATAGCCGCCTCGAACTGAGGGTCGCCGCGTGTTGTATTTTCATAAGGGTAAAAAATAATTCGCTCTGGTTTAACCCCGAGACTCTCCAACGATTGTCCGTCGATAAGTAATGCCTCGTCGCTTGCATAGGTTATATCTGAATCATCGGCGGCGCCTTCGAAATTAAAGCGCCCGATCATACCTTTTGTTGATTCGCCAACGCTTACTACTCTCTCTAACTTATCTAGTTGATACGCGAACAGTTCAGCCCCCCCTCTGGTACCCTCATTGAGAAGTAGAGCAATTGGCTTGCGGTAGGGTTTAATTTGCGATTTTAGAAAAATTGAGCGTGAACTATCTGTAAAGTTACTGATGTTTTGAAGAGCATTAGAATTGTTTTGGTTGGGGAAAACTAAATCGAGGTGTTCTGGGCCTAAAAATCCAAAGCTATCTCGAAAGTCAAAAATTATACCGTCGGTATGTCTGAGGCCTTTTAACAACATCTGGTAATTTATGATCTCGTTACTACCGCGACTTAGCCCCCAAAATCTTATGTAGCCGATTATTTTATTCCCCGCGGAGAACTCAAGTACCGAATTAGAAGTGGCTGAACGATAGCTGTCGAATAAATTCTCGTAAACAGCAGTAATCGAAATATTTTGACTACTCCCTGCCCTCATAAGTAAGAGAGTATTGTCGCGCAGATTTGGAGAAAATTTGCCACTGGCGTCGCGCTCCGGATTGAATGAATTAATGGGATGGAAAGGTTCTCCGTTTACTTTCTCAATAATATCTCCGCGGTTAATTCCAGCAGCATGCGCAGGGTATCCCTCGAGCACCGAGGTAACAAGGAATCCCTTATTTTTCTGTTGTCCTTGTAACCCAACATGATTCAACGGAATTCTTTTGGTGCTATCTCGGGCAATAAAAGACTGTATTAAATAATAGTCTAATTGGTCCTTTGAAAGGACGCTTCTTTGTCCACTTTGCGCATTGATATTGGTGGTCAGAAAAGCTAAGAAACTCACTACGACAAGATATTTCATCGCTATCCAATTATCTCTAGCGCACGATTTGCTGCCGCTCGGCTGTAGTGTCTATCTCGCAGATCAATATAATTTTGAGGCACATCGAATTCGAATCTGATCGCCCAATTAAATGTTTGTGCGAGGAGTATATCAATAGCGCTAAAACTGTTTGCTAGTGCGAACTCGCTGCCATCGATCAAGTGATCTAGCGTGCTAATTGCCTTCGCGAATTCAAAATTTGCCGTCTCTAGCATTTCAGGAATACGCTGTTCTTCAGGCAGAGCGAAAGTATGTTTGCCCTTGCTCCACAATGGTTGCTCAAGTTCTGCTAAGACAAAGCAAGCCATTTCGTCATACTTGGCGATTAGTTTGACATCCTCGGTCGGTCGCAATCCTGAGGCAGGCGCTCTGCGCGCGATATGGTTGAGAATTGCAACGCTTTCTGTAAGCGTCATGTTGCCGTCGACTAGTGTTGGGACCTTCCCTTGGACATTGATTGCTAAATAATTAGGGTTTTGAGCGCTATCTGGTTCATTCTCATTTGTGCGAAGCTTGATGGGGACATACTCATATTCAAGGCCGCTTTCTTCGAGAGCCCACAGACATCGAAAAGACCTTGATTGTTGCATTCCATAAAGCTTCATTTGTAATTCCATGTATAGAAAAATGGTGCAGCTCAGAGTACAGTTGCACCATTAATAAGTACTTTTATATGGCTATACTACGCCATATAAAAGCGTTTCGATTGTCGCTATTTTAGCGTTATGCGCAGGTTAATCTATAGCAAAGCAATAGAAGTATCCGTTTCCACCGGTTCCAACTAAATCCTCTTGGCTACAGCCTCTCGAACCATGAGCGGCATTCCAAGAAGTTGGATTTTGCCCTCCGCCTGTTCGGTCAAAGTGGCCTACGTGAGCTGACCCAGAACCATTGCTTGTCCAATTATTGCAAGTGTGGTTACTCCCATCATCAACCGTACGCCCGTCTATCGTTGACCCAGTTAAGATGTCATGTTGATTTGGTGTATCACCACGACCATTTACTACGCCACCCTCCTCGGTTAAAGAGGCTTGTTTATTTAAATTATTGCTGGGCCCATGCAAAACGTTGACGTTTGAGGCAACTTCAACGCCGTTGGAATTGTACCAAGGGCCGTACCCGATCCGTTCGCGCGCATTTATTGCCGGAGAATTGTTGGTTGCATGAGAGCTTAAATATGCGCGCCATGTTTTTCCGCTAGAGCCAGCGGCTCCAGCCAGTGCTGCGCAATGCGCATCTGCCCCTGAAAGCCCTCCTAAGTTTGCGCCATCACCGGAACCTTCGCTAGTGATGAAAAAGCTCATCTCATTTTGCTGCGAATTTACGGCGGTAAAAGTAGCTGCGGCGGTTAACACTGCAACTGAGGTATATAGCAAAGTTTTCTTCATCGATTTACTCCCTAACTTTTTGTTTTATTTGTTATTGAAAAGTTTTTAGTCGTCGATAATTTTCTCTGATCAAGAAGTCAACGCGCTCCTTAAAATTTGAATTGCATGTAACGTAATTAATCAGGCAAAGACATCGCCGTCAAAGTGCTCCCAGTTTGCAAAATGACATACTGCTCTCCCTCATGGACCCATGAGCTCATACCATATCGCGTCGCGGCTGGCACCTCAACCCTGGCTAACTCCTCTCCAGTCTCTTTATCTAGAGCGAATAAGTGAGGAGTCCCGTCGCTCGTAACATTGCTATAGATAAGCATATTACCTGTGGAAACCATCTGTCCTACGGCACCGGATCCAGTATTTCCAATATCGATAGAGTTAAGAGCTGGTAAATTTTTAACGCGATCAGGGGTGTATCCAGCGGGTTTCATCCAAAGGTGGTCACCAGTGTTTAAATCTATCGCAGTAATACGGCTATAGGGGGGCTTCCATAGAGGAATGCCAGCTGGATGTCGGGGGGATGGGCCTCCGCTCGCCGCAGCATATCGAGAGAGAGTCACGCCCGTTGGCGCATCATAATAGGTATCTGCCTCTTCACCCGTTACCAAGCGCCGTGAGCTGCAACTGTAACGCGACATTATATACATCACGCCAGTCTCAGGGTCTGCGACTGGAGGATGGGTAATGTTTACCGCACCCATTGGGCACATTAGACCGGCTAGCTTACCAGACGGGTGGTTTGCTTGAAGGGGTGGGTTAAATAACGGACCCATTTGAAATTCAGCGACCGCCTCCAAGGCCTGGCGCTTAAGTTCAGGGGTAAAATCAGTCAATAATTCCTCGCTAGAGCCGGTATATTCGAATGCTGCTGGTTTTGTAGGGATTGGCTGCGTCGGAGACAAAAATTCACCGGGCACGGTTGATGCGGGCATTGGGACTTCTTCTATTGGCCAAATTGGGTCGCCAGTTTCTCTATTGAAAACGTAGACGTAACCTTGTTTAGTCGCCTGTGCGACAAGAGGCCCTGCGTTGGTGTCTAAAAGAATTGGGGCCGTGGGTGTGTCAAAATTCCAAATGTCATGGTGCACCATTTGGAAATGCCAAACCCGCTCCCCGGTTCTTGCGTCCAATGAAATTAAGCTCGTACCATAGAGGTTATCTCCCGGGTGGTGTCCACCGTAGTAATCAATTGTGACGCCGTTAGTAGGTATATAAACCTGATTTAACTCTGAGTCGGCAGAAATAGGTGCCCAAGACGAAATATCGCCCGTGTACTGCCAGGCATCGTTCTCCCAAGTTTCGTGACCGTATTCGCCTGGCTGTGGAATCACATTGAATTTCCAAAGAAACTCTCCAGAGCGCGCGTCGTATCCGAGTATATCTCCGGGAACATTTTCTATACGTGATTGATGGTAACCCTGCTCGGCAGAATTTCCGACGACGACTACGTCATTCACAACAATAGGGGGAGATGACGACGTTATGTAGCCGCGCTCGAGAGGTATTCCTTCATAGGGGTCATAAGGGTGACCTAGATCTTTAAGTAAATCGACTACGCCGGTTTTAGGGAAACCATCGATTGGCACAGGTTCCCCAAATTCCTCTAATGGACGGCCAGTTTCACCGTCAAGGGCCGTTAAAAAGAATCCAGGAGAAATAATGTAAATGATGTCTCGTCCATCTATGTTCGCGTGCCCAACGCCTTTGCCATAATCTGCTCGCATCGAGTAATCCCAGCGACCTGTATCGGGTTCTCGGTAGGACCATATTGTCGCGCCAGACTTAGGGTCGATGGCCACAACATGGCGGCGGGCACCTGCGACCGTATAGAGTTTGCCATTGATTAAACTTGGTGTAGATCGGCCGCTTTGGGCCTCAAAGCTGGCGCCATCCCAAGTCCAAGCGACTTCTAAGTCGCCGAAATTTTCTGGAGTTATTTGGGCGGCGGCGGTGGACCTTGTGTGAGCGTAGTCATTCCCTAGCGTTGTCCATTCGATAGTGTCTTGAGACATCACTGAATTAGGAATAAATAGCGTAAGCATTAGCTTAATCAGGTTAAAGTGGGCATGAGGCAAGCGAAAGACCTGCTTGGTTTTTATCATTATTAGTACCTCTGGTGAATTAGGCGCGCGCACTTGAAGTGGCTTGAAAAAGGCCCTAGTCGAATTTATTTTAGATTAGCGCAGTAGCTAAGCTTTGTCATGCTAACCATACTCATTCTGCAGCACAGGTAGGAAAGCTATACGACTCTGGATGTATCTTATGCCACATTATATCTTTTCGGAAGCGTGACACTGCGAATGCAACCGGAGGGCTTTCCGGGTCTCATTTTTTTGGCGGCTAAGGAGGTGGTAATAGCTGTTATCGATGTTGATGCAGGAGCAAACAAGCGATTGCGATAATGCGAACTCATTGAGATGCTAACTATTTTAGTTAGTTACTCTTTGCTAATATTTCTTGGATGCTTGATTAGGATTAGCAATTTTAGCTGAGGAGATTCTAATGAAATTAAAATACGGAAGCCAATCGATTAGTACTATCATTTTATTAATTATTTTTTTTATTTCTCGACCAGGATTAGCGCAAGAACAACTTTCGCTGGAGGAAGTGAACGGGTGGTTTGAAACTCTTTCCAATTGGGGCCGATGGGGGGGCGATGATCAACTGGGGACGGTTAACCTTATCACCCAAGAAACTCGAGTCGCGGCCGCAGGCCTTGTGCAATCGGGCATTTCAGTCTCTATGGCTCATGAAATTCTTACTGAAGAGGCTGCGGATAACGGCAATCCTTACGATCATCGAATGACCGCGGTGGGTTCAAGCCCAGGGCCGTGGTCAGGTGATTTTATTGGTGTCTCTTATCATGGTTATGCCCATTCTCACCTCGATGCGTTATGTCATCGTTTTCAGTTTGGTACCATGTATAACGGCTACTCTGAGAATGAAGTTACGGAAGAGGGTTGTTCAAAGCTGGCGATTACGTCTTTTTCAAATGGAATCTTTGGGCGCGGCATTATTATGGACTTCCCAAGGCTTCGTGGGACAGATTGGTTAGAGAATGGTGTTGGTATTACACCCGAGTGGTTGAATGAATGGGAGCAAGAGCATGGGATTAGGGTAGGCTCAGGAGATATAGTGCTTATACGAACGGGGCGTTGGCCGCGCCGGGCTGAGCTAGGCCCATGGAATCTTTCGCAGAGCTCAGCAGGCCTCCATGCTTCAGCGGTCGCTTGGCTCAAAGCGCGTGATGTTGCGCTAATCGGCAGCGATAGTGCTCTTGATGTTCGGCCCTCAGGCGTCACAGACTTTCCTCAGCCGGTTCATGCGTTAGTGCTGGTGTCGCTTGGTATGCCGATTTTCGATAATCTCGATTTGGAAGCGGTTGCGGAACAAGCGATCTTGCATGGCAGAACAGAGTTTTTATTCTCCACCGCCCCCTTAAGAGTTGGCGGAGGCACCGGGTCACCATTAAATCCGATTGCTACATTCTAGTGGGCGTTTTGTGAGGAGATATACGGTGCCTGCTCTTTGTTGGAAAATATGCTTAGAAATTAGACTCGGAAATCTCAAGCTTTGCTTGGCCTTTTTTTGTCACGCTGCCATATTGGTTCTTTGTAATGGCGCTTTTTCACACAGCCAGGGTATAGATTTAGATGACGAGGCAAGTGCTGGAGAGAAGGCAATAAAAGTTGAGCGCGAATTGTCTGTCCGTCAATCGGCTATTGAAAACATACAAAGCGGAATGGGTATTTATGATGCGTCGCTTATCGAAGCATATTTAGATTTAGCGGCTTTTTATTTTGAGCTTGAGGATTATGAAAACTCCTCAAGAATATACTCAGATGCGCTACAGGTGTCGCGTGTTAACACCGGACTTTACAGTCTTGAACAAATACCAATCATAGAGTCGCTAATAAAGAATAGTCACAAGAGAGAAGAGTGGCAAACCACTGATGACTTCCAGGAACTCCTCTATTTTATAAGCAGTAGAATTTATTCTCCCGCGGATCAGCAGTATTTAAAGTTTGTCGAGTCTTTTGGCGCCTGGAAGTTGCGAATAGTTAGAGAAAATCTACTTGATCAAACTAGCTTTGGTTTATTGACCACTGCGGAAAAACTAAGTCTTTTTTATAGCCGCGTCATCGAGCAGTTCGAACTTGAGTCGGGCGTGAAAAATGAAAGTTTAATCAATGTTATAGTTTTGAAAAGTCAAACGGACATGACGCTCGCTAGGTCTGTTGCTGCGACCCCATTTAGCGTCTTTGAGGGAACGGAGAGGAGGTATACAAACCAGACTCGTTGCCGTAACGTTCGTAATTCTGCAGGGCAGGTTGTCCGCCAGTGCTATTCTGTCCAAGTGGAAAATCCGCGTTATAGGCAGTCGCAAAGAGAGGCCAAACAGTTTGCTTTGTCTCGCCATACTCGGGAGATTTCGCGTTCGATCGATAAGTTGGAAGAGATCAGAAACACCAGTTCAGAGCTGTCGTTAAATGAACAGCATCTCATAGAGTCCCGAATCGCTGAGCTGGTTATTGAGTCGGAACAACTTGTCATTGCTTCCCGTCGGTCAGTTCTTTATTAAAATCTTCAGATTTTGAGTTATTAACTGTATTCGTGGGAATTAAAATCACCGGTTTTATATTATTATTGTGGCAATTTTTTGCTACAAAAGGTAAAAAGTACTGGCTGGAACAGGCTTCGCTTGATTTAGCGTTTAAAAACTAATGGAGAAAATTATGTCTCAATACGCCAATAGACTTGTAAGGGTTTTACTATCTGCATTTTTTGCAGTCGTAGCTCTTGGAGTTCAGTTTGCGGTAGCTCTTGAAGTCGGGGATAAAGCGCCTGATTTTACGCTGCAGGCTTCTGACGGTGATTCCTACTCGCTTTCCCAATTCTCGGGAGATAAGCCCGTAGTGATTGCCTTTTTTCCGAAAGCTTTCACTGGTGGCTGAACTATGCAATGTAAAGCGCTGCGTGACAGTGCAAGAGAAATTCAAGCTTTCGATGTTGCATATTTTATGGCTAGTGTAGACACTCTGGAAGACAATACTGCTTTTGCCGAAGAGCACTCAGCTGGTTTTCCAATTTTGGCCGATCCCTCTAAGGGTATGGCTGGTGCTTACGACGTCCTTATGGGAGCCGGATTTGCCAATCGCTGGACCTTTTATATCGACACGGACGGTACGATCCTCAAGATAGATAAGGAAACAAAGCCAGCGACAGCTGGACGTGATCTCGTAGCTAACATGGAATCGCTAGGTTTTTCAAAAATCTAGTTGATTAGGTTCAGGCTAACTTAAAAACCCGAGCACGATTGAGCGCTCGGGTTTTTTTTTGCGGGAAAAAATCATTTTTAAAGTTTTTGGATTTTTATGGCACTTTTTTGCGAGCGAAACATCTAAACTATTATATGGGAATGAAATATAATTCTTCCTTAGACTAAGAGTTTTTATTAATGTCAGATAATGCTCTTTTTTCAGGTTTAAGTAATATAGTTGTGATACATGCTTTGCCATGACATCATATTTTCAATGAAATGATTTTTTAGGCGCAATAGGGGAATAGATGCCAAAAGCTGGGGTTTTCGCAATAGCAGCAGTTGCCGTTCTCACGATGATGTCGTTGGTGTACTTTGCCATAACATTTGATCCTTCAGAGGGCACTACTACTGTTGTTCTGCAGCCTCCGGTTTCTCCTATAGCAGAGGTTCAAACGCCAGAGCAGCCCGCGGTTTCTTCCCAGCAAAATAGTAGCCCATTGCCTCAGATTCGGATTCAGCCTCAGCCTGTTGCGCCAGTCGTTGCAGTGGAAGAGCCGGAAATAGCGCCGTTACCCGAGGAAGCTCAAGCAGCGCTTGAAGAGCCCCCTCAATCTGAGCTCGAGGATACTTCGGCTGTGCAGTTGCCTTCATTGACAGATTCTGATTCATTTGTTTTCACTGCTCTTAGTGCTTTTCAAAATGGTGGTGCGTTGATCGATTTGCTAGCTGAAGATCAAATAATACGTAAATTTGTTGTGTTTGTTGAAAATATCAGTCGTGGTGAATTTCCTCAAACGGGCTTGCCCTACAAAAATCTAGGTCGCGAAATGCCTGTGCGAAATATAGATGAGAATCTCTTCGTGATGGAAGAGGTGGCTCACACCAGATTTGATGATGCCATACGGATCTTCACTGAGATTGATGTTGAGGCGTCGATTGCTCTCTACCAGTTGGTTTTGCCTTTGTTTCAACAAGCATACGCAGAAATTGGGTTTCGAAATGTGAGTTTTGATGAGACGTTACGTGATGCCATAAATAATGTTCTAAGGACTACGAACATGGAAGGTCCTTACCAGCTAGTAAAACCTTCAGTAATGTATCTCTATGCAGATGCTGAAATAGAGAATTTGTTAGAAGTCCAAAAGCAACTTATTCGGATCGGGCCTGATAACACGTCGACCTTAAAAGCTAAATTACGTGAATTCGTCTCTCAACTTTAATTCTGGATTAATCTCTCGTTAGCGCGAAGCCTATGATAGATCTAAACTCGTCATTGGTTGATACGGATTGGTTGGCTGCCAACCTGAATCAACCTGATTTGATTGTCCTCGATGCTTCAGTCCCTCCTGTGGTTCCCGGCTATGTTTCGTATAACCGGGATGGCCATTTCTCTGCTATTCCCGGTTCTCGTCGATTCGATTATGACCAAGTAATCTGTAAACCCAGTAGCTCCTTGCCTCACATGATGCCAAGCGGTGAATTGTTCCAAGAAGAGGTGAGAAAGCTAGGAGTCAATAAAGACAGTGCTATTGTGGTCTACGATGATGTAGGGTTGTACGCAAGCCCTCGGGCGTGGTGGATGTTTCGGGCAATGGGGCATACGAAAGTGGCTGTTTTAAATGGCGGGTTGCCTAAATGGCTCTCGGAATGTAGGGACGAAACTGACAAGTTTGTAGAAGTTGAC
>Ga0315331_10003186_pt1 | contig 12373 bp, 9 predicted proteins | sample M160m34915metaG_FD_203456 | JGI IMG/M metagenome (GOLD analysis project Ga0315331, IMG submission 203456) | Ammonia-oxidizing marine archaeal communities from Monterey Bay, California, United States - M1 60m 34915 | ecosystem: Environmental > Aquatic > Marine > Intertidal zone | place: USA...
CAAAGCGCTCGGTTGTGAGTTGCTCATTTTGACAGCCGGGGCTGCAAGCCTCAGCCAACAAATTGAGCGTGGCTCCATTGCCGTTGTCGAAGACCACATCAATCTCAGTGGGATCCATCCGTTGGTAGGCCCCAACGATGATCAGCTCGGGCCACGTTTTCCGGACATGAGCGAGCCCTACCATCGTAAGTGGCTTGAGATAAGCCGCAAAGTTGCGATCGACGCCGGTGTGCCGTGTTCGCGTGGCGTGTTTGCCGCCATGCCGGGGCCGAGTATGCCAACGCGTGCTGAATACCGCTTCTTGCGCCAGTCAGGAGCTGACTTGGTAGGTATGTCGCTGGTTCCTGAAGCCATTGCGGGGGTGCATGCCGGCTTCGAAGTGCTCGCACTCGTTGGTGTCACGCAGCAAGTCATCGCAGGTCAATCATCACGGGTGTCAATTGAAGAGATGATCGATGCAGCCGATGTCGCCGCGCCGCGCATGGCAACTCTGCTGGTTGGTTTATGTGCAGCCGCCCGTCAGCATCTCTGAGGTTATCCCTGTGAGTGATGCCAACCATAACCATTCCTCGAGGCGCCCCCGGCTTGGCGTGCTGCTCAGCGGCTCAGGGCGCACATTGCAAAATCTGTTCGATTGCATCGAAGCCGGTCAGCTGAATGCGTGCGTAGCTGGTGTTGCTAGTGATCGCGCGGATGCGTTTGGCTTGCAGAGAGCAATGGATCACGGCATTGAGACGCGCACTCTGCGTGATCCATCAAAGATTTGGTCTTGGATCCAAGAGCTCGATTGCGACTTAGTCTTGCTGTGTGGCTACATCCGATTACTGCCAATCATTCCGGACTTTGAAGGCCGCGTTCTCAACATCCATCCATCGTTGCTGCCAGACTTTGGCGGCAAGGGAATGTATGGCGAGAATGTTCACGCTGCCGTGATTGAGTCGGGTGTCAAAGAGAGTGGCTGCACGGTGCACCTGTGCAACAATCACTACGACGATGGTCGCATGTTGATGCAGGCGCGCGTCCCCGTATTGCCTGGTGACACAGCTCAGGAGCTTGGTAAGCGTGTGTTCAAGGCGGAGTGCGCTGCCTACCCAGCGGCGATCAACATGCGTTGGCGCGAGCTAACGGGTAGTAAGTAACCGAGTCGAAATCGGCGCCTGTTAGATTGTCTTCTTCCGGCGAACAGCGCGGAATGCGACCCAGCGACGAACCAGTTCATCAAAGGCGGCGCCCATCAAAATGACCGCGCCCACTACAGCAAATTCGAGTTGGTTGCTGTTTGCGACTAGGTTGATGGTGTTGGAGAGGAGTTGCATTAGCGCTGCTCCCAGTACAACTCCTAAGACGAGTCCCTCGCCTCCTCGCAGTGCTACGCCGCCTAAGACCGCGCCAGCAATCGCATACAGCTCGTAGAAGTTGCCGAAGTTTGAAGCCTGGGCTGAATTCACATCGAGCACGAATAGGCACCCGCCGAGCCCGGCAAGCAACGAACACGACACATATGCCATTACGGTTAGCCTGCCGGTGGCCACCCCTGCAAACCTGGCAGCTTCTTCATTGCGCCCAAGTGCGAACAAGTGGCGCCCCCACACAGTGCGTTGCCAAATCAACCCCGTTGCGACTGCCACAAGGGTCAGGACACAAATTGGTGCCGGTAAGCCGAAGCCGTCCGTGATCTGGATCTTGCCAGTAGCTAGCCAGCGTAGTCCTTCGCCGGCATCTCCGAGTCCCATGGTCTGGTCACCGGTGAAATTGCGCATCAGGCCGCGATAGATCAGCAAGCCGCACAGTGTGACCACAAAGGGCTGGAGTCGTAGCCCCACCACCAAGAATCCGTGCCACAATCCAATTGCCGCGGATAGCAGCAAGACGGCTGGCAACGCGAGCCAAGAAGGTAGTCCGCATGACCCGAGCAGCCAGGGCAAGACACAGCCGGACACGCAAACTACAGACCCAATCGAAAGGTCGATGCCACCCGTGACGATGACGAACGCGGCAGCAATGCTGAGCACGCCAAACATCCCCAGTCGTCGCAGTAGGTTCTCGAGGTTGTAGGACGACAAGAACGGGAAGTTGCCGGTGGCGGGGTCATATGACAGCCAAGTCGTAACCAGCGCGACGACCAGTATAAGGCCTGCGATACCCAGTAATTTGTTCATGAAACCTCGGCTCCTGTTGCCAGTAGCATGATGTTCTTTTCGGTCCGTTCGTCACCCGAGAGTTGGCCGCGGATCTCGCCATCGCGCATGACCAGTACGCGATCTGCGAGCAGTAGTACTTCCTCCAGCTCGGAACTGACGAATAGCACTGCGAGCCCATCCTGCGCCAAATCATCAAGCCGACGATAGATTTCGGCACGTGCTCCAACGTCGACTCCTCGAGTTGGCTCATCTAGCAAGAGGACCTTCGGATTTGTTGCGAGCCATTTGCCCAGCACAATCTTCTGCTGATTGCCGCCCGAAAGCGATCCGGCTAATTGGTCCGCGCTGCTGCAGGTTATGCCGAGTTCCTGGATGCTGGCTTCGGCAACCTCGCTTTGATACTTGCGATCTAGCCACCAGCCACAGCGGTGCAGTGTCGGGAGTGAGAGGTTCTCGGCGACCGTCATGCTGAGCAGGAGGCCTTCGCTCTTGCGGTCTTCTGGTAGTAGTGCAACGCCGGCAGATACTGCTTTGCGTGGGTCGCCGAGCGGCAACGAATCTCCGGCGATTTGCACCGAACCGTCTAAGGGCATGTCTACGCCGAACAGCGCGCGTAGTAGTTCACTTCGGCCGGCACCCAGCAAGCCCGCGATGGCGACGACTTCGCCGCGTCTAACTGAGAGATTCACTTCAGCATTGGGGTAGGCTCGGGTGCGCACGCCATGAACTTCGAGTGCTACCTCGCCAGGTTGGTGAGGTCTGCGAATCTTACCGCTCAGCTCTCGCCCAACCATCAGGTGCACTAACGCATCATGGCTAACGTCTGCACGATGCAATTCACCGCTGTTGCGGCCGTCACGCAGGCCGACGACGCGGTCCGCGAGAGTCTCGATTTCTGACAACCGATGCGTGATATAGATCACGGCGATGCCTTTCAGCTTCAGTTCCTGCACCACCAGAAACAGTCGGTCAACCTCGACCTGCGTTAGGCTCGAGGTTGGTTCGTCCATGATGAGAACGCGCGCCTGCGAGCGCAGTGCACGGGCAATCTCAAGCATCTGCAACTGGCCAGGTCGTAGCGACGAGACCTTGGTTTGAGGGTCTACATCAAGCCCTAGTCGCGAGGTCCAGTGGCGCGTGATTGCCGCCATTTCGCGTTCAAGAAGGAACGGCCCCCGTCGCAATTCCGCGCCCAAGAACATTGCACCCGACACGGTTAGGTTGTCGCAAAGGCTCAGTTCTTGGTGAATCAATGCAATGCCGCGATGCAGTGCGTCTATCGGCGAGTGCAGGTCGACTTGTTCGCCATCAAGCAAAACCGAGCCCGTGTCCGGCCGGTGCAGTCCGGCCAGTATTTTCATCAAGGTGCTCTTGCCCGCGCCGTTCTCGCCGATCAGCGCTACGACTTCACCGCATCGAGCCTCAATGGAGACGTCGTCTAGCGCCAGCACGCCAGGGAATGACTTGCTGACGCCATGGGCGCTGAGCAGCACCTTGTTTGGGGCTGGATTGGCCAAGCGCTAGCGACCGAGCTTGCTCTTTAAGTCGGTCCAAAATGCATCGACATTGTCTTTGCGGATTTGGCGTGCGGGAACTGTCAGCATGCCGCTTGCCGGCATCAAGCTCTTGCGTTTTTGCTCGTCGGGCTCGCGAGCCAGCTTCGCTAGCAACTCGACCGACTGACGTCCGTATTCATATGGATTCTGCACAATGGATCCATAAACGGTGCCGTCCTTGATGCCTTGCAAGGTGCCGGCATTTTCGTCGAACCCGACGATCCGAATCTTGTCTAGGCGACCTGCTGACTTGACTGCGTCCAGAATGATCGGTGGTTCGTCGGCGAATAGACCAACCATACCTTTGATGTCTGACCAGCGTGTTAACCAGTCCTCAACGATCGTTTTTGCGCGCTGGGTATCGAAGCTGTCGGTTGCCGTTGCTCGAATCTCCCACTTGTCATTTTTGAGAACGGCATCGATCTTGTCGAATCGAGTTGCGTCGCGTTCCCGGCCGAGCAGGTGGTCAATTAAGCCCTGGCGGCGATGGCGTGCGTTGTCCTGATCAAGCGTTCCAACAAGGATGCAAATAGGGCCTCCCGCTGGCATGGCTTCTTCTATGAGTTGACCACACATACGCCCCGCCTCGTAATTCGCGACGCCGATGAAGCACAGGCGATTGCTTTTTGGGGCGTCAGAGTCGTGTGTGATCAGATGACAGCGTTCCCCAATCCCGTTTAGTAGGCTGGTCATGTTGTCGGGATCTTTAGGGCTAACGGCGATCCCTTTGACGTCAGCAGCGACGAGGTCTTCGAGCGCGCGCTTTTGTTCTTCGGCGGTGCCCGTCGGTGGCATGCGCACCATCACATCGACGTCATTCGCTTTCGCTGCATCTTGTGCGCCAGCTTCGGCAATCGCCCAAAACTCGACAGCGCAGTTTGTCACAAATCCGACTCGAATCTTTGCAGGCGTAGTATCCCCGCCTGATTCATTGCCGCCGCAGCCAAAGAGCAACGCTGCGAGGGCAGCAGAAAACAGAGCGCCTGATATTCGTAGCATGATAGGGAAACCTGGGGTTTAGCCGACCGTCATGCCGCCGTTAACGGCGACATCCTGACCGGTGATGAACGATGCTTGTTGGCTAGCGAGAAATGCGACAATGCCACCAATGTCACCGGGTACGCCCCAGCGCCTCATTGGAATCAGTGCCTCATACCCATCCTTTAAAGATTTGGGGTCTTTGTCGTGCCGTTCAACCGGAATCCATCCGGGTGAAACCATGTTCACAGTGATGTTCCATGGTGCCAGTTCGCTGGCCATGCTGCGTGTCCAACCTGATTGCGCACCTTTAGCCGCAACATAGGGTGAGAAGTTGGGGACGCCTCGGCGGAACACTTCACTGCCGATGTTGATGATGCGACCAAACTTCTTCTTCTTCATGCGCGGCAGCATTGCGCGAGCCATCAAGAACGGCGACTTCACAAAGAAGTCGAGCATCTGCTGGTGGAAGGCCCAGTCGTATTTTTCGATCGGCATCTGTGGCTGGTCAGGCGTCGCATTGAGAACCGCGATGTCTGGGGCCCCCAATTTCTTGGTGGTGTCCTCAATTAGTTTTTTGACCTGTCTTTCGTTGGTCACATCCGCACGAATCATGGCCGCATCAATGCCGCGCGACCGAACTTCGTCTAGCGCGCGCTCTGCCTGCTCTTTGCCGTTGTAGTAATTGATGACCACTTTTGCTCCGGCATCACCCAGGGCGATCGCCATGGCCTTGCCCAGGCCTTTGCTGCTGCCGGTGACAATCGCAGTGTGGCCTACAAGTGAGCGAGACCGCGGCTCCACATCCAATACCGGTTTACGGGAGCGGGAACGCGTTGACGATGCAGTCTTCTTCATGGGATCAGATGGTTAGACTAGCGGGTTGCCGCCTTCGTATCGACCTTCTACAAAGGTGTAGTAGGTATGCCGCAGCACTTCCGCATGATCAGACCTCCCTTTTGGGTGAGCCAGCCCCATCAGTGTGCACCACTGGTGCTTGGGTTGTTGCTGGTGATGATGCTGGCGACGGCCGGTTCGGCTCAGAGCAGTTCGGCAGGCCCCGACGAGATGTCGATGGCGGATCGCTATCACCATTGGGCTTGGCAGCCGCTCCGTGCGATCACCCCGCCGGCAGCGGGTCATCCAGTTGATGCGTTTGTCACGGCGAAGCTGCATGAGCGAGACCTAGAGTTGTCGCCGATAGCTGAGTCTCACGTGCTGTTGCGACGCTTGTGGATGGACCTTGTTGGATTGCCTCCGACACCTGAAGCAGTCAAACGGTTTGGCGAGCGACCAACGGAGGCTGACTATCTTCGCGAAGTGGATGAGTTGCTTGCATCGCCTCAGTTTGGCGAGCGATGGGCGCGTCATTGGCTCGACCTGATGCGTTACTGCGAGACGTTGGGTCACGAGTTCGACTTTGAGCTCCCGAATGCATGGCGCTACCGAGACTATGTGATCCGGGCTCTGAATCAGGACTTGCCCTATGACCAGTTTGTGCTCGAGCATATTGCTGGTGATCTACTGTCCGAACCACGACGTGATCAGGATGGAAATGACGAGAGCGTGCAGGCCACTGCATCATGGTGGTTTGTAGAGCAGACGCATTCGCCAGTTGATTCGATGCAGCATCAGGCGGATCGAATCGACAACCAGATTGACGTGTTCGGTAAGGCCTTTCTTGGCATGACGGTTGCCTGTGCGCGTTGTCACGATCACAAATTCGATGCGATCCCAACACGCGACTACTACTCGCTGTTCGGCTACGTCCAGAGTTCGCGATACGTTCAGGCCTCACTCAAAGAAGTGCCGCCAGAGTCTGCCGCTTATCAAGACGCTCTGACCCTTCAAAGGGAGTTCTGCGAGCAGTGGCAGCCCGGGAGCGAGGCGGTCGACAGTGGTGTGACGTTCCGTGCCGAAGATGTTGTCATTGCAGACGCGAATGAGCACGGTGGCGCGGATGTGACTGACCAGTGGTTTGTGACCAATGACGCGTTTGGTAACGCTCCTTGGCGCGGCCCCTTCTGTGCGAACGCAGCTGCTGATGAGCCGCAGCTACGTTGCTTGCCAGGTGCATTTTGGCTTAGTGCAGCAGCTGGGACGCAGCGCGAGGGCACCATCGCAACGGCGACGTTCCCCCTGGAGCATCGGTATGTTCATGTGCGCACGGCTGGTGATCATAGTCGCATCAAACTGATCGTTGATGGGTTTCATATCACCCGTAGTCCCATCTATGGGGATCTGCACCGCAACATAGATAATCAAGAGGCACATTGGGTCACGTTTGATGTGGAGATGTGGCTCGGCCACAAGGCTCACCTGCAAGCGATCGATCAGCGGGCGCCGGATCTTGGGGATCCACGACATAATCGCGGGGTCTATCCTGATCATTGCTGGATTGCAGTTCAGTCCATCTGTTCCTCACCCCATGCGTCCCCGCCGGAGACGGCGCCTCTGCCGCCTGTTCTCAGTGCCGAGGCGGCTAGTGATACGTCTGCTTGGGAAGCTGCTCGGCAACGTTTTCTGGATACCGCGTCTTCGTTACCTGTATCGCCGACGATTCCAGCAATGGCGGACGGGAGCGGTATCGATACGCATGTGTATTTGCGTGGTGATCACAGCCGCCCGGGAGAAGCGGCACCGCGGAGATTCTTGTCGGCGCTAGATGCGAAGACATCGCGAGCTCCGAAGCAGAGCAGTGGTCGATTAGGATTGGCTAGTGCCGTGCTGGCTAAGGAAAATCCGATGCCATCCCGAGTGTTGGTCAATCGATTGTGGCATCACCTGTTTGGCCGGGGCTTGGTGAAGAGCGTCGACAATTTTGGCGCGCTTGGTGATTCGCCTTCGCACCCTGACTTGCTCGATTGGTTAGCCCGAGACTTCATCGATCATGGCTGGTCCATAAAGCACAGCATCCGGCGCATCGTCGCGTCTCACGTATATCGTCAGCGCAGCCAATCGATCCCGGCGGCGATTGCGATCGACGGCAACAACAAGTTGCTACATCGGCAGAACGTGCGCCCGCTCGAAGCGGAAGCTCTGCGCGACGCGGTGCTCGCGATTAGTGGTCGCCTAGACCGCAAGCTGTATGGCCCATCGATTCAGCAGCCCAGGGAGGCCGTGACCCATGCTCGCGGTCGTCCAGGGCAACACGGTCCGCGCGATGGTGCCGGTCGCCGTAGCATCTACTTGGCGATGCGGCGCAACTTCATGCCCGAGCTGCTGCTCGCATTCGACCTGCCGACCCCCTTTGCAACTGTCGGTCGGCGCAATACCTCGAATGTTCCGGCGCAGTCGTTGGCGCTTACCAATGCACCGCTAGTCCATGACTTGAGCAAGTTGTTTGCTCAGCGGGTTCTTGACCATAGCGACAACACAACGCAGCGGTTGCGCTATGCATATGAACTCGCCTTTGCGAGGCGTCCTAGGACCCAAGAACGCGAGGCTCTCCAGGGGTTTCTTGAGCAGGATCGCACTGGGAAAGACGGCGCGGAATTGCGAGTCTGGACCGACTTGGTGCACGCGTTGATTAACACGACGGAGTTCCGGTTTCGGCGATGACTGAATCTGATCACACGTTCAAGTCTAGGCAATCTGGATTGCGTCCCACGAGACGTGAGATGCTGCGCCAAGCGGCAAATGGGTTTGCGATGCTGCCGCTCGTGAATCTTTTAAGTCCCGATGCACCTAAGCCACCGCCGCCCAGCAAACTCACGGTTGGCGGGCTCGCTCGAGGCAATGGGTCTATGGTGCGCCACCACGCCCCCCGCGCTCGGTCCGTCATCTTTCTCTACATGGATGGAGCGCCGAGCGGCCAAGATCTATTCGACTACAAAGAGCGACTAGTTAAAGAGAACGGGAAGCCGTTTGGCCTGCCTAAAGAGCCCACTCAATTTAACGATATGGGCAACACGCTTGGTCCGGTTGCTAAGTTCAAGCAGCACGGTGAGAGCGGTCAGTGGATAAGTGACTTGTTGCCGCATATTGCTAAGTCGGCGGACAGGCTCTGTGTCGTTCGCTCGATGCATGCAGACTTTAGTGAGCACACGAACGCGAACTACTTTTTGCATACGGGGCATGGCCTACAGGGGCGCCCAAGCATGGGCGCATGGATTGGCTATGGACTAGGTAGTGATGCCAAAGATCTGCCTGCTTACATCGTGCTCAACGGCGGGATGGTGCCTCCAGGTGGAGTTGACAACTTTCATTCTGGCTTCTTGCCAGCTCATAGTCAGGGCTCACTGTTTCGGATGAATGGCGATGCCGTAGCCAACATCAAACCACTTGAGTCTGAGCAGCGTCAGAGGATGAAGCTCGACCTGACGCGCCGGCTTAATGAAGTAGCGCTGGCAGCTGATGGTCATGATCCAGCGCTGGATGCAGCCATTGCTAACCATGAATTGGCTTACAGGATGCAGACTGCGGTTCCGGAGTTGCTCGAAATCGCGGGTGAATCTGATGCGACACGGGAAATGTATGGGTGCAACGACGAATACGAGCACACGCGAACGTATGGGCGGCAATGCTTGTTGGCCCGTCGACTCGTGGAGCGTGGTGTGCGTTTTGTCGAGTTGACGATGCCCGACACTGGTAGTGATCGTTGGGATCAACACAACAACCTCAAACGCGGCCTCGATCGCAACTGCAAGACGGTCGACAAGCCGATCGCGGCATTGCTGGCTGATCTTGAGGCGCGCGGCTTGCTGGAGGAAACGATCGTCTTGTTTGGCGGTGAGTTTGGCCGCACCCCTTTTGCACAGGGCAGTAATGGCCGAGACCACAATCCATTTGGATTCACGATGTGGATGGCTGGTGGCGGCTTCAAACCCGGTACGAGTTACGGCAATACTGACGAATACGGTTACAAGGCAGAGGAGAATCCCGTTTCGCTACACGATCTGCATGCCACGCTCATGTGGCAATTAGGCATTGATCATGAGCGGTTCGTGTACCGCTTCGGCGGACGGGACCTTCGTTTGACCGATGTCTATGGCAATGTCATGCGCGACTTGATCGATTAAGGGGCGTGCCGTGCTATTGCTTGCTCATGTCTGCTCAGGCATTTCGCCAATGTCCTCTTCATGCTCTGGTGTTCTGGCCGTGAGCAGCGACAATCATCTGACCCCCACCTGGGCTTGGCCAACATGCTGACGCTGCTCATGCTTGCAACCTGCCTCGCGCAGGAGCCGGATAACACTGCTGAGAAAAGGCCCGTTCCTCAATCCGTTAAAGCAGAGGCTGTGGCGGGCACGTCCGCGACGGATAAGGCTGCTCTTGATCGGCGTGATAACGGCTGGTTCGATCGGGCCTTGGCCGATCGGTGTTCGGCGGCCGCTGATCGCGGATTGGCGTGGCTGAAAGCGCAGCAGCTGCAGAGCGGCGGCTGGACTGGTTATGTCGGTCACAAGCAGGGCGACTATTACCAAGTGCTTGATCAGAGCATTTTGCCCGAGGGGCAGCGTAAAGGTGGTGAAGGCCATCTTGGTGTCACGGCAATTTGCGGCATGGCATTTTTGGCGGGTGGCAATCTCCCAGATCGCGGGCGTTACGAAGAAGCCGTGCGCCTGGCCGAAGACTTTGTCGTGACGCATTCGCAAAAGTCTGGGCTGTTGTCGTCTGCTGGAACGCGCATGTATAGCCATGCCTTCGGCACCTTGTTCTTGGCCGAGGTCTACGGCATGGCTGCCAATGAGCGTACGAAGACCACGTTGGAGCAGGCGGTTAACTTGATCGTCGATTGTCAGAACGATAAGGGCGGCTGGCGTTACAACGCGTTTGATCGCGCAGCAGATCTGTCGGTCACCGTGTGCCAGCTGCAAGCGTTACGCGCTTCACGTAACATTGGTATTCGCGTGCCGGTCGACACCATCGCTAGTGCGATGAAGTATGTGAGTCAGAGTCGCGTCAAAAACGGCTACCGCGGTAACGGTCTTTATTACTACAAAATCTACGGGCCCGGGGCTTACGCCAAGTCACGCGAATACTCGATCAACGCTGCTGCTTTGACGGCATTGGCCAGTGCGGGCGTGTATGATGACAACCTCTGCGATCCAGTACTGACCTTCCTTGAGGACGAGTACGTCACCGTCCAAAGGTATTACCGGGACCACTTCTACTACTGGTATGGCAACTACTACGCGGCGCAGGCTTTCTACCAGTTTGGCGGCACGCGACTGCGGGAGTTCTATGCTCGATTGGCCGCGGATCTGCTAGCGTCGCAAGCTAGTGACGGCCGCTGGCGAAATCGAGTTGGCCCGGGCGACGAGTTCAGCACGGCGATGGCCTGCATCCTCCTGCAGATGCCCAGGCAATACCTACCGATTTTCCAGCGTTAGCTGAGCAGACGTTCGATCGCAGTTTCGTCTCTAAATGCCGATTAGGAGCCATGCAGCATGGTTTGAGTTGTCATTGTTGAGACTTGTCCACGTTCGCTAGAAGCTTTGGCCTTGAATCCGGCGGTGCCGTGGTGACGATTCTATTCGGTCACTAACGGTCAGACACGGTCAGACAGGGCGTATGCGCAACCAACTTGCACGGGTAATTCTCGGTGCGTTCTTCGGCGTCGCTTCGGCGGTCGCACAAGAGCCTGCCACATCTACAGGTTTGCTTGAGCTCGGTGCTTCCACCGCAGTTAACGAGCTTTCATCAGGACTTAGCGGCGGTGGCAGTAGCCACTTCGAAGATTCGCTTGCCTTGCGCTACAGCGATCGATCGCGGCGTCAGGACGACTCACGTTATTCGCTGCCACAGCTGTTCCGGCAGCATCACGGCGAGTTCATGGATCGTTACGAGCGTTATGATCCAGCGCTCGAACTGCGCGGGCGCCTGATGCCGAATCAGCGCGTTTCTGATGAGCCGGGTGGATTCGATATGTTCGGTTACGATATCGATATCGAAGGCGCGATGGTGATTACGACGGAGGCCTACGTCAAGTTTGGTCTCTACCACTATGGTCGTCACTACAACACGTCGACGCCATTCGGTAGTCGCAACAACAACCCACCAGCCTTCAACAGTGAGTCGAGCCTGGGCGACGACACGCTGACGGCCGCTGGGGCCCGTGTTGGTTTGGGTTGGTTCTTGGCGCCAAACCTGTTGATGGAACTCGAGACCAATCCGGGCATCTTCTCGGATCTCGAAGACAGTCCAAATCACAAGGACTTCGACTTCCCGTCGAGTGCTTTGTTTAGCTATCGACCCGTAGATAACTTCTTCTTCAAGTTTGGCGTTCGCTACAGCCAGGTGTTTGAAGATGCGCCTTGGCTCCCCTACTTGGGCTTCAGCTGGGAAATTGTTGAAGGCCTTCGCCTCGATATCCTCGCTCCCGAGTATCTCGAGGTCTCGGTTTGGCCGTCGGCTTCCACATCGTTCGCCTTTGGCGCCGAAGTTAGTGGTGCTCAATACCACGTTCGTTCAACTTCCTCGACTGGGAAGCAAGAAGCGGATGTTCAGGTTCAAGAGGTCATCGCCTACTTAGGTATGACCCATCGCTTCAGTGACAACCTTTCCCTGCGCGCGCGCGGTGGTGTGGTTCTCGCTGGTGAGTATGAACTGACAACGGGTGCTGCCAACTTTGATCCCGCCGAAGGCGCGCTGGACCAGGGCTTCTACGCGGACGTGACAGTCGGCATCGACTGGTAATCCGCGGCCCTGAACATGCGCGCGACCTGATGGTTCGTGCGTGTGCATCCTGGCCTC